>Ga0209636_10001541_pt1 | contig 23387 bp, 24 predicted proteins | sample DeeMarSWOR152_54_FD_187464 | JGI IMG/M metagenome (GOLD analysis project Ga0209636, IMG submission 187464) | Marine sediment microbial communities from White Oak River estuary, North Carolina - WOR-1-52-54 (SPAdes) (version 2) | ecosystem: Environmental > Aquatic > Marine > Intertidal zone >...
TGAGAGATGGCCCTGAGCTTCTCATCCTCGCTCGGGGCATTAATGGCCCTCAAAGACAAAAATAAGGAGGGCGCGTCCAGAATTGAGAAGCTTATAATGCCGCTACCATAGAGGGGTGCGTTGCTGGATGTGCCCGTGTAAACTTTGGTGAAAAGGGTGGTGATGTCTTTGGTTAAATCCTGTGTCCCTCTCTCATCGTACAGCTCTTTGTACCCATGGAAGTAGTATGCTTCCTTTGTCTCAGACTCAAAATTGAATTCGTAAATCATCCTCTTCTGCGGCGTTCTGGGGTCTCCGGTCTTCTCTAAGACGAAAAGATGGAATGCGCCATTTTGAATCTTCAAATCCCTGCCCAGGCCCGGACAAGTCACGGTGCCTTCCAGATTTGCGCGCCGATCGGTAAGCGCAATGAACTGGCTAACGTCATCAATGGTGATGGTGACGTCAATCCTGCACTTAAAGTTCTTCTTTTGGCCAGTGTCAAATCCATTCTGGAAGCCATCTTCACCAGGAGCCAGGTAGCCTTCCATGGTTTCTTCAAATTGAATTCCCGTAGCCATTTCTTACCCCTTCTTCATACTACATCTGACAATTGCGCCCGCCTCATGGGAGAAAAATCTGAGAGGCTGCCTCCTTGCCCCTTTGCTCCAAGTCTTCATGGGTTGCCTTGCTTGCCATAATTCTACCCACAAATAATGCCGTTGGCGGGGAGAACTTCGTGTAATGCGGTAAATCTATGAAAGGCTGCTGCGTCATGGAAGTACTTCCAGTTACTTGTCTCAAAGCCTGTCTTTCTCTCATAGCGGTCTGGTTTATCTGGTTCTTTAATTACTTCTACCGCTGTTTTGAACCACTGCCTATCGTTATGGAATATTTTACCTTTATGGTCGTTATACTTCCATTCTCTATAAGGCTCGTCTGGAATAGTTCCTGCTTGTGCATGGCCGAGTTTCGGGGCGGCATATTCCAGGATCTTTCTCTTAAGGTCTTTGAGCAGGGCCTTGAACGACTCTGCTGTTTCTCCTTCTATTTTCAATGCGTTGATATCATTCATATTTTCATGTGTTAGGCCTACAAAATTTTGATGTGACCATGTGGCCGCATATTTCATTTTGACAATTAAGGAGATCTGCTATCCTCTTGCTATATGATGCGTGCCTGATAATTATTCAACTTCAGCGAGGAATTCGTGATCGGTTTTTGCCATCGAATCGTAAAGCGTATGAACGTTAGAGCAAATGGAAGCCGACTGCTGTATTCACTGCATCCTTAACAACTGCAGAGGCAGCGTTCAGAGCTTGTTCTACAGCCAATATTCCAAGGCCTTCGACTGTCAGCAGTACGGTCCGCGCAGCATTTTTCTGAATATCGAAATGCAGCTTCGCTTGCTCTTCATTAATTCTTCCTGCAAGTTTAAGCTTTTCTATCATTACCAGCGATTCAGCAAGCTTTTTTGTCTCGGTTTCTGCGTAATCCTGAATTTCTGGCCATTTTTCAGAGAGAACTCCCTTTGCGGCGTCAAGCATCTTCGTAGCTAGTTCTGATACATTCAGGCTCATGACAATTCTCCTTTCTTTTACAAAACTTGTACTAGACTGTGGTAAGCCTCGCTAGGCTATAGGGCCTCGCCCCTCTTCTTGGCGAATTCTAACTTCAGGATTGCGGTGAAGCTTGAGTTAAAGGCTCTTCGGAGAGGCTCAATTTGGTCTTTGGATAGACACGATATTTTGTGCAATGACTCAAGCTTGTTCAGGCTGTCTCCTAGCAACTCTATCTGCTTTATTGTTATCTCATTCTTCGGCATCGCTCGGGCTCGAACTTCAATGGCGCTAATCTCAACTTTGGCTTCTTCATAGAATTTCTTATGATTTTGATACTCACACCCAGGTGATCCTTCTTCAGATTCAACGGCAATGAAGAAGCTTTCAACGGTTCTCTGAAGCGCAGTTACCGCCTTATCAGTAGTTTCATCGTAGCTACTTATCAGCTTTATCGAGCACCCAGATAGAACAACCAAGGCGCATAAGAAGAAAGAGCAGAGAGTCCTCCAATATTGATACTTCACAACGCTTTTTTTCATTTGTCCTCCTCCTTTACTAGTGGGTCATAATAGAAACTAAGGTGTTAGTTTTCTAACGCCTAAGACCTCAACTTGCGCTATAGATCGATTCAAGAAGCTTTGGGATCTCGTCTTTGAGGTCATCAGATGCCTTAGTATCCCCTCTCTTGCTGGCCTCCTTAGCCTCATCGAGCTTCTTCTTCATTGTATCCCAAATGTTTTCCCAAGTGATTTCATTGCCGAGATAGACGCCACTACTAATGCCCATCAAGATCAATTGTCCGTCCGGAATAACCGGGAAATTGAAGTGGAAGTAAAGCTGTTTGAGGACCAAAATTCCATTGATGAGGGTAAATGCAAATATTTGAAATTTGAATATGTTCGGAATGCCTCCGATACAGATGAGATCCCGAGGCCTCGGAATTCGTGTCCTGTCAACTCCTTTGAAGAACTCGGCGGGGATCTCTCGACTTCGTACTACTGCGTTTGCCTTAGCGGCTAACGCAGTACCGCCAGAGATTCCCAGGAGGGTCAGGACTTGCTCACTGACGTGCAAAAACTCACTACGAATAAAGAAAACATAGATGGAGGCGAAGATAACGATAGCGGTCCAGAAGACTATTTGAGCAACCGAGATGCTGTAGGTACCAATGGGGGTGATGGCGAAATGCAAGGGATAAAGAAGCAGCCGTGAAAGCCAGGACGGGTGTTGATCTTTCCATTGCTTAGCTCGCGTGTCTGCCTTGAATCGCGTATCCTTGGGGAATGGATTTGGCTTCATGAGAGCGATGATTACCAAAAGGATTACCAATACAAGGACACCCCAGAAAGTGGCAGTCTTTCGGAGTGGAATGGCAAAGGGAAATGAATTCTCATAGGTATCCTGGGCCACACGGGTGGATATGTTTACTCGAGCCTGGCGGGCGCTCCACCACCCCTCATGCCATCTTTTGTCAACCTTCTTGAATATATCCTCATACTTGGGGACTATGGCTTTAACTGTGTAAACTACCTCGTTCCCTTTGGCTTCCTCTTTGTCAACATAAGCAGAAGTTGTGATCTTGTTTTCTCCTGCGGTGAAATAAACCTGGAATGAAACCTTCTGATTGACCGCCTCTTTCGGCAGAGTAATGGCGAAAGTAAAAGGTTTACCGGAGGGGGCTCGATCATCTACCAGATCTATAGGGTTCTTTCGCAGGGGCATCGTCTCTTGGGAATAGGTAACTCCAGAGGCGATGGTCAGAAAAGCCAGGACAAATATACATTGAATGAACCGCAACATAACGACCTCCTTCTCGTGAGAAGAGCTCTTTAAGCGCATTTTCAAGCAGTCATTACTTTGCCTTACCGGACCGCACAATATTGAAAGTGCATGGCGTCGGGCCTGCCCGTAAAGTCACCTCCCCATACAAATCCCACATCCTGAAAACATTTGGCGAAATAAACAGTCATCTCAAAATTTGTCTGACCAAATCGATTCCATCGGGCATTCAGATCAACGGCTATAGCCTAACAGTGGGTTGACCACACTTCACCACCCCGAATATATCGAACTGCAAGACAGCCATCGAAAGTCTTGAGCTCATTTACCAATCCTCTTTCGATTAGGTTCTTAAAAGCATCCTGGAACTTGGGCACTACTAACCTATGACATACAAAGCCAAACCAGTTAGCGTGAATGAGTGTCTTGTCATCTGGTGCCATCTAGCCCAGGTAAACATGCTCAAGCTCAGCACAGAATTCTGATAAATCACACCTTGTCATGGTCTGTTGTTACCATCCTGCAACGTGAAGGTCTCCAAACACCTCAAAATACTGCCTATACAAAGGCGCTTCTTGCAGAGTGGATACCAGTCTTGGGATATCCTCACCGAACAGGGAGTTCCAGGTCTTATCGCCAACAATACCATCGATGTTTAGTCCATTGTCCTATTGATACTTCAGCACAGCACCCTCGGTTCGTGGACCAAAGATACCGTCCACTGCACCAACGTCGCATCCAAGATCCTTCAGCTTTTCCTGAAGCTTGCTTACTGAACTGTTTTGGCTGCGTTTCTTAAGAAACATGATTCACCCTCCCCACTTCTTGTTTACATCTTTGGAAAAAGTTCCTCCGGCCCTAAAGCAAAAAAGGCCCTCGCGGAACACAGTCATGGTGTCCATTGAAGGCCTTTGAGAGCCTTCCCGATTACCTGCCCCCTATTTCTTTCCCACTTTGCTTTAGCGAATCACTGGAGCGGACTTAGGGTAATCAAAAAGGTTAATAGTTGATGTTTCCCCCTCACTGGGTGGATCAGTCATGGACCCGGGGACATCTGCCTCACGCACTCTTGCGCTCTTGGACTTAGGATATCCTTACTTAGAAGCGCTACTGAAGCCTAACTCGGAAGTCAAGGAAAAACGAATGGGTTTTAGCCACAGTTACCTTTTCTTCAAACTGGCTATAAAGTCATCAACATCAACAGCTGCCATGGTGAGTGTCTGAAGGGTGCCTCTCGAGCCGAGCTCAACAGCTAGTTTGCTGATGGCCTCGTTGCTTGGAGCATCCAGGATGTTTACGAAATCATAGGGGCCAAGCAGCGCATACTGATGCAATAACTTGGCTCCCATGGCCTCGACTTCCTTATTGACCTCCTTGATCCGCTCCGGCTTCTCCTTTATCGTCTTTCTGCCTTCATCTGTCAGGGTTGTCAGCATTACATAGATAGGCATAGTCTACACCTCCTCCCGTAATTTTAATTGATCGTGCTCCTCTAAGAGCTGAATCGATTCTAACAGCTTCCGGGAGGAATTCAAGCTTTTTGAACCCGAGCACTAGCAAGAAGGCGGTTAAAGGAAACCCCTTTAACCGCCTTCCCTTACTTCGTATTTACCGCAGGAACACGATATAGAGATAAATGAGGCTCATGACCACATAAGAGGCCGTGCAGATATACATGAGAGTCCGCGTGACCGGATGGGGCTTGACCCATTGGGGGAAGGTCTTGGGAATCATGTAGTAGTTAAGGTAGATCAGCCCTGGTGCAAAGACCGCCATGGCCAAGAAGGAGCAGATACCGCGAATCATGATGAGCTTCCCTGGCTGGGCCAGCGTCATGGTGAAAATGGTGCTCACTGAGAACACGGTCATGAAGATGTAGTACCAGGTTCGATAGTGATACTTGCGGCCGCGCTTGATATTGGAATAGACGAAGTCGGCCCATATCCTGGAGAATCCATCGGTGAGCTGTAGCCAGGCATCGCAGAGGAAGGCGGCAGCCACTATGAGGAATAAGGCCCTTCCGATCCTACCCCAGGCTACCTCGAAGAAGGCCGACTGCACAACCGCAATCTCCCAGCCCTTCGGTATCTTACCTGTCGGCAACAGCAGGGCAAAGGCCAGCCAGCACATGATTGCGGTGGTCAGGGTATTGAGGAAGATCCCGATGAAGTTCTCAAAGGAGATGTAGCGCACCCAGCCCTTGTAGTTCTTCCTGTTTTCCTCCGTATCTGTAAAAGCCATACCGGTAGCGGGAATGGTCTCCAACTCCCCGGTGATAGGGCTGGTGACCCTGCCGATGAGCTTGCCCATGCCCGCGCCCTTATCTCGCATCCAGTAGCCGATAAAGAGCTGGCCAAACCCTCCGGCCCCCGCATAGGCAATGCTAGTGACAATGATATGCAAGTCACCGGGATCCCAGTTGGTGGGCCGGGGGATATGCGGCACCAGGCCCGAGATAAATTCTGACGCGACCGAGTAGACCTTTTCTTGAAACAGGGCGGCAATAATCCCTCCGATGGTGATCACCACAATCACCATGGAGAACTTCTCCACCACATTGTAGACGACACGGCCAAAGGTCAGGGCGAAGATATAGATGCCAATGGTCAGATAGCCCCAGAACAGGGCCCTGCCCCCCGCGCTCCATCCTGCAGGAAATCCAGTAAGCGCTCCCAGGGCGGTTCCTCCCGCGGCCGCGTATGCCCCGAACCAGATATTCTCAATGAAGATCCCTATGAATATGATAATGGCGTACCATTTTCCGATCCTCGTGAACCCGGTCATAGGGGTCTCACCGGTGAGGATGCAGTAACGCATGATCTCCAGGTTGACCCAGTACTGCAACAGGGAGGCCGGGATCAATAGCCCCAGGAAAGCAGCTCCATATTTGGCCGTCAGGTAAGGCCACCAGATAAGCTCTCCGCTTCCCTGGGCCAGGGCTGCCCACAGTATCCCGGGCCCTATATAGATAAATACGCCCAGAAAAGTGGGCAGCACTGCCAGCTTCAGGGGGTCCAGTTTACCCATCTGAACCTCGCCCCCGATGAGGTGCTCTTCGATGGTTTTGTTTTCTTTTGCCATTTATTTCCCTCCTTTCTTAGATTGGATTGCGCGGCCTTAGGCCGTTCAATAATAGTGAGTACTATGAAAGACAGCAGGTGAACACATGATGAACCTCATAGTTAATGAGGGCTTTGCGGAGACTGTCATCGCAAGGTGACTATTGAGGCAATATGAGGCCCCTAACAGAACTGGCTCGTTCCGCTAGGGGCCAGGCTGGCACATCTTGAGATTCTTCTCCATGGGGCAAGCTCCTAATTGAGGCAAAATGCCTTAGGGCAAATTCCGCTTGATGAAACGACAAAAAGCCGTTCAAGTCAAGCAAAAATTACCTTCTAGAATGGGCTCAGGATGGACATTCTGGCCTCGCAATACTTCACGCTTTTTGTCCCTATGCCTGTGCTTGGGGGATAAGATAAGGAAAAGGGGACAACAAATTCACTGCTGGCTTAGTTAATGCAGGGTCCTCCCGAAGTCATCTGAATCCTCTTCCTCCTCGATAACTCGGAATTTCCTCCGGTGCCTCCTGAGCTTACTCTGATAATAATAGCGACGGAGGCCAGAGATGAGGGAGTAGTATCGGAGATAGACAAATCCAAATAGCATTCCCCCCAGGTGAGCAAGGTGGGCGATGTCATCGGAGGGGCCCGACAGGGAGGCGAAAAGTTCAATTGCCCCGAAGATCAAGACGAAATGCTTGGCCTTGATGGGGAACAAGAAGTACAGATAAATCAGCCGATTGGGAAAGAGGAGTCCATAGGCCAGGAGTACTCCGTAGATCAGGCCGGACGCCCCAATGGTCGGAATACCGAGATTGGGAGAAACGACAACGGTACATATACCCGCACCAATACCAGTAACCAGCGCGTATTTTACGAACATCCGGGTGCCCCAATACCGCTCCAGCTCACAGCCGAATATCCAGAGGGCAAACATATTCAATAAGAGGTGAAAGAATCCCCCATGGAGGAAGGCATAGGTGAACAGTTGCCAGATGAAGAACTTTCTCCAGACCAGCACGGGGATCAGGCCAAAGATCAGATTTATCTCTGAGCGCCCGGTAATAGCTTGAGAAATGAGCTGATACAGGAAGACTACCGCGCAGGTGATGATGATGATCTTAACTGCGCGGGTTAGGGGACCTCCGAAGCTAACCCGGGGCCTTTGATAATAGTAATCCATAGGCGGAAATTAGCACGGATCTGATAATTTTGTCAAAACGAAGCTGCCGTCCCACCTTTCTCGTGACATGGCTATGTCGTTAACTAGAATCAAGCAGGAAGATGTGACGGAGGGACTGAAGGCCATTGGTGGCAACGTGGTTCTTTCGGGGAGGTTGAAGGAGAGCTAGCTTTTGTAGACGCCCGGATCTTCAGGCTATTTTTCCTCCTCATTAGTGTCGGGGCGGTGTGGGTGTTTATCTGGAAATCACTAGCAGTGAAGAGCTAAAGATCAGGCCAAAAGAACCAAGTGCGATGACAGCCCTTTTCGATCTTTTGGGAAACGGGGACCCTGGAGGTGTTAAAGCGATTGCGGTCGGCTGGAGTTACACCGTTGAGCTCCAGACTGACCTGCAGAACTCTTACGGCTGCTCTATCGTGCCCTGCCACGCATGGCGCCAGGACGGCCGGGCAGGGGGATGGGTTTCCCCGTATCGGTAACCTTTTTCCCCTCCACCTTCAGGACGGAAACGTTCTGGTCGTTCAGGTTCCCCACGAACAACCATTTGCCATCAGGGCTGAAGGCCAGGGCTTCAGTGATGGGGCCCAGGGTAATCTCTTGGAGCTTGGTCACCTTCTTCCCCTCGATGCCTAACACTGTGATGGAGCCCTTCGGATTATGGAAAAAGGCATTTGGTGGGGCATCGGAGCCGTTTAGGTTGCCCGTCACAGCGATTTCACCAGTGGGACTGATGGCAATGCCCTCAGGGGCATCACCCACCGCCACGTGATCGATGACCCGCGGGGGATCGGCCTCCATGTCGATGATTGTCACGGTGTCGATATTGCCGTCTGAGCGGCCACGGCCCCCGGTATTGGCCACGATAGCTAGCTTGCCGTCAGGGCTAATATCAGCGTTGTAAGGGTTAATACCTACTGGCAGATCGAGACCCGTGTACGTCACATTCGTGCCGTCTACCTCCAGCAGGCATACCTTATTGGAGGTAAATTTCGTAGCCAGGGCGCGCCTTCCGTCAGGAGTGAAAACCACATGGGTCACCCCGTCCTCGGTGTCCACATTTCCCACAAACTTTACCGTCTTCCCCTCAATGCTCAGGATGCAAAGGGAAGTCTCGGCCCGGTTGGCCACGAGCGCCATCTTGCCGCTCGGATGGATGGACATCCCGGAAGGTTGCTTGCCCACGGTGATACTGCCGATGTCCTTAGGTGGACTTAGGGTCAAATCGATCAGGTGCACCTGATCACTGGGGACGAACTTGGAGGCGTCTTCATTGAGCTTTACGGCCTGTGCAACCAGGGCAAGGGTGTCATCAGGAGAAATGGCCAGGTTGGTGGGGGGACCAAAGATGCTATTTGGTATAGGGAGGGTGGCCTTCACCACCGGGGCCTTGCCAGAGATATCGATGAGGGACACGGACTGCGCTCCCTCAGGACGGATCACCAGCTGGCCTTCCTCGAGCAGGGCCTTATTGTCGTTTCCGGTGATGATATACTGGGCACCTGCCAGCGCTGGCACCATTCCTGCCACCAGCAATGCGGCCAGAACAGCGGCTCCTAGCTTTTCAGATATGGCTCTCATCATCCATTCCTCCAATTGAGGGTTAAATCGCGAGTTTCAAGACTGACAGCGAGACCGTCGAAAAGCCCCAAGCACAAAGGTCAGAACTCCGACCAGTATCTGATTTGGCATAGCCTCAACAGGACAGACAATGTTCTGCGAAGAGCACTGTGGGCACAATTTAAGGGGTTTCTCCATTGGGGTAGTCCCTGGATAAACGTTAATTGGTTCAAAACACAGAGATTTATTATACAAACAACACTGAGATTTTGAAGTCAAGGGGAATCAGCTTTCTGATCGAAATGCCCTCATGGCCTCCTGAATGAGTTCCTCTTCCCTGCCAAAATACCTGGGCGAGAAGTGGAACGGTGTGAGTTCCTTGACCCTTGCCCTCGCAGCTATGAGGCCAGCCTCCCTTGCGGTCAAGTGGTACTTCCTGCGTGCCACATCCCTCTCCTTATCCAGAAAGGAGGACTCTATAAAGAGGCGATTTGACTCAAGGGCTAAGTTGACGGCTTTTTCTATATTTTTAGGGCTTCCGATGATGTCGGTAATGTAGGTGATCTTCTGTCCTGGTGAGATTCTCGCAATCCTCTCCTTCAATTCACCAAGGGCGAAACATCTCTCCCTTGTTACCATATCCCTATCCTGCCAGACTATCCTAAGGGTCTGGGCTGGATTGCGCCCTTCATAGATTGCCTCCTTGAATTCCCTCAGCCATGGACCAACCGGGAGCCCGAGCTCCTTTAGTCCCTCTTTCATAATATTGATGGAAAAGTTCTCTTTCAGGCAGAGTCCAATACAGTCTGTCTTGTGATCCAGGATAGCGGCATCAACTGAAAAGGATTTTTCAGAAAGCAGATTCCCGTCAAATGGGCGTTCCTGCAGATCTCCAGCAGGCTCGAATCGATTGCTGCTATTGAAGCCCTGCATAAGGAGCTTTTCACCCTGTATTTCTACTACCTTGAGAGAGAGAGTATCCTCGTAGTTCTCTATGAGGTTCCAGTTGTAGGCACTGAGCTTGGCTTGCACCTTTTGAATAAAGTCCGAGGGGCCAAACAGGTGAATTTCCTTATCCCGTCCGATGAGGAGGCGAAGGAGGCTATCAAAGCCGATAAAATGATCCATGTGGGTGTGTGTTACGAAGACATGGGTTACCTTCAAGAGGTCCCTGGCTGACAGTGGAGAGAGATCTCCTAAGTCGAACAGCAGGGCCCTCCTTTCAAACAGGAACTGGATAAAGAGCCCGGGATCTGAGAAGCGATCATTGATCAGTCTGGGATGGAAGGATGGCGTCATAGACCGATAATAAATTCTAAGGCCCTGTCCTGCAAGCCAAAAGGTTTAGCCAGCGGGCCAGGCCACAAAAAGCGTCCGTATTTTTTCTTGAAGAAACCTCAAGCATCTGTTAATTATATCGATTTGGGAGACAACGGCGTAGCGAGATTATGGCCAAAAAGAGGGTAACCAGGAAAGAACTCCTTAAGAAGGAAGATGAATTTGTGAGCCTTTCTAGCAGGGCCGCCCAGTATGTCTCTGCCCATCTCAAGCAGATTCAGTACCTCACCTTTTCAATACTAATTATTATTCTCATCGTCCTTGGCATCAGCCTCTATCTTAGGCATTTAAATAAAAAGGCCCTGGCTGCCTACAATCGTGCGTACAGGAGTTTGGTGTCAGATTCCTCGCCTGAGGCTACCGAAGATACCATGAAGAGATCCGTTGAGGAATTTGATAAGCTCATAAGAAAATATGGCAGGACAAAGATGGCCACACTGGCCATACCCCAGTTGGCCTACCTGGAGTATGATCAGGGGAACTATGACCAGGCCATATCCCTGTACCAGATGTATCTGAAAAGAGAGAAATCCGACTCCATCTACAGGTCTATGGCACATTTTGGTCTCGCTGCTGTGTATGAGGCCAAAGGGGACTATCAATCAGCCATACGCCATCTGAAAAAGATAGTTGACGAAGGACATGACTTTCTAAGGGAGGAGGCCCTGTTTTCCCTGGGCAGGGTCTATGCCCTGAGCGGCCAGCGAGAGATGTCAAGGAAGACCTTTAAGGACTTCATAGATCAGTTTACGGAATCACCGCTCCTGCCCCTGGCAAAGGCAAATTTGAAAAAATAATCCCAAGACAAGGAGGAGAGTGATGAAAAAGGTATGTGTGGGCCTATCTTTGTTATTAGCTGGATTGCTCGTACCAGTGCCATCCCTGGCCTTTGAGATCGGGGCGAGAGGCTACTACTGGTTCCCCTCGCTCGGCGGTACTGTGAAAGTGGATGAGGCCAGCATAATAGGCACAACCATTGATTTTGATGAGGACTTAGGAATAGAGGATGAAGATTATCCATCCGTGGAGGTGTTTGTTGGTGGAGGCAACCATCACCTCTCTTTAACTTATACCGATATTGACTACTCGGGCAGGAACATGCTCACCAGGACAGTTATCTTTAAGGGAGAGACTTATTCAGTCGGTGATGTGGTAGATTCTTCGATTGCATATAAGGAGATGGACCTTCGTTATCGCTATGACTTCTTGAATCTGGAAAGTGTGCTGGCTGGCTTTTCCTTGGGTGGTGTGTTCCAGGTCAAGTATTTGGATGGTGATGTGAGCCTGAAGACCACGGGAGTTGATGAGAAAGAGGATTTCACTGTCCCCATTCCCATGGTTGGCCTTAATTTACATATAGGATTGCTGGCCGATATCCTGGAGCTCAGGGCAAGGTGGACTGGTATGAGTTATTCAGGAAATACGATCTATGAGTTCATGGCTGATATATCATGGACCCCTTTTCCCTTTGTGGATATTCACGGGGGTTATAGAACCTTTGATATAGACCTAGATGAGGATGAAGTGGTCTTTGACTACGATATGTCCGGTCCGTATGTAGCGCTTACCTTGAGTTTTTAGGCCTGATTCTGGGGGCTTCAAAGCCCCCTTTTATTAGCCCAACAACATCCAGCATGCTCTCAACATAGTAGTATGAAATCAACGCTCGCTTTTATCATGGCCGGCGGGAGAGGAGAGAGGCTTATGCCCCTTACCCGGGACAGGGCTAAGCCGGCAGTTCCCTTTGGTGGAATTTACAGGCTCATAGACCTGACCCTCAGTAATTGCATAAACTCGGGGCTCTACAAGATCATTGTGCTACCCCAATACAAATCGCAGTCTCTAACCGATCACCTGGAAGCCGGTTGGAATATATTCAATCAGCGGCTTGGGCACTTCTTGAAGATTGTGCCCGCGCAGCAGAGGGGCGGTGGGGACTGGTACCGGGGCACTGCTGATGCCATTCGACAGAACATCCATCTCATCGAACAGACGCGACCACGGCACGTCCTGATCCTTTCAGGTGATCACATTTACAAGATGGACTACGGTCTGTTCCTCAAATATCACTTGGAGAGAGATGCGGATATGAGCGTTGCCCTCATTGAATTGGGAAAGGACATGGCCCATGAGATGGGCGTTGCTGAGATAGATGAGGACTACCGCATCCGCGGCTTCCAGGAAAAACCCGAGGAAAATCCCAGGACTATTCCGGGCGATCCCAGCAGCGTGCTTGCCTCCATGGGTATTTACCTATTTAACACGAAGGCACTTCTGGATGCCCTCACATCCATCGATAAGGACGATTTTGGTCATGACATAATCCCCCGCCTCATCCCGGAATCGCGGGTGTATGCCTACCCTTTTCGGCAGCAGAATGTGATAGAGGATTATGTCTACGATACCCTGGAAAACGGGGAGGGGAGGCTCAGGTTAGAATCCAAGACCCGCGACTCTTCCTACTGGAGAGATGTTGGAACCTTGGATGTGTATTGGAACGCTAACATGGATCTGACGGGGCTGAATCCTTCCTTTAACCTCTATGGCCGGAACTGGCCCATCCATACTTACCAGGTACCGGCTCCGCCTGCCAAGTTCGTCTTTAGCAATGAGAGGCCGGATGGCTTTCAGGTGGGCAAGGCCCTGGATTCGCTCGTGGCGCCGGGCTCCATAATAAGCGGCATTGTCAGGAATTCGGTGCTCTCTTACTACGTGGTAGTCCAGAGTTGGGCCGGCGTTGAAGAATCGGTGATCATGGATGATGTTGTAGTGGGACGCAACTGTAAGATTAAGAAGGCGATTATCGATAAGCATAATGTAATTCCGGCGCATAGTGAAATCGGGTATAACCCGGATGAAGACAGGGAGCGCTTTACGGTAACGCCGAGGGGGATTGTCGTGGTACCAAAGGGGTATTTCCAATAGGCGGGGCTCAGGGATGTCTTGAGAGGGCTGCCGCCCATGCATAGACATCTCGCAGGGCGAGGTTGTTCTCTCTTGCTACCCTTCTGCATTCCTCATATTCAGGTAAAAGAACTGTTCCTCCATCCTGATTGGTGACCTTCTTAACCCTCATCTTCCCCCACGGAGAATCAACCGTCAATTCGCCCCGTTTTAAAACCGCTCGCTGGTTATAGCTCGTGCGGATCCCCAGTGTGGTTGACTCCCTGAAGATGATAGTAATGAGCTTCTCGTTATCCTCAGGTCTTCCCACTACCTGAAGCTGGATACCAGGCCTATTTTTCTTCATCTGGATGGGAGAGAAACTGACATCCATGGCACCCGCATCAAAGAGTTTATCCATCAGATAACCCAACAGTTCCGGGCTCATATCATCTAAATTAGACTCCAACACGACCACTGTCTCTAAATCCTGTTTATCAATATCATTTCCTACCAGGATACGTAACAGATTCGGCCGATCAGGTAAGGTGCGGCTGCCTACCCCATACCCTACTCTCTCTATTGTCATTGGGGGCATGGGACCAAAGGAAGAAGAGAGTGAGGTGATTAAGGCTGCCCCCGGTGGGGTAACCAGTTCAACGTCCTGACCACTCGAATAGATGGGGATACCCCTCAAAAGGGCTATAGTTGCAGGCGTTGGAAGCGAGACCTTTCCCTGACTACCTGTCGTGATTCCGGTTCCTATGGGGATCCGTGACACAAAGACCTTCTCAATGCCCAACAGGTGAACGCCTAAAACGGCCGCCACCATATCAACAATGGAGGCAACTGCATCGGGCTCATGAAAAGGGACCTCGTCGGGTGAAAGCTGTTGTATTTCACCCTCGGTCATTGCCAGCTTTTCAAAGATCAGGATGCATCTTTCGATAACTGATGGGGTCAGATCACTGCCTTTCAGTAGAGCCTTGATTTCCTTTAAGTATCGAACCCCTCGATTCTCTTCCTGCAAAGAAACCGAGAATCTTGTCCCAAAGACATTATTTCTTCCCTCCTTTTTCGCTGCTATCTTGTAGCCATTTAGCTTAAGCCCTGAAATGCTCCCTTCAAGTTTTTCAAAAGGCAGGCCAGCATCGAGCAAGGAACCCACAAACATATCCCCGCTTACGCCGGAGAAGCAATCGAGGAAAGCTATTTTCATAAGTTAACTGGTTCCCTCATAAGCCCCGAGCCCTCTCCCTGGCTTCCTGTTTCTTCTTACAGTCAATACACAGGGTGGTAACTGGTCTTGCCTTGAGCCTCTCTTCTGCAATACCCCTGCCGCACACCTCACATATGCCGAAGATGCCACTATCTATCCTCTCAAGGGCCTCTTTGATCTTCTCGATCAACTTCCTCTCCCTATCCCTTATCCGTAAGAGGAAGTTTCTATCTGTCTCCAAGGCAGCCCTATCAGTCGGATCGGGAAAATTATCCTTCAGATTGGTCATTCCACCCACTGTCTTTAAGGCCTCTCCAATAAGCTCATCGAGCTGGTTCTGGAGTAAGACCCTGAAATACTCTAGCTTTTTCTGATCCATCAGCCAAATCCTCAATTATCGTAATGAGTTCTACAGACCCCTTATCTTATCCCAGAGATCCCTGGTCTTTGCCCCGATCTTTTCCTTTTCGAGCTCGCTAAATTCCAACAGTAAGTCACGCTGTCTCTGGCTCAGCCTGGTAGGGATCTTAACCATAACCTGAACAAAGAGGTCACCGTACTCCCTTCCTCTGCTCAAGCTCGGCATGCCCTCACCTTTAAGCCTGATGATCTCTGCTGGCTGGGTGCCCTGTCGGATAGTAATCCTTCTCTCCTTGTTATCACCTAGAACGGGGATAGAAAGCTCGGCTCCTAATGCTGCCTGTACAAAAGACACGGTAATCTGACACTTAAGATCATTTCCGTCCCTGACAAAAAAATCATGCTCCTTAACGTGGATTACCACGAAGAGATCTCCAGGTGGCCCTCCATATTCTCCGCTCTCTCCCTCTCCCTTAATCCTTAATTGTGTTCTAGTATCCACACCTGGCGGTACCCTTACCAGGACCTTCCTTTCAACCTTTACCTTTCCCCTCCCATTACATCTGCGGCATGGATCAACTATGACCTGACCATTGCCATTACACGTTGAACAGGTTGTCCTGATCTGAAAGAAACCGTGAGAGTGGACAATCTCACCTCTACCATGACAATTCGGGCAAACACCGGGCTCGCTTCCTGGCGTGATCCCAGTGCCACTACATGTATCGCAGGACCCCCATTTGTCGAAGACGATCTCCTCCTCTTTTCCCGTGTGAGCCTCTTCAAGGGTCAACTCTAGGTCGTATCTGAGGTCACGGCCTCTTACTATTCTCGTCCTCCTTGATCTCCTCCCTCCGAAACCGAAGAAATCCTCAAATATATCCCCAAAGGCGGAAAAGATGTCCTCAAAACCGCTAAAGCCCGTAAAACCCGTCCCTCTTAAGCCATCATGACCGTAAAGATCGTAGATCCTCCTCCTTTCGCTGTTCCTCAGCACCTCATATGCCTCCGCGGCCTCTTTAAACCTTCCTTCTGCCTCTTTATCCCCTGGGTTCCTGTCGGGGTGATATTTGAGGGCATGTTTCCGGTAGGCCTTTTTTATCTCATCCTCATTGGCGTCCCTGGAAACACCGAGGATTTCATAATAGTCTCTGGTGCTCGGCATGATTATTGAGGTTCATCCAAAGAGTCTTCGGTCTGAGAAGCCTCGGTATTGTCTTCACTGGTCGGGCCCTCAGACGCAGTGGCTGAGTCCTCTCCGGTCAGATTCCCCCTCAAAAGGTTATCGGCTTTTTTCTTCCTCAGCTTCCCAGCGGCGATCTCTCTCAGAGCTGTTACCACTTCCTTGTTTGAGGTGGAGACGAGAGGTTCTTTCCCCTTCTTCAATTGAAAGACCCTCTCGGCTGCTAAATGGACCAAGGCAAACTTGTTGTAACCCATCTTTAGACAATCCTGTATTGTAATCCGAGCCATTGTTAGCCACGCTCCCCAAAAAATTAAACCTTGCTTTTAGCTTGCATTTTTATTGGTGTAAAGATATTTCTCCTAATTATAATGAAAAATTGTGGTTTTACAAGATTGCCGACGAAAAAAGCGAGATATTCATTCCTTGATTCCGAAACGTATTCTGTACTTATGATTGTCCATCGGCTCTCCACTGTCCTGCCCGGTCTGACGTTTAGGGAATCCCTGGAGACAGCCAGAGAATTTCGAAATCCATTTTTTCTAGCAGCCTGACACTTCCCTCGCCAAACATAATCTTGGATTGAAGAATATAAACGAAACTATCGAAAACCCAGGGGCTAGTTTTGCGGGTTGTAAGCGGCTGATTTTACAATGTGTGTATTTGAAAAACGCAATGATTGCACTTTTCCACGGCCTAAGCAGCGAACTATACTTTTTCCTTAATCAGTGAAACCACAAAATGTAGCGTTTCTTCAGGCCAAGATTAACCCCTCAGCCATAATCATGAACGATGAGTATCTTATCATTGAATTTGTCCCTCTTTAGCAAGCGGAATCCTTACCGCTACCGTTGTCCCTTGCCCAGGGGCACTCTTGACTGTGACCTGACCTTCCCACGCATAAACACGTTCTCGCATTCCTATGATGCCAAAGGATTTAGGATCGGAAATCTGCTCTTTGGTAATCCCTCTGCCATTATCTCTCACCTTCAGCTCCAATGTGCCAGCCTTCTCTTTCAAGCTCGCGGTGACCCTGGTTGCCTGTGCATGGCGAGCGACATTGGTTAGGGATTCCTGAAAGATTCTGAAGATCGCCGTCGATCGATCCCGATCCAGAATGATATCTCTAGGATCTGAGGTGACCTCACAGGTAATTCCCGTTCGGTGTTCAAATTCTTCTGCCTGCCATTCAATAGCTGCTGTCAGACCGAGGTCATCTAATACGCCTGGTCTCAATTCTGTGGAGATCCTTTTCACCGTTTCGATGCTCGTATCCATGAGTTTTGATATTGCTTGTGTCCTGTCAAGCAATGGTTTTTGATCTTTGGGGAATTTCTTGCTCAACAAGGAAAGGTCCATCTTCAAGGCTGTCAACGCCTGGCCCAGATCATCGTGGATATCACGTGCGAGGCTCCTTCTTTCCTCTTCCCTCACAGACTGTAAATGAGCCGTAAGGTTCCGTAACTCTTCCTGTGAGCGCTTCAATTCCGCCTCAGCTTGCTTGCGCTCAGTGATGTCCAACCATGATACAACCCTTCCTTTGGTTATAGGAATCACGCCTGTCTTACCCAATATATCTTTTACATTTCCGTGCCTGTCAAAAAATCGAAACTCATATTCATTTAATGTTTGTGCTCCTTTCTCCCTCCTTTTTCTGTGATGTTCTTCCATTCTTTCCAGATCTTCCTTGTAAACAAATTCCGTCCATTTCTTCTTTCCCTCCACTTCTTTTTTGGAATATCCGCTGAGTTTCTCCCACTCTGTATTCACCATTGAAATAGTCATATCTTCTTCAATAATCATGGTAGCCGTGCCGGTATTTTCAAACACACTCCGATACCTCTGCTGGCTCTCTCGAAGCGTTCTTTCCCTGGTCTTTAAGGATTCAGTCATGTAATTAAAGGCCTTTGCAAGTTTCCCTATTTCATCCTCTGTCTCAACAGGTAGCTCCTCGACAGTTCCTCCCATTCCGAGGGTTCTCACACCTTTGGTCAATCTATTAAGCGGTTTTGTTATCCCCTTAACTGTGAGATAGGTAATTACAAAACCAATCACCAAAAAGACAACTCCTATCAAAATACCTTTAAGCAACAGGTCATTAAGTCGTCTATTCAGGATCTTTTTATCAACCGTTATCCTTACAAATCCAATTATGCGATCCTTTCCCTGAAGTGCGCCCTCTTTAAAAAACAGAGGTTCCTCCGTAGAATATCTCGAACTCGTGATTACGGGCGACCAGAATGCTATTTCGCTAGTGCCCGCAACGTACTGCGGAGAGCTAGACTCTTTGAGTTTCTCGAGTATTTCGTGCCGGTTCACCCCCCCCTTTTTAGCTGATTTTTCCGAGGCTCTTAGTTCAGGCCTTTCTTTGCTGCTCAGTAGCTCCCCATCCAGGTTAAATACCGAAGCTTCTAAGACCCCTTCCTGTTGGAGAGCTCCATTAATAGGGTCCTTGAGCAGCTCTTGATTCTCCGAAAATACGCCAATCCTCGAGTTGTGGGCAAGAATGTTCGCAAGTAGTCTGCCCTTCTTTATTAGACTATCTTTCAGGGAATTACTCTGGTGATGAATGAAAAGGGAAGTGAAAGAAAAGGAAATGACAAATATAAAAAGGGCAAACGCGGCAAAGACCTTAAAGCCAAAACTTTCATTCAAGGTCTTCAGTAATTCTAGCCTCATCTTATTGCTCCTGGGTTAATGATCCTGGCTCTCCTGATAACCTTTTCATCAATAGCAACTCCTAGCTTCCCTGCTACCTTCAGGTTAATTGATATAACTGCCTTCCTTGCATCAACCCGCTGAACATCCTTTACGTCCCTTCCTGAGAGTATCTTTTCAGCCATCTCTCCTGCCTGGGTCCCAATATCAAAGGCGTCTATGCCTACGGACATTAGTGCCCCTGACTCCACATACTTCTTTGCAAAGGTAAGGATGGGCACGGTATTTTCGAGCGAGAAGAGAAGCAAATATTCAACAGTCTCGGGAGTAATAACCGTCAAATCAGGGAGCATCCAGAAGGCATCTATCTTTCCTTTCATGTCCTTTATTAATGAAGGAACATCACTGGAACGATGAACTTCCTTTGCGATCAGGTTAATACCGATTTCCCTGGCAGCCTCTCGTACATTTTCTGCAAGATAGCCTGTCCTATCCGGGTCATACAGAAGGCCAATAGAGTTCAGATCAGGGAGGGCATCTAAGAATGCACGAAGCTGCCGTTCCTGAGGTATATTCATGCTGACACCGGTGATATTTCTTTCCGCAGAGACTACGGATTGAGGATTGAGGACCATGAGATAAACAACAGGTATGTTTTCAATCCTTCTTACCATGGACAGGGCATCCATCCCTATTGCAAGAACCATATCAGGCCTGATCTCAGCAATTTTCTCTACAACGTCTGTTTCTTTCAATTCGGACAAAACAAGCTCTTTGATCCTAGCATCGCAAACATTTTTAAAACCCTTAATTGCCTCCTCATACGGGGCAACCCTGACGCTCTGGACCGCCACGATATCCTGCGCAGCCCCGGATGAACCGTGACCGAGGATTAAAAGAATTAAAAGCGGTACTATTATAAAAAGATTTTTTATCACGACGCTCACATCCAACGTCTTGGAATCTCTACAACTGGCTGAAATTACATCTGCTTCTTATTCTGAGGCACTCAACACTTTTTGCAGACCAACTAACGCAATTGCTTGAAAAAGAGAGAAGAGGATGATAACGTTACGCATCTCGTAAGCATCTATAGATTCTTATCTTAAAACACTCATGAATCGCTTGTATAGTTGTTTTTTAAGGAGAGTTGTCCTTTTTTCCAGTCTTATCGTGGCCTTGACCTCCTTATCCCAGGCCTCCGCTGCCCAGTATGAAGAGGAGATGAAGGTCCTCCGTATGTTTTACGAGGAAAAGGACCTTGTTGTATCGCCAACAAGGCATCCAAAGCCCATTTCTCAGGTTGCCGAGAATATCACGGTTGTCACCGCAAGAGAGATTGAGGAGATGAATGCCCACACGGTCGCGGAGGTCCTGAACAGGCTACCCGGCCTCTTCATTAATTTTAACCAGGACTTTGGCACTGCTTCTCTGATTCAAACCCAGGGATCTGAAGAGAGGCATGTCCTTGTGCTGGTAGATGACGTCCCCTGGAATTTCCTTAATAGCGGGGCTGCTGAGACCAATTCGATCCCCGTAGGCATAATAGAAAGGATAGAGGTCATCAAAGGGCCTGCTTCTTCAACCTGGGGCTCATCCCTTGGCGGGGTGGTGAACATCATCACCAAGCCGGCAGGCACTGCCAAAAGACCCACTGGCTCCATAAGGGGCTCGTATGGTGAGAAAGACACGCAGGATTACAGGGCCGAGGTCTCGGGGAGTGCCGGGCCTATAGGGTATTATGTATTTGCCGGCCGCCAGGATTCCGACGGCCTGATGTCCTCTCGGTACTTTGAGAACGATAGCCTCTATTCAAAGTTTCAGATTCCCCTTTCAAAAGATGTGGGTGTGGGTCTCAGCATGGGTTACAGCGATCCGGAAATAGGGCTCGGCGATTTTCCAAGTGCAGACATAACTCAAGAAGGGGCAAGCCGCATCTTTTTTGCAACCGCCTCCCTTGATGCATCCCTTACAAGGGACCTTGGCTTGGAAGTATCCTTCTACCGATTCGAACAGAAATCTGTTCTGAGCAATTATTCCCTGGGATTTACGGGGCCCCCGGGGGAGCTTTATTTAGAGACTATTTATGATGAGGAGACCACGGGAGGAAAGGGTAAACTCGTGTGGACACATGGGATACATACTGCAGTACTCGGCGTGGACATTGACCACGGGAAGCTCGACCAGACGCTTCACGGGACGGGACTTCCGGCCACATCGACTACACATCCCGATATTGACCAATGGGCACTCTATGTCAACGACACGATAATCATTGATAGATGGTCCGTTACCCCCGGTATCAGGTATGACCACAACAGCATTACCGGTTCCTTTGTAAGCCCGAGCCTGGGCCTCACCTACCGGCTTGGTAAAGATTCAATTATAAGGGGCTCTGCGGCCAGGGGCTTTACCATGCCCCCCCTCTCGTGGCTCTCAGGCGGGGGATTGTTCCTAGATCCGAATCCGTCCCTTGACCCTGAGGAGGTCTGGTCGTACCAGGCAGGGGTGGAATCAGCTGCCTTTAGGTATCTGTGGGTAAAGGCCACGGTCTTTCGCCACGAGCTGGAAGATGCTTTAATCCTGGAGCCGTTTGGGGGAGGGCCGCCCGCCTTGAATGATCTGATTATCAATAATGGGGAAATCAGACGTGAGGGCCTTGAGCTTGAAGCTGAGACGGTCCCCGTGTACAACCTGTCTCTCCTGGCAGGGTTTGCCTATGTCGATCTAGAGCCTGCCAATGAGAGGGGGGCCACTGGAATTTACACCTATAACATCGGCCTCAGGTATGCTGATAAGAAATCCTTCAGGGCCCAGCTCTTTGGCCACTATATATACTGGGACTTCGATGCCCTTTCTAAGGCGGCATGGGACGCCAACTACGACGATTTCATCTGGGACCTCAACCTCAATAAAAAGATTTGGTCTAAAGAAGAAGTTGCCGCTGAGCTCTTTGTTACGGGCCACAACATCTTTAATGGCTCCCAGTACACCTTTGGCGAGAGTAAAAACCCCGAAAGATGGTTAGAGGCCGGGATACGGGTTTCCTTTTAACAGTGTATTTTTGTGAGAGAATATGCTAAAGGAACTTGTTGGCGGTTTTTGGGAGGTAATTTATTAACCTTTTTAAGTAAAGGAGGGGACTATGGAATGGGAAAAAACAGAGGAAAGGAAAGAGGAGATAATAGTGCTCGATGAAGGCATTGATGTGGAAGATATGGCAGGTCCAAAGGGCCTTTGTTGCCGTGGTGCATTCTTTGCTTTTAGAGGGTAGGTGAAGAAAAAGGGGAGCGCTGGCTCCCCTTTTTCTCTTCTAAAGACCGTTTCTAAATTAATGCAGCTCTCCCGCTACCTCAAGGTATACCCCTGCGAAGAAAGACCTGGCCATCTGCTTCTTTTCTCCACTAAAAAGGCATCAAAAGCCCTCCTTAAAAAAGAGACCTACGAAGCCATCGAAAGGGGCGCACTCTCCCCTTCAGATGAGGCCCTGTTATCAAGACTCGGGATGATAGTCCATGACGGGGAGGAGGAAAAGCGGGGGATCCTCGGCCTCTTCGATGAGCTTAATGCAAAGAACGCCGGGGTGAACATAATGGTTGTCCTTAATGTGGACTGCAATTTTTCCTGCATATACTGTTACGAAGGGGGCATGAAGGGCAATCTCTACATGTCAGATGAGACGGCAGGGCACCTCATAGATTTCATTAAAGAGAAGTTCACGGAGCACAAAAAATCCCTTCTTATAGATTTTTACGGGGGAGAGCCCCTCTTGAGTACCGGACTTATTAAATCCATCTCTCGGGCCCTGAGGTCTTTTACTGAAAGCAGGGGGGCCTCCTACAGCTTTACCCTTGTCACCAATGGCTCTCTCTTTACAAGGCGAGTGGCAGAGGAGCTTACTCCCCTTGGTCTTGAAAGTGTGAAGATAACCCTGGATGGTCCGGCCGAGATACATAATCGGTGCCGTCCATTGAAGTCAGGCGCTGGCAGCTTTGGTACCATCATAAGGAATATCAAGGAGACCTGTGATCTTGTAAAAATAGGCATAGGAGGAAATTTTGAACGAGATAACTATGAGAAGTTCCCGCTGCTCCTCGATTATCTAGTAGAGGAGGGCCTGACGCCCGATAAGATTGCTATGGTGAAGTTCGACCCTGTGGCGAAACGGCCAGAAGGGGATCTTTCCCCACCCGACTATAGGGGTGGCTGCATGTCCATAAATGAGCCTTGGATATCAAGGGCCGCGGGGCAATTGAGGGAGGAGATCTTAAGGAGGGGATATGACACGCTAAAGCTCATGCCCATAACGTGTATGGTAGAGATCGCAGATTCTTATGTGGTTAATTTCGACGGTGCTATCTATAAGTGTCCGGGCTTTATCGGCAAGGCGGGCTTTGAAGTGGGAGATCTTCGAACGGGTGTACAAGATTATACCGATACTTACAAACTCGGCATTTGGAAAAATGAAGAGTGTGCTGAGTGCGAGTACTTGCCCCTGTGTTTCGGAGGATGCAGGTATATGACATTTGTACGGGAGGGCAATATAGATACAGTGGACTGCCAAAAACCCTATCTCGATGCCTCGCTTGAAACATTAGTTAAGCAGGACATAAAGTATAGACTGAAG
>Ga0209636_10001542_pt1 | contig 23378 bp, 28 predicted proteins | sample DeeMarSWOR152_54_FD_187464 | JGI IMG/M metagenome (GOLD analysis project Ga0209636, IMG submission 187464) | Marine sediment microbial communities from White Oak River estuary, North Carolina - WOR-1-52-54 (SPAdes) (version 2) | ecosystem: Environmental > Aquatic > Marine > Intertidal zone >...
TAACAACGAAATTGTGCGGATACGCCCAGCCACTATCTGTTTTTGTATAATCTTCGATGCCTGAGTAGTTACATTAAATCTAAATAATAAGTGATTGCTCACCCCGATAATCAAGAAATAACAAAAGGGGGGGTAAATAATTAAATCTAAATAATAAGTGATTGCTCACCCTAACAAATCTTAAATAGTTGTCTTTAAAAATTACTTTTTTCCTGCAAAATCAAAAAGTTTTGTAACTACTCATCCCGAAATCACTCCCTCCCGATAAAGTACTCTATGGCCTTGGCGTAGGCGGGTCGGGTAATAAACACCCCTATCAGCACCCCTATTATGGTCACAATCGCAAATCCTTTCAGCGCCGTAACAGAGATTAAAGGCATCATCGCAGCAATTGTCGTGGCAGCGGCAACAAAGATTATTGTAAATGCCCTGGCGATCCTTTGACTTATACTGATAACCCGCTTTTCTCTCTTCCCCCGTCTTGCAATGGTCTCATCCGTTATGATTATCTGATCATCCACCCCCGTGCCGACGGCAGCGATTATACCTGCGACAGCCGCTAGGTCCAACTGCCAGTGTATCGCTGATGCAAAGCCTAAAATGATCATGATTTCAGAAACGCCCGTTATTATTATTGGCACGACTATGAACATTCTCCTGTACCTCATAAATATAGAGGTTGCGACAACCACAATGGCGATCAATCCTGCCACGGCACTGTAATCCAAGAATACCTTACCAAGCGAGGGAGGGGTAATTATCTCTGTCCCTATTTCCACATTAACGGGTAAATTACCTGTATTTAGCAGTATCTGGGTTTCCGCTATCTCAAATTTTGCAATCCCTGCCTTGTTGTCAGGGGGGCCCACCGGCGAGCTGCCGGTCATTTCGGCGCCGTCCTGGCATTCTCCGGTGGAGGGAATATTCAACCTCGGGGAACTTCTCAGCCCCGTTAATCCTTTGATAAACTCGGCAGTCGATTCATCCCCCTTATCGACCCTTTCCGTATAAAACCCCTCCTCCTCCAATCTGTTTCTTAACTCCTCCGAAATTCGATCCTCGCCCCCCGCAAGTATTACCCTCGTGTAACCCTGCTCCTTTAATTTATTCAAATCCGCAATTGTCTTATCGATCCCAGAAACCGTTTCGTTATCTTCATTTATTGTTTCATTATCACCCGTATTGGAAACATTGGAGGATACATTGGTAACATTCCCGGATGCATGTTCTTCCGCCACCCCCGCCACAACCACGGGAATTTGAGATCGTTCTTCAATTACCTTGATCCATGAATCGCCGTAGTCGTCCTCCATCTCGGATAGCTCATCATATGTCAGTTTATCAAGCAGGACGGTTGTATTTTCCGGGCGGTCTATGAAAGCATCCACAGGGCGCCCGTATTTACCTTTTGCCGCCTGCCCGAACATACAGTCGCACGGGGAGGAGTACTGAACAGCTACAGCCCAGTTATATACTGTCGCGCCGCCGGACCCGCTCGTAGTAATTTTACTGCTTTGAGGACCCGGGGGAGCCCTTATGCAGTCACCCGTCGCTGCAAGAACGCCGTCTATGCGCTGCTCGAACTTTGCCTGCTGTTTCAATATGGTCTTAATGTTTTCTCTTTCGCTTGGAGATGCCGCAGCAAACGGGATAATGATCTGCTGGTCGCCGTAAGGTATGACCTTAACATCCGCAAGTCCGATGCCGTTCAATCTATCCTCCAATATACTTTTCATGATGCTCATGTTATATTGGTCCACCGGCTGCTCTAACTGAAGTACTATCTCAACCCCCCCCGCGAAATCCCTGCCGTAACTCAAACCATTCCCTGGACCTATGGGTAACGTCTCATCATTTTCATCCTCTACAGGAGCCCAGTGTATATTGGATATTAAAAGCAGTGAGATTGCTGCACACACTATCACCAGTATAACCTGCCATTTCTTAAACAACTCCTTCATTTTTATTGTTTTTATAATTAGGAATATAAAAAAATAATTATAAATGGTAACCCTCACAACTAATGTTCTGGGAGCGTTTGCGTTAAAGGACGGCAGGGTGATGAAATACCTCCTTTTCCCCGATGATCCGAAAGAGATCGCTCTGAGATTAAAGATTGTCGAATCGGATCTGTGCGAGGAGGAGATTCAACTGATAGAAGAACTAAAGGGCATAAAAGAATTTTCCGTAAGGGGTGCGGGAAGATTCAGGAAGCACTTTAGTGATTTAAAATTCACGGAGGAAAAAGATGCCGTTCCTGCAGGGGATATAGCGGAGCAGATGGGGATTATGGAGCCGCAGCTCAGGGATATCATCCATAAGTCAAACATAGAACTGGCAAAAATCAAGTTAAGGGTCGTTGAGGGGGATCAGTTGGCAATGCAGGCGATTTCTGCGATAGACGACATCGATGAAGTCATTAATGAGCTGGTTGAGCGGCTGAGAGAGTGGTATTCAATCCATTTTCCAGAATTGGATGATATCGTGGCAAACCATGAATTATACGTCTCTTTAGTTCATGAACTTGGAAACAGGGATGCTTTTGATAATCTTCAGGAAAAAATAAAAATAAAATTGCATCCGGATATGGCACAAAAGATACGGAACGCTTCAAAGGATTCATTTGGCGCGGAGTTTTCTACCCCCGATATTGATGCAGTAAAAGCATTTGCAAAGCCAATCCTGGATTTGTATGAAAACAAGGCGATGATTGAAGCATACATAGAGCAACTGATGAATAAGATCGCCCCGAACATTTCCGCATTGGCGGGGCCGCTGCTTGGGGCCCGCATAATATCGCTGGCTGGCGGCTTAAAACGACTCTCTACCCTGCCCGCATCAACGATCCAGATACTCGGGGCAGAAGACGCGTTCTTCAAGTTCTTAAGAACAAAAATCAAGCCCCCGAAGCACGGCGTTATATTCCAGCTTCCCGAGATAAGAAGCGCGCCAAAAAAAATAAGGGGGAAGATTTCAAGGACATTTGCCGCGAAATTAGCCATATGCGCAAAGGTGGATGCCTTTGGGGGAGAATTCATCGGAGACAAATTAAGGGGAGATTTCCTGAAGAGGGTTGATGGGTTGAAATGATAATGAATCAAGGCACCTCCAAAACTCCTGCATTCGTCATATAAAACCAGTATCCTCTGCCCGGTTCCATATCGCTTAAATCCCCATACCATGTTCCGTCATAAAGTGCTTTATAATCCCACCCCCCGCTTTGATCATAAGTAAAGACCTTGTCATAAGAATTGTTGATCGATGCCAATGCTTCAAATACAGGAAAGTTTCGAGTCAGGGACAAATGTGTGGCAACCCCTTAAATTTTGATTCTAATTTTCGCTGCATGAATGTTCTAACAACAGATCTATAATCATCTCCCAGCTTTCAAATGTTCTAAAAGAACCTCGCCGCCTTTCAACTTTTTTTAGTCTCTCAACAAGATGTTCTGGCAAATATTTAATCTCTCTTTTCCCGTCATCAGTAAATATATTCAAAATCTCAGTTTCGTTATTCCTTACCGTCTTTTTAAGAAATGGGTAAACATCACCATATTTATCTACGAAATCATCTAATGCGTCTTTTGCTGCCTTCTTATCTTAACTTTCATAAATATCCCTGAACTCCTCTTTAATATCGTATATTTCCTTGAACTTTTGATCTATTTCAAACAGGCGATCAAGCAATTCTTTAGGGCTTGGCTTATTATTCTTTCTTTCATCAGATAGATCTTCCCTCCCCGTTCTCCAAGCCCATCGCGCATTAAAAATACCACTGCTCTTTTCCTTTGCTTGTTTTGCCTTCTCAATTAGATCATCAAGTTCATTTTGAATTCTCTCTACCTCTTCCTGCTGGACAGGTGATCTCTGTTTCAATTGCTCCAACTCATCTTTTTTTTCAATACTGCATCTTCCATAGCATCTGTTTTTGCCCGATACTCCTTCCTGAGAGGAGTATAAATATTGCCATACAAACGCTTTTGTATTCTTGCAACCGCATGAAATCTATCCGCTACAATTGTGATTGCGTCACCAAACTCTTCTTTTAGAACAGTATCCCACTTGTTATAGAGGTCTCTGACAACGAGGTTTGGATCAAGATTTATTCCTTTCTCCCGCACCTTTTTAATAAGGGTCATTAATCGATCTGCGGTCTTCCTTTTTATTATTCCCGGAGTGAGTCCTCTATCAAGATCCAGCAGCACAGTACATATACGATTGATCCCCTTCACTTTCATTTCATCAACGCCGAGTGTTTTGACCTCTATTTTTGGTATATTTATGTTATTGTACTTATACTTGATCGCCCGTCTTACATATATTTTAGACATTTCAATACCATAACATTCCTTTAATAACTCCACTATATCTGCATTATCATAGTTCTTGAGATGGAATCCTATGACCTTTTCGTGGACTTGTTTTGAATAGCGGGATAATTGCTTATTTCTGTAGAGGAAGTCATAATCAATCCGTTTATTTTTACTCTCCCCTGTCAAGGGTTTCTCTCTTTTGAAATATTTCACCCAAAATATAATATGGAAAGGGACACCGTTTATACCCCGCCCCATTATCCTAATTTTTCTTTTGGATTTTTCACGAGTCAACTTTGTATTTCCATCCATGCAAAATGTTGGTTCCTTGATATAACAACATAAAATCTTCTTATCGCCTACTTCTTTTTCAATTATTTTTTCAACCATTTGGGGCATGATACCATTCATAGACAGTAGAACTTTATCTACCGGAGATAAAATATTTTGTGTGGACATTTTTAGTATTATTTAGATTTAATATACTAATTGCCACACATATGTCCCCGACTCTACAATACAATAACCCGTTCTATTACACTCATAGATCCAGTGATGACATCTATGAACACCTCAGTTTTTAATCCTTATTATTAGTTATGTCTTTCATTTAAATAAATTCAATTCACTCAACCCTCGGCCAGTTCTCAAGTCCCGGCACCTGCGGCAATTTCTTGATCCTTTCCTGATTTAAATTCTATAGTTTTATCTTTCTTTCTGAAATTTATGTCAAATCTATCAAATACCTCCTCCTGTCCTAATAAGTAGGGCACCTCTTCTATCATTGCCCATGCAATCTTAGCATTGAATTCGTACGTCTCTATTCGCATTGGTACCTCTTTGATGATGACCGCTACCATCCCGCCACCAACCCCACTTAACTCCGATACCTCGGATTTGTCAAATTCAAGTCCTAGAAGTTCACCCATCGATCTTGGAATCAATGTTATGTCTGCTCCGGAGTCTATGTACATCGAAACATATATCCCTTTTTCTTTACCTTTGACCAGAGACTTACATCCGCTACAGGGCGATAAACCTCCGGAATGATTAATGATTCCCCTTTTCTATACCTGAATTTTATAACCATTTTTTAGAGAGCCAATATCAATGATTCATCCTTTGGTATCTTTGCCAATAATATATTCTTCCCTGCATGCATTCTCTCAGCAGACTCATACACATCCTTTGCATTATCTCCGGGGCAAACAACTTTTTCATCCACTATTGCTACATACCTGCCCTTAAATTCATCGCCAAATTCTGCATTCACATACCAATCATAATTTTTTGATGTCATTTCTTTATTATTATTTTAGATATTTCAGAATATTGTTAAATAAAAAGTTGTTTACCCATCACTCAACCCTCGGCCAGTTCTCAAATCTCGGCACCTGGGGCAGTTTCCTAATCCTCTCCCTGATTGCTTGCGGCCAGTCTTCAAACTCAAAACCGTGCCTTGCCAGGAATGTGAACGCCCATCTTGTCGGTCCAATACCTGCACAGCCGCTCCATAACTCTCGGTTCTTTTTTTCCTTCCAGTGAAATCTCTTGGCATAGAAATCCTTGTGAACGTGAAATGACGCTATTTCCAGTTCCGCCTCCTCCCTGCTCTGGGTTTTAAACGGTAGTATCGCCGAGAGGTCATAGGTTTTTACGAATTGATCATCCTCGTCCTCTGTTTTGCCCGCGTGTTCCAGGTACACGGCGGTTGTGGCGTCAACCTTCCACTGCAGATCCAGCACATCCTCGAGAACCCTCTTGCTTTCTTCAAGCACCATATCTCTCGTCTTAACCACTTCTTCAGGGGTCCCGATAAAGACAAACTCGATGCGGTGAAATTCATTCAAACGCTCAAGTCCCTTCAAGCCCCCGCCTTCCCACCTCCATGTCGGTCCGTTAATGTCATAGACCTTCCACAACCTCTCCGCATCGCTTATCTCGCCCTCAAATATCTGGTAAAAGGGTTCGCACTGCGCGTACGCAAGCCCGAACATCGGCTCTTTAAGTTTTTCTTTTAATTTCTCAGGCAGCGGCTTCCGGGTGATCTCCACCAGATCCGAGTAGTCCTCGAAATCCTTAGGGTTCCGGGAGACCGGGGGGCAGACCCAGAACTGCTCGTTTGCGATGTTAAGGTGCCCTTTTTTCCTTTCAACCTCCAGGGGGATCAGGCGAGGAAGCATTATCTCCTCAAAACCCAGTTTCTTTGCCGCCTCATCTATGCAGAGGTCGTACATCGCCCTTATAAGGCAGGCGTAAGGGGGCATTATTATCCATATGCCCGCCCCCGGGAACTCCTTGACCCAACCCCTGTCTATCATTTCCCGGGTCGGGTCGGCCCCTAACTTATGCTCTTTTTCTGCGCTTTTTTCAATCAGCCTTGAGAACTCTTTTTTCCCGCCCGTATGCGATGCCCTGACCTTCTCGCAGAACCTCTTTATAACCCTGTCAACGGCATTGCCTTTAATAAACTCTTCATCCAGGTTTTGAAGCACCAGCCTTGCTTTCTTTTCCTTCCTGTTGATTTCAACGGTTGCAAACGGAAGGGATACTTCTCCTGCGGGCAGGTCATCCAGTTCCAGTTCAATCTCGTATCTTTCAACAAAAATATCCCTTACCCCGATTTTTCTTTTCCTTCCCATCTCCCGGGCAAGATAATTCCTCAACCTGAATACTGCGTCATGCGGGCGGACATACCTCCCGGATGAGATATTAATGTGAATCTTATCCTCCCGGGTTTTCCATTCCTCTATTTTAGCCCCCTCACCTTCCGGTGCGCCCCTCTCCAATATCCTCTCCTTTTTTAAATTCCCGATTATTTCCTCAACCCAGGAATCCTCCACCTTTTTAGTCGCGGTCAAATAACCACTAAGCTTAAATTTCATGTTATTTTTAATTTAATTTTAAAGAAATATATATGAATGTCGATGATGTGATAAGGGGCTTGCAGAATTTTGCAGACGGCGCGATAGGGGCTGCGAGGAATTTTGATGCAGACGGCGCGATAGAAGCAGCGCAGAGTTTCGACGCAAGCATGCTTTACGGCTTGCAATTTGAGCATCTCTATGTTGTCCTGTTAATCATCCCCCTCACTATCCTCCTGTTTTTATTTTTAAGGAAAAAGAAGCTGCTTTTGATCTCGAGGTTTTTGATATTCTCATTCGTCCTTCTTGCGATCGCATCGCCTTATTTTATATCGGAGCGCGAAATACCCGGGGGAGAAACCCAGATAACGATTCTTGAGGACAGATCCCGCTCCATGAATATGTATCCCGGCATCCGGGACGATGTGGATGAACTCTATAATTACCTTAACGAAAGCCGCGGGGTTGAGCTGGAAATATTCTCCGAAAATGAAGATAAAACCACCACGGGGGATGCCCTTCATAACTCAATCATTGGAGAAAAAACAGGTCTCGTGCTCCTGGTCAGCGACGGCAATGACAATTACGGAAAAGATTTGATGGACGTCGCATCTTTGGCGGCGAAGGTAAACACCACCATCCATGTAATCCTGCCTGAACAAGGAAAAATGGAAACCGATCACGGGGTTGAGATCACCGGACCAAAGAGCGCTCTTATAGGCTCGGAGTATGACGGCAAGGTGGTGGTAAAAAGGGCAGGTTACGGCACATCCGATTACCGTCTGAGTCTCTATGTTGACGGTGAGAGGGTATTGGATAGGGAGATCACCCATGAGGAATACGAAACGACAAAAACGGTTCCGTTTAAGTATGACTTCCCTGGCAAGGGAATCTACAAACTCAAGGCGGAAATAACCCCCTCAAATGATTTTTTTGTGGAAAACAACATTTTCCATAAAACAATAAAGGTTGTTGACAAACCGGAAGTATTGCTGGTTTCAGAGAGCGGTTCTCATTTAAAGAATGCCCTGGAGAAATTTTATAAACTCAGGACTGCTGACCCCGATGATCTGGAGGATTATGATTATGACATGTACACGGCGATCGTCCTGGATGATATTGATGCAGATACGGCAGATGAAAGTTATACTCAACTCAGGGACTACATAACCTCGGGCGGGGGCTTAGTGGTGGTCGGCGGCAGAGACTCCTACGACAGGGGGGACTACAATAAAAGCAAACTCGAGTTACTGCTTCCCGTAAGGTCGGGGGAAAAAATGGAGAAAAAGAGGGGGAAAATCGGGGTTGTGTTCGCAATTGACATCTCAGGGAGCACAGAAAAGAGATTCTCGGAGATTTCAGAAGGCGACACCAAGATAGATGTTGAAAAAGCACTGGCTATAAGAATGATTCGAGACCTTGAAACAGAGGATTATATCGGGGTACTGGCATTTAACACCCGCGCATACCCTGTTTCAGATCTCAGACAATGGGATTCCAGAGCGGAAATTGAAGACAGGATATCAAGACTGAAGTACGGCGGCGGCACCTATGTGTATTCTGCGCTGGTTAACGCAGAAAGCATGCTCGAGAATTTTCAGGGCAGTAAATATATCGTGTTGATATCGGACGGGAGAGACATGTGGCCTTCCGTGGCATTAAATGAAGCATACAAACTGGCCGATAAGGGCATAGAGATATACGCGGTAGGGGTTGGCGAGGATACAGATGAAGATTTCATGAAAAAGCTGGCTAATGCCGGAAACGGACTGTACTTTCAGCCGGGAGAGACCCAGAGATTGGAGGTGGCATTCGGGGGGTTGATAGAGGAACGGGAAGCTTTGAAAACGGATTTGTATCCGTTGACAATCCGAAATCCGCACCACTTTATAACCGATGAGATCACATTAAGCGGGTCGGTGGGCGGTTTTAACAAGGTTACCACGAAATCCAATGCTCAAACGCTTGTTACGGCCCAGTCAAACAGCCCGGTAATCACGGTATGGAGATTTGGTACCGGGAGAGTTGTCTCTTTAACCACGGATAACGGAAAATCGTGGGGAGCCCAGGTCTATGAAGGAAAACTCTTCCCCCGCACGGTAAACTGGGCGATCGGGGATGTCGAGAAGGGGAAGAAGGTGAAGGTTGAAGCGGAGGACATGCACCTGGGGTATGAATCCGGGATCGTGGTAAGATCAAAGGGGGAGAGCATGCCGCGATTGTGGGTTGACGGGTATGAAAAAGATTTAAGAATTCTTGACAGGGGAGTATATTATGCCGCGATAACTCCGGACCGGGCTGGCTTTTACGACATCGCCGCATCCCGGGAAAATGAACGGGATGAGGATGCTGCAGCAGTAAATTATCCGCTGGAATATGACAGGGTTGGAATCAACCATGCTATGCTGAACTCGGTTGCTGAAGCCACCGGTGGAGAAATATACTATATGGATGAAGTTGAGGGTATTGGAGATTATATCTCCGAGAAAAAATCAACACAAAGAGTCAGGGAAAAGGAATATATAGGCATATACTTTATCGCCTCGGCATTAACGCTCTTCTTCATTGATGTTGTCTTAAGAAGAATCAAAGAAATTTTAAGGTTAAGGAGCTAGTGCTTTTATTTATATTATCGTTCAATTATTAAAATTTAAAAAATAGAAAATGAGGACGGTAGAGAAACCTCTGGATGCTCTGGGAATACGCAAGGGAAAAGAGGTCTTGATAAGGTTGAAAAATGGGATAGAAGTCAGGGGCAAATTACAGGCCTTCGACATACACCTGAACGTTGTATTGGATGATGCCGAGTTTATCAAAGACGGGGAACTGGACAGAAAATTTTCTCAAATATTTTTGAGAGGGGATATGATCATATTTGTGAGTTAAACAATCTTTTAGAAAAAAGTAGATTATGGAACTTCCCTGGACAGAAAAATACAGGCCGCATAAATTAGATGATATGATCGGGCAGGATAAAATTTCACAGAGGCTTTCTGCCTATGTTTCTGCAAAATCCATGCCGCATTTGCTTTTTGCAGGTCCCGCCGGGACCGGGAAAACCACTGCAGCCTTGTGTATTGCCCGCGAATTCTTTGGCGGCACATGGGAGGATTTTTTGGAATTAAATGCGAGCGATGAGCGTGGGATAGATGTCGTCAGGACAAAGATAAAGGATTTTGCCCGCACCCGCCCGATTGTGGGGGAATTCAAGATGATATTCCTGGATGAGGCGGATGCCCTGACCCCTGAGGCGCAGAATGCTCTCAGAAGAACGATGGAGAGCTACACAGAAACATGCCGTTTTATTCTTTCTTGCAACTACTCAAGCAAAATTATCGAACCGCTGCAGTCAAGGTGTGCCGTCTTTAGATTCAAGAGGCTTTCAAGAGATGCTATAAGGGGCAGAATGGAATATATTTTAAAAGAAGAAGGTATTGAATATGAGGATGCTGCACTGGATGCGATACTTTACGTTGCGGAAGGAGATGTCAGGAGAGCGATAAACATCCTGCAGTCATCGGCTGCCTCAGGAGAAGTAAATGAAGAGAATGTTTACTCTATAGCATCAGCCGCAAGACCTGAGGAGGTGCTTACCATATTGAATCTGTCGCTGGGCGGAAAATTCCTGGATGCAAGAAACCTCCTGGATAAACTGATGTTGAGTTACGGCATGAGCGGTGAAGACATATTGCTGCAGATGAACAGGGAGGTGATGAATTTGGATGTGGAGGACAGGATGAAGGTCAAAATAATCGATCTGATCGGGGAGGCAAATTTCTGCCTGGTCGAGGGGGCAAACGAAAGGATCCAGTTGGAGGCGTTACTTGCGAGGATTATGGGATTGAAAGGTTAGTCAAAGTTTTTCAAGTTCCTTTTATGGTTTTAATCATCCTTCTGCACTCCTTAAGCATTTCTTCATTGTCTGCCCTCGCCTTTTCATTCTCCTTTCTCATCTTTTTGTTTTCCAGGATCAACTCCCTGTTTCTGTTTCGGAGGTGCATATTCTCGTTTGCCATCTCTACCGTGTGCTGGATTTCATTCTCAAGTCTTTCGATTCTTGACCTTAAAGCATTAACCATCCCGTGATTTGATTCTATAAGTTCCTCAATCCTTTTTAGAGATGCCATTTTTTATTTCTTCAAGCTTGACCTTGATTTCAACAAGATTTCTGTGATCTTCATCTATCTTTTCCCTGTCGGAAAGAACCTTCTCCCTGTTCTCAAGGATCATCTTTCTGTTCTCAAGGATCATCTCCCTGTTCTCTGTAACCGTGACCCTGTTCTTCCCTATCATCCTTTCAAGGGCATCCAAGCGTGAATTGGCGCCCATTATCATCGTTCTGTTCTCCTCTGCTAATTCGTTTATCTCATCCAATGTTGCCATTTTTTATTGTAATTAAACTATGTGGTTTTTTTTTCTATTTTAGAAGAGCATGGGGGGGTGAAACCCCCCCTCATTCACTATGATGATCAACCTTCGCAGAACTTGCGAAGCAAGTTCTGGAACACAAAATTTTTTAAATTTTGCTGTTTCAGAAGGTTGTTTTTGATAAAATCAATGAGTCTCCAGATAAGAAGAGACCATATAATTTATGTATGCAAATGCCAGCTCATCCGGAATTACTTTGCCGGTTCTCTTTAAATGTCTTCCTATTCGGTGCGAGAGGTGCTCAAGTTCCGGGGTGGGGATATCAACTACATCATGGGTTTCTTTTATAACCTTTTCTATCATCTCATCATCCCACACTTCTATCCCGTCATCCGTTTCAACATTTACCGCGCCCAAAATATATCTTTTATAATCAATTGCTAAAGACCTGCTTCTTTTATAAATCATTCTTTTCGTTATCGAATATATCTCCCTTGTGCTTATGCCGTCATACAAATTTTCCATAACATCCCTCAGTATGTCAATCCCGGTGCTTAGTTTTATTCCGCAGGAAATCATATCAGAAAGCAGCACGCTCGGGTAAAACTCACTTGGACGGTTGTAGCGGTCAACTATACTTACCTGTCCGTCAAATTTAATCATCTCATTGAATCTCTTTTCTTCATCCTCTCTTGCGCCTCTAAGCATTCCAGATATTCTTTTAGGCGTCAGCACTATGGAAAATCCGCCGAGTGAATACAGAACCTTGCCTCCTTTCGTCTCCTTTTTTACGATCCCTGCGTTCTCAAGATCCCCTATGTACTTGTAAAGCGTGGATTTTCCGACTTCAGGGAGTTTTTCCTGGATTTCTGACGCGGTCTTCTTTCCGCTTATTAATTCATCAATAACGATTAACTTTTCAAGTGTCCCGGAACCAAACACGCCTATCTGCTTTACGGCGCGCTCTAAAACAACCTTTTCGTCCTCTTTTATGTTTAATTCAAGCATTTTATAAAATATGTCCAAAAATTTTATTTAAAATTTAATTTTATTCAAAAATTATATGTGTTAATTCATCTTGTTGTTCATGATCCATATATAGATAATAGTCGTATTTATATGTACAATACTAATATATAAATACATAAAAAATGGCAACACCAGAAGAAAACGCAAAAAATATTGCGGCAAATAAAAAACGGATGCATGCTCTTGGAAGAGATGTGATGGAGAACAAAAAAAATGCATACCTGAACAGAAGCATGGCTATGGTAAACAGGCACCTGATAATGAGAAACAGGGAAGCCGCCTTCGGAGGAAACCGCCAGCTTGCAAATTCAAACACAAGCAACCTGTTTAGAAACAGGAGAGGCGTCCTGCATGCTTTACCGGAGGACACGGATGTGCAGAGAAACTTTAAGAATTCCATGTTGAACAATGTGAGGCTGGAATTTTTAGACCACCGATCAGAGCTGAACGCGGAGGTAATGGACATAAACACGGATATAATGAATGTGAATGAAGCAATGATGGCGGTCAACAGGAGGATCATGGAGTTGAATGAAAAAATAGTAACCTACAACAAGGGGATGATAGCAGATAATAAAGAGTGGCTGGACAACGGAGTGCCGGGTGCTGACAACCCAACACCGGATAGTAATGCAGAGATAATTGCGGCAAATGCATCAAAGATAGACGAAATCGAAGCAAGAGCAAAGAAAAATGCTGAGACGACAAAAGCTAACAGGGAGAACATACTTGAAAGAAGAGCAAGAATCGAGGCAAACACGAAAGAAATTTACGAGAGAAGAGAGAGAATAATGGAGAATGCTGAGAACATAAAGAAGAATGCTGAGAGAGTAGCAGCGCTCTTCTAAATATTTTTTATTTTTTGAAGCGTTAGAATACGTGCCCCGGATTCCCGGGGCATAATACCTTTTTTTATTAGTAAATCTAATCAGTAAGATTAATAAAGATGGCATTTTGGCATCCCTTTAAGGCAGCGGTTACAGAATTCGTGCAGATATTAATCGCAAGTGTTATTGTCGGTGCGATCTCCGGAACAATAATCCAGGTATTTTTAAAACTGTTCTTTAAACTGCAGGACTGGACATTCGGTATGTTTGTTCAGAACCACATTTATATAATAATTATTCCTTTAATCGGCGCGTTAATAGCCTCTATAATTTTACACAGTAAATGGTCCAAATCAGGGCATGGGTGGGGCCCGGGACCCGATATTATGATAAAGGAATTCCATGACGATGTAAAACAGGGAAAGAGCCACTGGAGTGCAGGGATAGTAAAATTCTTTGCTCAATTGATCGGTATCGGAATGGGGAACAGCGGGGGCCTTGTCGGCCCGGCGGCAAGGATCGGGCAGGGATTTATTACTCCCCTGATGCCTTACCTGGAAAAAATCGGTAATAACAGAAGGCAAATTGCCGTGATGGCAATGGCGGGGGGAATTGCCGGACTTTTAAGGACCCCTGTAGGGGCTGGTGTTTTTGTTACCGAACTTTTGCACGGCGGCGTGAGGATACCGAAAAAGTATGCAATAGGCGGCGAACTTGCCGGTATGACCGCTTTTGCAACTTCGGTTATAGCGTTTGATGCAAATCCTTTCTTTGGTTACCTGCCCTATACGCTTGAGATATCGCATCTCTGGTGGTTTGCAGTACTTGGGTTTTTAGCGGGAATCACCGCCTTGATATTCATCAAAACATTTCAATTCAGCGTCGGGTTTTTTGAAAATTTAAATGCTCCGGTGTATGTAAAACCATTGATTGGCTCAATTATTCCCGCTGCATTAGCGTTTATTTTATTGACAATTCCCGTCGGCGATGCCGGAGACAAGATTTTAACCTCATTTGATAAAGTTGCCACAGGCGATAATTTCCTGATTCTTGGTTGCTATGGGGACAAAAATGACCAGTCTAAAATTGCAGGTAAGGACGCATCAGGGAGGACATTATACATTGAAGACGAATTTGGCGATAATCTCCCGTATTCTCACTCCACCCCGACTTATCTCGGGTTCGGGGCCGATAATGTGCGGATGTCAAAATCGGCTGAATATGATCCCCAGACAGGACTTGTGACGATGATGATCGCATCACAGCTAGAACCCGCAATCGGCGAGGACGGGAAGCAGATAGAAAAAAACGGTATGGGGGGATATGTTAACGGACTGAAACTCCCGGTGCTTGCTGCAATCGGACTCCTTCTTTTGATCATGTTCGGTAAAATATTTGCAAATTCATGGTATGTCGGTTCTTTTGCAAGCGGTGGGATGGTAATGCCTGCAATGATTGTCGGAAGTTTGATGGGGGGTGCCTTTGGTTTAACGCTTGCACATTTTGGTTTTGTAGAACCAGGGAATATAGGGGGTTATGTTGGGGTTGGTGCATTATCGGTGCTTGCTGCAATGACAAACGCCCCAATTGGTTGTGCAATTTTTACCCTGGTGCTGTTTGGTTATCCATTTGCAGTTCCTGCATTAATCGGAACGATGGTTGCATACCAGGTAGCTAAATTTGAGACAATTTATGAAATCTCAACAACTGTGGAAAAGATCATGCATAAACCAATACTGATAGGGCTGGAAACGACCGTTTTAAAGTCCGCTGAAATTATGACGGAAGAGGGGATCAGCAGTGTCTTGATGCGGGACAAGGAAAAAACTAAGGTCGTCACCGAAAGAGATATTTTAAAGAATATTGTTGCAGAAAATAAAGAGCCTTCCGGAATAAAGGTATCAGAGATCGCGAAAGAAGCAAGTTATAGGGCGGATAACACCACAACAATTGAAGAGGCGGCGGATATTCTTGATAAACACAGGATAAGGCATCTTCCCATTTTTGAAAAAGGCAAGGATGAGGATACGATTGTGGGCATCATAACCTCAAGGGATATTGCGGAAGCGCCCTTTGGTTATTTCCGGAGATCAAAAATCGGACGCAGCGGGGAAATAAAAGTAGAGGATATAATGCATGGGGTTACCGTTGTTGACCCTGAAATGAGTGTCCTGGATGCTGCAAAGATTATGGCGGAAAAGGATGTCGACAGTATCAATGTCTTCACAAAGAGCGGCGGACTTCACGGAATCGTGACTGAAAGGGATATTTTGACAAAGGTTGCCGCAAGGAATTTATCGCCCCGGGATGTCAGGATCGTAGATATCGCAAGCGGACTGACAATTACAATAACGGCCGGAAAAACGATAAATGACGCAATTGAAATATTTGAAGAATCCCGTATACGACACCTTCCGGTTATGAAAGAAGGGAGGGTTATAGGGGTGATTACAACAAGGGATGTGGCAAATGCCGTAGCTGCCTGGTGAAAAGAGATTCCCGGGATGAAAGATGATTGTGATTGTTTGATTTATTTAAATCAAAATTTAAAGAATTAAAAATCCATTGAGACATTCGTCTCAAGGACTTTTTATTGTAAATTCATATAGCTTGTAGTACAATAAAAAATGGAACTGCTATCGTACCTTTCGATCCATATGGAAGCCGCGCAGATTTACGGCTTGTTTTTCCTGCTCGGCACATTCACGGTCGCGGCATTGAGCGATCTTAAACGACTCTCTGCGCAGCGAGAATTCTTTGAGGTATGGTTGGGATTTGCAATCATAATGCTCCTGTATGATGTTTACGCCAGGACCGTGCTGGATTTTCTTGTATTGAAATGGATTCTCATCGCGGGCTTTGCCGTGCTTTCCTCACAAAAAATCGGAAAGATATTTTCACTTGCAAAAGCGGATGTCGCAGCCGTTTCTGCCGCTGCCGCCCTGCTTAACCCCTTTTATATCGTAATCTATTATATTGTCCTGTGGGTAACAGATAAAATTCTCGGTCCCGTGCTTTCCGGGCTCAGCAGAAAAAAGAAGGCGTACCCGTTTCTGCCTGTCGTTCTTGCAGCCACGATCATTGTTCTTTTGATAGGGATGTCGGGATTTATCGAAGAAATCGTTGAGTTTGTCGGATAAACGCTGTCAATCCTTACATTTTTTATTTTTATTATTTTATTATTTTACTTAAAAATGTCAGGAAAAATAATGAAAATAACCATTGAGTTGGACAGGAGGAACGGGTTGTGGATCGGCATTGGATTATTTATTGTTGGATGCACGGCACTTTTGGTATCGCTTTTCTCCGCAGTGATGATGAGTTTTATAATATCCCTTATCATCCTTTCGGCAGCAGTAATCCTGATCTCAGTGGGACTCTTTGTGATCGTGAAATCACTGGAATAGCAGTTTTGCGACACCCAGCAGATTCCTCATTATAAGAAAACAAAGCACTATAACCAACACAAGCCCTATAAGCAGCAGCACGAGCATTATCAGCGACTCCGACTGTATGCCGTATTGAACAACCAGCGGGTCAATGGCTTTGGCGATTCCGTCAAGTAACCCCTCGACAGGGCCCACTATATAAAAATTCAGATAATTATCCTCTGACATAGCCCCCCATACCCTATCAAAGAACTTGTATGTGCCGGAAATAACGAGAACACACACTAAATAAATCGTAATTCTTTTTGTTCTCTTAGCATACTCTAACTCTTTTGAGCCAGGAGATTTTTCCATTTTATAAAATTATAAAAAGAAAAAATAAAAAAATTAATCTTTCGCTTCCTTAAGCAGGGTCTTCTTCTCCCATTCCAGCGCTCTTGCTTCAACCTCCTTGGAAACAGCCATCCCGGATTTGTATAGAGTGTACGCAGCCCATATAAAAATCCCGATCAAAAGTACACCAGCTGCCACTTCGCCTACAAAATCCCCGATCTCCGTTAACAGGGAGGCAAAGAATATAAACGCCACCGCTACCACTATGACATACGCTACGCCCCTGATTGCTTTTCGCCAGTTCTCAACCTCTTCTTCACTTGCGCCGCCCCTGCCTGCATTAACCGCTATCAATCCGCCAACAGCATCACAAACATCCTTGACTTCCTTCAGCACCTTGAGCACCACCCACAATACCACCAGTATTGCGATCACCGCTATTATGTAACCTGCAGTAATGTCCGAGGTTATATTGTATGCATTGCCCAGTTTAATAAACACCAGCTTCGAAAAAAGCCATATTAAAAGGGCCGTCCCGCCGTAAACCAGTATCTTAGGTACGCTGTCCATCAATTCCTTCCTGGATTCCGTCTCCACTCTTTCTGTTTCCGTCAATTTTCCTTTTGCCATCGTTTTTTATTTAATTATAAAGATAAATATAAATATAAACGGTTCTTTTTTCGGTAGTGTCCTGAGATAGCACACCTTTACTTACCCTGTCAACCTCCGGCTCTGCAACCAAACCCTTTGTTTTTCGTATTATATTTATTTGAAGTTTTCTGTTTTATGCATAAACAGGGGGAATGCTGTTCAATCCCCCCATCTTTCATATAAGTTATGCTCAACTCCAAGCGAATCAAGAATTTTTCCAACAACAAAATCAACCATATCCTCTACTTTTTCCGGTTTGTGATAGAAAGAAAGCATGGGGGGGATTACGGTTGCTCCCGCTTCTCTTGCTGTAACTAAATTCCTCAGGTGGATCAAACTCAATGGCGACTCCCTCGGCACCAGCAGCAATTTCTTTTCCTGTTTCAAACAAACATCTGCGCATCTCCCGATCAAATTTTTTGCATAACCCGCAGCTACCGATGCAAGGGTTTTCATTGAACACGGGCAGATCACCATGGCATCAATATTTCCTGCGACATAAGAGCCGCTTGCTATGCCGGCAGTTAAATCTGAATTATCATAACAATGACTTGCAAGACTTTTAACTTCGTCTACGGCATAAGGGGTTTCGATTTCTATAATCTGCCCGGCTGGTCTGCTTAAAATCAGATGCGTTTCAATTCCCATCTGGTTTGCAACCTCCAGAAACCTTATTCCCACTATAACCCCGGAGGCTCCGGTTATCGCAACAATTAATTTCATATTTTATTTTTTAATAAATAATAAATAATAATTGAAAATGTTATTCAAAAATGTTATGTGCCCCGTCTGCGGATCAGTATGTGATGACATCGGGGTAGAGGTTCTGGACGGGAAAGTTAATACAAGGAATGCCTGCAAGATGGGGCACTCCAAGTTTCAGGAACTGGTAAGTGCCCACAGGATTAAAAAACCGCAGGTAAAAGAGAATGGAAAATCGAGGGATGCGGACTGGGATGATGCGCTAGACAAAGCCGCAGAAATTCTTGTAAATGCAAAGCGCCCCCATATTTTCATGGGCACCGAAACGATATGTGAAGCGTATGCTGCTGGAATCAAGATTGCGGAGCATATTGGAGGAACGATTGACGGCAGTTTCACTCAATGCCACTGTCCAACCGGACTGGGGCTGCAGGAAGCCGGGATGGTTACCGCAACTCTTGGAGTGATAAAAAACAGGGCGGATCTGGCAATCTACTGGGGCACCAACCCCATGGATTCTCACCCCAGACATATGTCGCATTACGCGATATTCCCGAGAGGGCGCTTTAGAAAGAGGGGGAGGCTGGACAGGAAGATGATCATTGTGGACCCGAGAAAAACGAAGAGCTCTAAACTCGCTGATCTGCATGTCAGGGTAAAGCCGAATAAGGATTATGAGCTGTTTTCCGCTATAAGGGCCACATTAAATGAAAAGGAGGTGAGCGATCTCGCGCTTGAGGACATCGGCATCAACCGGGAAACCTTTGATAAAATGGTTGATATGATGAAGAATGCCGAGTTCGGAGCGCTGTGTTTTGGCCTGGGGTTGGCGAGTTCAATAGGAAAGCACCGCAACCAGGAGAATATGATGAAGATGGTTCAATTACTGAACAACTACACCAAGTTCATAATGGGCATTAACATGGGGCACTGCAATGTTGCCGGTTTCGTGCAGGTTATGTCCTACACCACAGGCTACCCCTATGCCGTTGATTTCTCAAGGGGCTACCCGAGATACGGTCCTGGGGAGTTCACGAATGCCGACATTTTAGCGGATAAGGGCATTGATGCGATGCTTGTGCTCGGAGCAGACCTGGCTGCCCACCAGCCGAGAAAAAGCGTTGAATGGATGGCTAAAATTCCGGTGATAAGCATAGACATCTCCCCTAACCCAACCACCATGCTGAGCGATGTCGTGCTGCCCGGAGTAATCGCGGGAATGGAGTCCGAAGGCACCTTCTACCGAATGGACCATGTCCCGATGAAGGTCAGGAAATTCATTGACCCCCCGTTTGATTTCACTACATCTGATGCAGATACGCTTGAGCAGTTACTTGAGAGGATTAAGGGGTTGAGATGATGATCTATAAAAACACAGTTCAAATTCAAAATGTGTATGTTCTGGATCATAAAGGAACAATTGCGTTCATAATGATATTTAAAAAGTTTATTAAGACAAAAATTCATTAAACATAAAAAATGAATTACATGACAATCACAAAAAAGGATAGTGCAGATATGAAGCGATTCAGAGAGGACTCAATTTTCATCGAGCAGCATGAGGATGAATTAAAAGAGAAATATCCCAACAAATGGATTGCTGTCCTTAACAGGAAGGTGGTGAATGTAAATGATGATTTTGATTCATTGCTTGATAATCTAAAGAAACATGATATACATCCTGGGGACTGTGTAATTGAATTCTTATCCACCTCAGAGGAGATATGGATACTGACAGGAATATAAATTTGAATTTATAAAATGATCAAGGGATATTATACTAAAAAAGGATTTATAAAAAGACCATTTGTAGATGCGGAAATAATGATTCTGGATACTCTTGTTGAAAAACCATTAAGGTTTTTAGTGGATCTGGGGGCTGATTTTACTATAATTTGTGAAAAGGATGCGCATAGGTTAGGGTTGGATTACAGCAAACTTAAAAAAGCGGATAGAGATCTGGGGGGCATTGGAGGAAAAGCGGAAAGATATACCATGGAGGTTATCCTGAAAATCGAACCTGATTTTGTTAAAAGAATGAATGTATCTGTGATAAAAAATAAAATTCCGGATGATATTTCCCCCGTGATGCGAAGCAAACTTAAAAATTTTTATGAAAGACTTCCATCACTGCTTGGAAGAGATGTCATCCGTGAGTTCGGGCTCTTTGTTCATGAGAGAACAGAAAGAATCTACTTTTTACAGGATAATGAAATACCAAATGAATTATTTGAAATTACAAAGAATAAATGATTTATGGACCATGTCCCGATGAAGGTCGGGAAATTCATTGACCCCCCGTTTGATTTCACGACATCTGATGCATATACGCTTGAGCAGCTGCTTGTAAAAATTAAGGGGTTGGGGTGAATTTTTGATTGGATTTTATGTTGGTTTTGTTGAATTGGATTGTGAGTGGTTGTGATTTTTAGATTGATTTTTTATGTTACAAAAAATAATAAGAGATATGAAACTTCTAAGATTTGAGTTAGATGGAAGAGCACACAACGGCGTAGTGGAGGATGATGCGGTTATAGACGAAAGAACAAAAAAAGAATATCCCCTGGACGAGATTGAATTTTTGCCCCCCGTTAATCCTCCAAAAATCATATGCATGGGCTTTAACTATCCGAAGCATAGAAAGGAGATGGATGATATCGCCACCTCAAAACCAACCCTGACCCTGAAATCGCCAACATCAGTTATAGGTCACAAGCAGAAAATAATTCTCCCTGAGATTCCAAGCGGGGTGGAGCACGAGGCAGAACTGGGGGTTGTGATCAAAAAACCGGGATACAATATTGAGAATCCCCTGGAGCACATACTTGGCTATACGATAGTCAACGACGTAACTGCCAGAGATTTGGAAAGAGAGATGATCCAGTGGAGCGCATCAAAGTCATTCCCGACTTTCTGCCCCACTGGCCCGTGGATCGAAACGGATATAAACCCCGGCAACTTAAATATCAAATGCACGGTTAACGGGGAGTTAAGGCAAAATTGCGGCACAAAAGAGATGACCCACTCCCCGGAAGAATGCGTAAGTTTCGCAAGTAAGTTCATGAAACTCCAAACAGGGGATTTAATTGCCACAGGGACCCCGCCGGGGGTGGGCATACTCGTTAGCGGTGACGTGGTCGAGATTGGGATTGAAAAAATCGGGGTGCTTAGGAACCGGGTCGCTTGAAATTATTTCTTATTTTTCAGTTCATATTAAAATAAAAAATTCTAAAATTGAAAGAAATATATCTGGTGGATGAGTTATTGCAGACCGATGACGGGGATGTTTTCTGGAAGGTAGCCAGGAAGGAACTGGTGCTGTCTTTAATGGATAATTCAAAACAAAAAAAGGTGTTGGAGGTCGGGTGCGGAACGGGTTATATGTCCGCGGATATTGCGAAGAATGGACATTCCGTTATCGCTACAGACGTCTCTGACGAATTGATAGAAGTTGCACGACAGAATAACGGGGGGATGGATATAAAGTTTGAAGTACTGGATATTACAAAAAATGTCTTGAATGAGCGTTTCGATTATGTCATTGCACTTGATGTTCTGGAGCATATAGAGGATGATTCCACGGCCTTGGGGAATATGGGAAAAATGCTATGTGACGGGGGAAAACTCATACTCACCGTGCCTACAGCTCCAAGATTATACGGCCCGATGGATGAACTGTGGGGGCATTACCGCAGATACAGTAAAGAGCGGCTGGTAAAAATCCTAAAAGAAAACGGGTTTGAAATCGATATGCTTAGGTACTGGAATCTTGGCATGATACCGTTCGTATTCTTTGGCGCAACGATTTTCAGGATGAGGTATTACCCGAGGATAAGGAAAGGCGCACACAAACGAATCATTTCCGGGCTGGTAAACCGGCTTATCACCCAATATTATCTGAAATTCGAGAACGAAATCGATCCAAAAAACGGCATGACACTGGTCTGCAGGGCAAGGAAGGTTTGATTACGCCCCGAAAAGTCCTTTTACAAATTCAAATCCAAAGTATCCCGCGAACGCTATAAGCAGATATCTCGGGATTTTGCCGATCAGCACCCCTAAAAGGAATTTTTTCAAATCATATTTTAATGCTCCTGCCGCTAATCCAATCAAGTCCATCGGTAAAGGGGTGGCGGCAAATATTGGAATAACCCAGAATCCATATTTTTTGAACTGCTCCTCCACCTTAAAATATTTTTCCCCTTCTTGTATATACCTTCCAATAATCCTTTTACCGCCCCTTGCAATAAAGTAGGCACTTAATTCCCCGATCGACCCCGCAACACCTGCTATAACGCCGACAAGAATCGGGTTCCCAGCAGATCCACCGGCAAATACAATTAGCGTATCAATAGGAAGCGGGTATATGATTGACGCGGTTGAAATCAGCACCGCGATAAATAGCCCGGCATACCCCCAGGAGTCCGGCAAATCCTGTAATGCTGAGATTATTTCCATTATCATTTTTTATATTTAAATTTTATAGCACTCCTCCCTGTACCCGCAAACCCTGCACTTCTTTTCCGTCTTGCTTATCTCTGGCAATTCGCCTTCAATTATTCTGATAATGCTGTCCCTCGTGTCAATCACCCTCCTTCTCAACTGCTCTGTATTCAAAACCGGTCTTTGCTCTCCCACGCGGGTGTATTCAACAAAGCCGTAAGGGATAAAACAGTCGAATTTATCCTCAAGAAGCATGGCATAAGCACAGACCTGCAGGCGGTCCCCCTCCCATATACCGTCTCCCACAGCCCCCGTCTTTATCTCTATAGGAATAAAGGTTTTTTCTTTCATTATCTTATCAATTCTCCCGGAAAGTTTCAGATTATCCGACCTCAAAGAATATTCAACCTTCCAGGGAGTTAACTGCTCAGCCGCTTCTTCTCTACCCAATTCTGAGATC
>Ga0209636_10001543_pt1 | contig 23373 bp, 29 predicted proteins | sample DeeMarSWOR152_54_FD_187464 | JGI IMG/M metagenome (GOLD analysis project Ga0209636, IMG submission 187464) | Marine sediment microbial communities from White Oak River estuary, North Carolina - WOR-1-52-54 (SPAdes) (version 2) | ecosystem: Environmental > Aquatic > Marine > Intertidal zone >...
CCTCGAGATTGTTCTTAGAGATTTGACTCAACGTAACGGTAAACTCTGTGGGGTCCCAATCAGTTGCCTCAACAAAATACTGACGAAGTGCACCACAAAAAGGACATCGTGTTGGCGCCTCTGTACCAATGTATGGATCACCACATATCCTGCATCTAAAAACCTTAACAGTTGCCATATTTTTTCATCTCCAAAGATATTTCCTCAATTCTATTTACTTTACTCTCTTCATTGGTACGCCACAACAATACGGCGCTGTATTTGGCACTTCATCAAACTCAATAATAGAGTCGCAGTTACATGCTTCGTCACTACAATCGCATTTGTATTGGACTGGTTTTCCAGCAGCTTCACATCCACAACTTTTACACATAGTTTATTACCTCCCTTATTCGTTACATATTTTCATTTCTTTATATATTTTGCTAACTTATTTCCTGTTTCTTTCACTTTTTTTAATTCATTTACCTCAGGAATGTAATTTATATTAATGCCATCAAAAGGCAATTCCCATGATAGATCCTTCATAACCTTCTCAATTTCCCCTATAGCTTGTCCACCCCAGCCATAAGAACCAAAGGCAAATCCTATCTTATTTTTTGGACGCAATCCTTTAAGATATGTTAGAAAGCCCCCCATTGTTGGAAGCATTCCGTTATTCAGTGTTGGAGAACCGAGTAATATCAATTTAGAAGTAAGAAGATCAGTAATGACATCTGAAATGTGATTAATCTTGAGATTCTTCATAGTCGCATTAACACCTGATTTCTCGATTCCTTCATATAGTGCATAGGCTATTTTTTCAGTTGATCCCCACATAGAATCATACACAATCAATGCCTTTTCTTCACTATCATAATTAGCCCACTTCGTATATTCCCCAAGAATATTGGGGATAAATGTTCGCCATATTGTACCATGGCTTGGAGCAATCATGTCAATTTCTAAGCCTGAAAGCGCCTCTAACGCCTTCTTTACTTGATCGCCATACGGCATGACGATATTTGCATAGTACTTCGCAGCTTCTTCTTTTAAGACATCCCAACCGATTTCATCATCAAAACGCTTACTGCTCGCGATATGTTGTCCAAATGCATCGTTTGGAAGGAGCAGCCTATCTTTGGCACTATAAGTAACCATCGAATCTGGCCAATGAACCATTGGAATATGTACAAATTGAAGTGTTCGTTTTCCAATTTTTAAAGAGTCACCTGAATTTACAACATGAAAGTTCCACTCTTTTTTGAAATGTCTTCGTAGTCCTTTTTCACCTCTGGTTGATGTAATAACAGTTGCCTTAGATGTAATTTCTAGTATTTTGGGTAAAGAGCCTGAGTGGTCCATTTCGACATGATTTGAAACGATATAATCTATCTTCGAAGGATCGATGATTTCTTCAATTCGGGAAAGCATTTCAGCAAATAGATAGTGTTTAACTGTATCAACTAGCGTTATTTTTTTGTCGATGATTAAATAGGCATTGTAAGTTGTGCCCCGCTGAGTAAGATATCCATGAAAATTTCGTAGGTCCCAATCAATACCGCCAACCCAGTAAATGTCTGGTTTTATCTCAGCAGGTTTCAGTTTTATCACTCCTTATTAAAAGCTGTTTTTGGAGCTCCACACACAGGACAAACCCAATCGTTAGGTAAATCTTCAAATCTAGTTCCTGGTGGTATTCCTCCTTCTGGATCACCTTTTTCAGGATCATAAATATATCCACATACGCTGCAAACATATTTTTCCATTTTTCTTTCCTCCTTTTTTCTTACTTTATCTATCTCACCACTATATGTTGGTGCAGTTTTTGGAGATATTCCGCCCTTCACTTTATGATAATACTCGTAAGTCATTGCACTTTCATCTGATAGAATTTCTGCATCTACAACTCTGCCAATAAAGATGCTATGCGTTCCTACATCGATTTTATTGATTACATTTGCCTCGATAAAAGCGAGACTATTGTCTAATATGACTGGTGCCTTTGTTTTTCCGAGTTTATATTTAACATTTTGAAATTTGTCAATGTCTCTTCCTGATTTCCAACCAAACGTTCCAATAAAAGGCATTGGTGTATTTTTACAAAGAATAGAAGCAGTAAACACCTTGCTCGCCTCTATAAATTCGTGTGTCAAATTCTGTTTATTAATGCTTACAGCTAAAGTTGCTGGTTCTGCAGTTACTTGAAACAGTGCATTTGCAATTTGTCCATTAATTTTATCTTGTTTCTTAGAACAGATTACGTATAAACCATACGGTATTTTATGCAAAGTTTTTAGATTCAAATTTAATTGTCCCCCTGCTTCTTTGCACATTTATTACATATACCTTTGAAGTATCCATGAACCTCGTCAATTTTATAGCCAAGCTGTGATACTTTTTCTATGTTCGGACATTTAATATCAATGTCTACTATGTTACCGCATTTCTTGCAAAGGAAGTGATGATGCATGCTACTTTTGAAATCATATCTTGTTTCTGATCCCGATATGGAGAGTGATTGAATAATATTATGACTCTTTAGGATTTCTAATGAGTTGTAAACAGTCGTTTTTGATAGCGAAGGATTACTTTCCTTGAGTTCTGAAAATATTTCATCTGCGGTAGGATGAGTCCGATGATCATCAAGGTATTTTAAAATTTCTAACCGTTGAGGCGTTATTTTCATTGAATGTTCCTTCAATATATCCACATACTTTTCAAACATTACAATCCTTTTTGTAATAATATCTATATTGTAATTATTACAATTTAGGACGTAATACAAATATGGTATTTAAATGTTTCGCAATCATATCTCCCATTCCTTAGGAATCATAGATGATTAATAAACATTTTATAGGTTAATCATATCACGGTTCGCATGGAGTCACTTCTTCTTCAGTCAGTCATTCCGTTTCTTCTGTCAGCATTAATTGTAATTATCATCACTGTCATAGCGGAGAAATATGGGACAAAAGTTGGTGGAATCCTTGGAACACTCCCCTCCACTCTCGTGGTGGCATTCATTTTTATTGCATTAAATAAGGGAGTTGATTTTGCATCCCAGTCAGTCGCGGTTGTACCTGCTGAGCTGGGTGTTAACATAATATTTCTTCTATTTTTTATACTACTAGTTCATAGATCCACGCTTCTTGCCTTCATAGTCTCGCTATCTATTTGGGCGTTTCTCTCATCACTTCTTTACATTTTTGAGATAGCAAACATACTAATTTCAATTACAATATTCACAATTTCACTTGTATTTACATTTACTTTTCTTGAATATATTAAAAAAATCCCATCTATCGGAAGTGTTAATGTTCATTACACACCAATGAAAATAGTATTCCGAGGTGTACTAGCAGGTATAGTGATAGCAATCTCAGTCCTACTCTCAAATCTCGGAGCAATTATCAGTGGCATATTTTCTGTATTTCCCGCAATAATATCATCCACTATGCTGATCACTATTCGTGAACACGGTCCAGATTTTGCAGCAGGAATTGCAAAATCCATGATATTTGGAGTCTCAAGTGTTCTAAGTTATGCTACAGCTATCCATTTTTTCTATCCTCTTTATGGGATTGTCTGGGGAAGCTTCTATGCCTATGGAATATCCATAGTAGTCACTCTTATTCTCTATAATCTTCGTGGAAAAATTAGATAAGACTTTGTTATTTGTTAAAATAACGATATTCAATATTACAACTGCCTTCGATACTGACCATGCAAGGTCCAACAGGAGTATTTGGTTTGCATTTTTTTCCAAACAAAGGACAATCCTTTGAGGATATCAATCCCCTTAGAACCTCTCCACAGCGACACCCTATCGGCTCTTTAAACTCTTTGTCTTTTAATTCTTTGAGATTATCCTGGAACTTCTTTCTGGCATCAAATTCCTCATACTTTTTTCTTAATTTTAGACCAGATTTTGAAATAACTGGAAATCCTCTCCATTTTACATCTATTAACTCAAATACGTCATTAATTGCTTGTTGGGCCTTTACATTACCTTCTTTAGCAACAACCCGTGTATATTCATTTTCAACCTCAGCTTTTCCATGTTGTATCTGCTTAACTAACATCCATACAGCCATTAGTAGATCAATTGGTTCAAAACCAGCAATTACTTGTGGTACATGATATTCTTTCGAGATAAATTCATAAGGATTTAGTCCAATAATTGTGGAAACATGACCAGGTTCAATAAAACCATCAATCTTTATCTCACCCATATCTAGGATGGCCTTTAGGGCAGGTGGAATTATTCGATGACAACTTAAAATCGAAAAATTTGATGGCACCTTCTTAAGTAAAACAGCAGCTGTGGTAGGAGTGGTTGTTTCAAAACCTACTGCCATGAAAACAACTTCCGTATCCTTGTTTTTGTCAGCTAGGTTTACAGCATCTTCTATACTATAAACAGTTCTAACATCATGCCCTTCTGCTCTCATACTCTGTAATGAGTATTTTTCTCCAGGAACCTTCATCATGTCTCCAAAAGTTGCTGCAATCTTCCCCTTTTGTGCAAGAAGGAGCATTTCTTCAATTTCTCTAGGATTTGTTACGCATACTGGACAGCCAGGTCCCTGTCCAACTTCAACACCACATTTTCTGAATAAAACATCCAAACCATTTTTTACAAGTGTATCTTGATGTGTTCCACAAACATGCATAAATTTTAGTTTTACGTCCAATTTCTGGATGCTTGAAACTATCTCATCAGCAAGCTTTTTATCACGAAGTTGGAACATTATCTCTCCTCCTCAAAAGATAACATCTCTCTAAATAAATTAAGTGTCTCATTAGCCTCTTTTTCATCGATTACTTGAATGGCAAAACCTGCATGAACCAAGACATAATTACCAATTTTGGCATCAATAAGGGAGACATTTACTTTACGTTTCGTTCCACTTCCATAGTCAATGGTTGCGTACTCCTTCTTTGAATCGATTTTAATGATTTTTCCAGGGATTGCTAAGCACATAAATTGCCCTCTTTTTTATGATAATTAATTACCCACCAAAAACGACTTTGGTGATCCACATGATGATTATTCCGCAGATAAAAACAATGAGAGTAGCCATGTATTTTTTCATATCAAGTTCTTTCCGAATCTCTGGAACGAGATCGGTCGCTGCAATGTAAATAAATCCCCCTGCAGCAAACGGAAGGATATATAGAACGACGTTTTCAATTCTATTGGAAATGAAGTAGCCAACAATCCCACCTAAAACAGCCGTTAATGCGACAAGAAAGTTAAGTAAGAGTGCTTTATTCTTCGCAAAGCCACCGTAAATCAGCACACCAAAATCGCCAATTTCTTGCGGAATCTCATGGGTAGCAATGGCTATAGTTGTCGTAATACCAAGGGGGATGGAGACAGTAAAGCTTGCTGCCATGATGAGCCCGTCAATGAAATTGTGGATAGAATCTCCAATGAGATTCATATACCGAAACGTGTGAACATCACACTCTCCTTTATGGCAATGACGCCAATGCAGCACTTTTTCTATGAGAAAAAACAGAATAAAACCTACAAGAACCAAAAGAAAAACATCGAGTCCCGTGCTGCTTTCAACAGCTTCAGGTAATAAATGCAGAAAAGCACCGCCCATGAGTGCACCTGCAGATAAACCGATGAGAATAAGTAAGATTTGATTAAGTATCTTATCTTTTAAAGTCAGTGTAAAAATACCTACAAACGAGATAAGTGAAACGATAAATGTTGCTAAAATAATATATGCTAACTCAAACACAGCGATCACAATTACCTAATTTTTTTATCTCCCATATCCTTTTTGAATTTTTTTCTTTATTGTTTATACGGAATCAAGCACAAAAACTTTAATGTCGAATTTCCTCTGTTGATGAGTTGATGCCACTCCATTGGTTTAATAAATAAGACATCACCAGGTTTTAATGGTTGTTCATTGGTTTGATTCTTGACAAATCCGCTTCCTTCTAAGATAAAAACCTCATGTTCCCACTCATGTTGATGCAATGGAGAATACCCGCCAGGTTTGATTTCGAAAAGACGCATGGCGAAGTTACGTGCCCCGTCTTTCTTTGAGATCAGCCAGCGAACCTTGATGTTTTTAATTCCTTGTTCTTTTGGTTGTTCCAAATCAACCTCAGTATAATGTATGTGTTTCATTGTTTCACCTTGTTTTCTTGCTCTGGATAGTATCCGCTATAATTAACTTTACTGCTTTCAAAAAAACTAGAAATAATGGATATGTATTTACCATTCTATATCTGGTGTAAGTGTGAATGTAAAAGGCATCAAAGTTGCAATATTACGAATCGAGGGAACTAACTGTGAACAGGAGTCATATGATGCATTCAAAAGATTAGGTGCAGATCCTGAATTTGTTCATTTAAAACAGTTGTTGGGGATAGATTGTAATAAGAATGAAAAACGCGATATCTTTGATTATCAGTGCCTCATGATTCCTGGTGGTTTTTCCTCAGGTGATTATATCAGAGCCGGCGCAATATTTGCTGCGAGAATAAAGAGTAAATTGCAAAAAAGATTAGAGGACTTTGTAAAACAAGAATATCCAATACTTGGTGTATGCAACGGATTTCAAGTATTGACTGAACTTGGATTATTACCTGGGTTTGATGCTAGAATGAAATCAACTCCTGAGGCCTGTTTATACCTTAATGATTCAAATCGATTTGAATGTCGACCTACTATACTTAAACATGAGAACAATGGAAAATGTGTTTTTACATCTAAAATTCCTAAAAATGACCTTCGATTAATACCAAGCGCTCATGCTGAAGGGAAATTAATGTTTCCATTAGATAAAGAAAGAGAATATTTGAGAAAATTAGAAGACAACGATCAAATTGTTTTCCGCTACGTTGATCCCTATGGTAACTATACTGGACATCCTTGGAATCCAAACGGATCTGTCTCAAATTTAGCAGGTATTTGTAATAACCAAGGAAACGTTTTTGGTTTAATGCCTCATCCTGAGAGAGCATACTATAAACATCAACACTCAAATTGGACACAAACAAAATTAGAGAACAATATTGGAGATGGCCGGGCTGTTTTTGAATCTGTTTTAGATTATATCTCTAAAAGGTTTTAAGATGCCAAGAGTTGTAACTTGTCTCTTAGAACACGAAGGTAAAATCCTTCTTTTGAGAAGAAGTGAAAGAGTTGGAACTTATAGAGGGTTGTGGGGCGGAGTTGCTGGATTTGTCGAAGAAAATGAAGATCCTTATGAAGTAGCTATTAAAGAAATAAAGGAAGAAGTAGGTATTGATGAAGATGATTTTAGATTAATTAAACAAGGAAATCCAGTTTCATTTATAGATATTTATGAAGGAAAAGAATATGATTGGACAGTATTTCCTTTTTTGTTTAAAATTGAGTCAAAAAATAAAATAAAGATTGACTGGGAACATTCTAATTATGAGTGGATAGTACCTTCAGATATAAAAAATTATGAGACTGTTCCACGCTTTAAAGAAATCGTTCTAAAATTCTTCAAGTAAATGTTCAGGATGGGGAATCGTGGAGGAGGTGGTGAGGAGGAGAGAGAAAAAATGTTCCCCATCCGTTGAGTATATATCAACTTATGAGTATATAAATTTTATTATTAAATTATTTTATAAAATTACTAAAAGCATAAAAGAATATTCATTATTCAACAACTATTTTCTGCTATCTAACCTATTTAATACTTCTTCTATTTGAGCATATGTTTGTTCAATAGGTTTTACTGTATCAATTATGTGCCATTCTTTTGCTAAATTGAGAGCTATTTTCCTAACTTTTACAAGCTTTTCATATGTCTCAAACATCTCCTTTTCCTTTCGCTTCTTAATACGTTCCAATAGCTCCCTTGGTGGGGCATCCAGGAAAAACATATAGTCAGAGGTAGGAACAAACTTGTCAAAAACCCTATATGCTATCTTTGCTAATCCACTAGGGAGATAAGCTGTACCCATGAGGTATCTTACCATAATAAGCGTATCATGACGAGGCCTTCGATAGTAATTCCTTAGTGAGCGCAGGACATCCAAGGCATAGAAAATCGAAGCGTTTAATCGATTAATTTTACCTGAACCTAACAGTGCTTTCTTTGCCTTTCTCCCATAAAAATTATCTGATTCTGGATGAGAACGAATAATAACCGTTTCGCCCATCTTTTCATATCGTTCTTTAATCAATCTAGCATGCGTATCTTTTCCTACACCATCTAGCCCATCAACGATTATCAATCGCATTTTACTCACATGAATATAACGAGCCAATATAAGGCAGTTGTTACAAATGGTACTGTAAGATTATCTAGCCCAAAGGGGGTTATACCTTCAATAATTGCTGCAATTGCTGCAATGCAAATCAACAGAAATAACGTCTCTAGATTAAAAGATATATTGTAAAAAATCAAGGCAACGATCATCATAATAAAAGTAACAATAAACATTACAGCAGATCCAATGTAACTTTTCACATCTTGAAAAATCTGGTACTTCTTTTTTCCCAATTTAATTCCAATCAGGGAGGCAAGTCCATCGCCATATGACATTGCAAAGATTCCAATAGCAATGATCTCCTTATGGTCAAAAAAGAAATATGCCAATACAGTCCACGCAATGGAATAATATACAAGTCCCATACCATGACCCGCCTCAGAGGTTTTACCTCTTATTGATCTGATGGGTGAATATGGGCTCATTAAGAACGTAAAAATTATAAAAGGACCAGCAGCTACGAATGCCATGATCTCTTTGGTTTGGAAAATTAGAAGCATAAATGCAATATTCCCTACCATAATATGAAGGGTTTTTCTTCCAGCCAATGGATATCTTTTCGAAAGAATCTCAGTAATTAAAAGTAGGATAGCAACATAGATGTAAACAAGCGCTACCCCAACAACATCACTCCGAAACACAGTACTCTCACCCAGCTGTAAAAGCCCCGATTAAGAATGCAAGAAGCCCTACAAATAGGGCTATTAATGTAAATTTTCTATGATAATTTAAATTGACTTCTTTCTTAAGAATCAACTGAAATGATGTGCTGAGAAGCATAGTATCAGTTATGAGAATGAAAATCAGATAGTAATAATTCAAATAATAAAAATCATAACTTATCACAAAAAAAGGAATGAAACTGAGAACAATCGCTATAATATAAAAAATGGCGGAAAGCGCATTTGACTTGCGAATACCAATATATTGTGGAAATGATTTGACTCCTTTGGCTTTATCCCCTTCAAAATCCATAACGTCTTTCATTATTTCTCTACCAAATCCTGCTAGAAAGGCAATGAGTGCTATGATAAATATTGCAGGAGACAAGTTAAGGGTTAGAATATTTTCTTGAATTACTGCAGCTCCCCCAAAAACAAATGGAATAGCCATGACGTAGGCTATGAAGATGTTACCAAGCAATTTTATTTTTTTCAAGTATGCATCGTATAGTACTGCAAAAAGCGCAGTAATAAGAGCAATCATAAAACAGGTGAGATTTACAAAGTATGAACATATGATGCCCAGTGGAAAAAATAGAATGAACAGATATAGCGCTATTTTTGGAGCTAGATCTCCCCTTACTAAGGGCCTATCAGTTCGTCTATTCTTCTTATCAATTTCTAAATCATAGTAATCATTTAAAGCAAACGTACTTGCTTCAAGAAATAGCGCTGTAAAAAATGTAAGAATGAATTTTTCAAAAGCCGGGAAATCTTTTTGTGCTATCACGGAACCAACAAGAATTGCAATAGCAATCATTATTCCATGCTCAAGTCTCATTAGTTCCCAGATGGCCTTTAGCTTTTTCATCAAGGACTGGAATAATGTTATTTATAATAAACTTTTGACACCTAAATAAAAAGAAGGAAATAATCTTTCGATTAATCAACCTTAGAAATAACACTCTCCGGAAAAATCTGTTGGAAGAAGTTTGTACTGAAGAAATAGTTTTTTTCAAAATATGTTAGATTCCATCCTTCCTCGAAAACTTCGAAATCAAATGATAAGCTAGCTGTTTCATTAGTATAATTCATACGAGAAATAGTTAAAGTAATGTGCACATCATCACCAATAAAATATTTGTCAGTTAGATCATCTTCAAATCTAAAATCTATTTCGTTAAACGTTACATTTGTTGGTTCATATGTATAGTTTACATCAAAGGAGATGCTAGTTCCATCTGATGAAGGTTTGATATCAGAGATTCTATCAATGATAATTAAAGTATCCCCTTCGTCCAATGTTTTGTAATCCAATTTTGACCGCCACAAACCTCCAAAAACACCCGAAGTTACAGCCCTGTCCTCTAATAATTCTTGGACAGACATAGTTACTGTTTTTAACCCCCCATTTCCGTCACCAGCATCCTGATCTTTAACACAGCCACTAAAAAAAAATACAAGCACTAGACTGATAATAAGACAGCGAATCGCATTTTTCATTATACATCACAGGAATAGAACTTTCAATTAAACTTTTTCAACAACACTTTGTGGCATGGGTTTGAGACCATTTGTTTCAGGGTGTGAAGTATAATATTCATCACTTTCCCAAGCTTCCTCAAACACTTCCATATCGTACGCCGTTCCATTATATGTAAAGGTCACATGTTTGATGGTCATAGCGATTTTTACCTCATCATCTAGACTAAATGAATCCGTTATATCACTTTCAATCAGAAACTTCGTTGAACTTGAGCCACCTCCTTGCCCTGGGTATTCAAAAATGATTTCAGTTCCATCAATCTCTGGATTGTATGTTATATTGGATATATTATCTTGTACAACAAGTGTATCACCTTCATCTAAGGAGGTGAATCCCATGGTTATATAAGTCTCCCAATCGGTATCCATTTCCATATCATTAAAAAGTTCCTCCGCAGTCATTGTGACCGTTTGTCCAGATGGTCCAGTTCCATTTCCTCCGTTTTCTTCTTCTGTACATCCACAAGAAACGAGTACCAGCATCAAACAAACTATACTTATTATGGCTATTGGTCGTTTCATATACATCCCATCAACATTTGGATATTTTACATCTGTTATATAAACATTCTCTTTTTAAGAAGTTTACACTAAAGTATTTTAAAAATCCTAATAAGATGTTATCTTAAAATATAAGATTAGATAATATGAAAAAGCTTTTAGCGTATATCAGACATTACAACCAAGAAATTTAATGAGGTGAGGTAATTGAAATATAAGATATCGGGAGATAATTTACAGTTGGTTACACTCGAAATAGATCCTGGTGAGAAGATCTACGCTGAGGCAGGAGCTTTAGTGTATATGAGCAACAATGTGAATATGGAAGCCAAGATGCGAGGCGGCTTTATGAAGGGATTGGGAAGAAAATTTGCAGGAGAAACAATGTTTCTCACTGAGTTTGCCTCAGCTGGGGGGACTGGACTTGTCTCATTTGGAGGGAATGCTCCAGGAACCATTAAACCAATAGAGCTTTCCGAGGGTAAGGAGTTCATGGTTCAAAAGGATGCATTTTTGGTTGCAGAAGATGGCGTGGATATGAGTATTGCATTTCAGAAACGTTTGGGTGCTGCATTCTTCGGAGGAGAAGGATTTATCCTAGAAAAACTCACGGGAAAAGGAACCGTCTTTGTCCATGCTTGTGGAGATTTTGTAGAATTTGATTTAAAACCTGAACAGGTTCTTAAAGTTGATACCGGGAGTGTTGTCGGATGGGATGGAACGGTTTCCTTTGATATTGAACGGGTGAAAGGTGTTAGAACCATGTTTTTCGGTGGAGAAGGAATATTCCTCACCACTTTGAAAGGACCTGGAAAGGTAATAATTCAATCATTGGATCTTGGAAACCTAGCATCTGCATTAAGACCATTTCTGCCATCTGGTGGAACCTCAGGTGGTGGGATTAGAATTAAGGTTTAGATTAAAAGGTGAGTGTGATGATAAAAGGTATAATCGCATCGTTACTCGCTGCATTAGCTGTTGCAGCCCTAGTTTTGGTTATTTTTTATTTTGCAGGTATAATTTTATGGTTAGCAGGTGTTTTAGTGGTTGGATTCATTATTGCAGCTATAATTCTGTTTATAATAGTGCTTGCATTTTTTGTTGTAATGTTTTTTGCATTGTTCTATTATATGGCAGAGAAAAAACCAACAGTAACACCAGGCGAATATAAGCTGGAAGAGGAAACAGGCAAGAACGAATAATTTATAACTTTCAACTTTCTTCTTTTATTTTTGAGGTTCAATGACTACTTTGATTGACTTATTGGCCTCTGCCACTAATTTGAATCCCTTGTCTGTCTCTGAAAGTGGGAGTTTATGTGTTATCATATCATTGACCTCTACTTTTCTTGACTTTAATAGATCGATTGCAATGGCGATATCTTTGGGGCTTCCTGCATAGGTTGAAACCATTTTCACCCCTTTATTCCAAAGATCAAATAATGGAAATGGTATTTCTATACCAGGTTCAGTTGGCGCAAAAAATAGTATAGTTCCACCATAGTTAATTGAACTTAGAGCATCCTTTATAGCAGGTGTTGCTCCTGTGCATATAATAACATAATCTGCAAGCTTTCCATTATTGTGGTTTTTAACTTGTTCAGGCACGTCTTCTCTGGCATCTATTATCGCATCAGCACCGAATTTCTTTGCCATCTTTAGGCGGTACTCGTTAATATCCGTAGCAATAATTCGACCAGCATTCTTTGTCTTAGCAAGCTTGATGTGAAGAAGCCCAGAGATTCCGCTGCCAATGATGAGCACACTTTTTCCAGGTTTTAGTTCAGCAATTCTAAATCCCCTTACTACACAAGCTAACGGTTCAATAAATGCTCCCTCATCATAAGATATTTCCTTTGGGAGCAAAAACACTCCTTTTTCAACATTTATTTTTGGAACTCTGAGATATTCTGCGAAACCTCCAGGATCGAAATTAGTGGAGTGCAGAGTATCACAAAGGGTATGTTGATCATTGAGACAAAAACTACAAGAGTCACAGGGGACATGATGAGAGACAAATATTCTATCGCCCACCTTGTATTTTTTTACGTTTTTTCCAACTTTGACAATATCACCGGCAATTTCATGACCAAGCACACGAGGAGCTTTCTTAATGCGGTACCATTCCATTACATCGCTACCGCAAATGCCACTAGCATGAACTTTAACTAAAAGCTCATCTTCATTTATTTCAGGTACAGGCATTTCTTCAATTCGGACATCGTTATTGTTGTAATACATCGCAACTTTCATTTTTTCCATGTTAAGACCTACATATGAAAACTTTAATTATTTATTATATGTTACCAAAAAGCTGAAAAATAATTAAGGATGGATAATATGGGATTATTTGGTCCTCCTAAAATAACAATGACGCTAGAGAAATATAACTTTATACCTGGAGAAATTGCAAAAGGTACTGTCAAACTTAATCTAAAAAAACCAATATATGCAAGAAAATTACTAGTATCTTTAATTGGTGTCAGAAGAGTCCGGCAAGGAAACAGTTGGAAATGGCAAAAAGTATATGATTTTGATATGCCTATTTCTGGAGAAAAAGACTATCAACAAGAAGAAGTTCCTTTTGAATTACATATACCTCCAGATATCTTACAAGCTAGAACACAACAGCAAGCAATACAAGAAGGACTTGAGGGTAAATTAGGTGGAGCTGGGAGTTTAATAAGTGCAGTAGCTGTTGGTACTGGAACAACAAATTGGAAAATCAGAGCGCAACTTGACGTTCCAAAGAAATTAGATGTTAAGGTAGATCAAGATATTCAGCTTTATTCTAAACAGAGTAATCAGCCTGGTGGGGTAGTATAAGATAATTATTTAGAATTAAAATGAAAAAAAGAAATAATCGAAAGATAATAAAATACAGACAAGTTTTATTAAAACATTAACGTTGAAATAAGCTACAATGTAATCTAATGATATATTTGTAATAGAAATCAATTAATTTGAATATCGAGGCGTTTTGATATATCCAATCCCAGAGGCATATCAAGTTTTGCTTCAATAAAAAACTTATCATATGCCTGCAATCTTACAAAACTCTGCAATCCCAAAGATTCGATGATTTTCTGAGTTTTTACAAAATATTCAGATTCTTTCCAATTTAATAATTTAGTTTTAATATCTTGCGGAATTTGAAATTGAAAATTGTAATTTTCTACTGAATATTCTTTCTCTCCACTTAATATTTTTTCAGATCTATACATTTCATAGCCTTGTTCTTTTGGACCATCTCTAGAGGGCTGGGCAACTCTTTTTTCTACTAAAAAAATTATTTTAAGTGATCTAGCTTTGATAGGTTGAATAAATTTTAATGACAAATTGCCAATTATTATTTCACCAGGTGAAAAAGTTGTTTTATTGAGCGATATTTGGATTTTTTCTACACTTGTAGCTCTGTGTTCAACAATATGCATAGCAATATCAGCAATAGTTTTTAAAATTAGAAATAAAATTAGACTTATCTGAGGAGATCCGGCCATTATAAAAAAACTTCCAAAAATAATTGTAAGATGCATTGGTACTATTCTAATGTAGGGAAACATCATAACTTTGCCAATATTTTGTTTCTTTTTTGAATCTTTTTCGCGGTTATATAAAAATGAGAATAAATGATTGATAAAAAATATGCCAACGACGAATAAAATTGTTAAATCCGTAAATGAAGTCTGTGAGCTAGTATTAAAAAATGGATTTACAATTAAGAAAAGTAAATAACCAAAATGAAAAAAACCATAATGAAATAAGAAGAAGAAGGCGATACCGATTTTAGTACCGGTGGTTGGTAGAGCGGGGATATTACTAAATTTCATTCCTTCAGTTGAAAAATTCTTTAGATTTAGAATTTTAAAAAAAGTAAAAATACCGATAATAACACTTTGACACCAATAAATGAACATTATTGTAAGAAGGTTCCAGTTTTCATAAATTGCAAAAAAAATCATTATAAAATTGGCAAATAACAATAATAAAGTGGAATGATCAGAAAAAAAACCGCTACCAAAACCTCCATAATCAGATGACAAATTAACCATCTATTTCACATAATTTTACATTGATCTTAGTCTTTTAATTCTTTCATCTATTGGAGGGTGTGTTGACCAAACTGAGCTAACTGATACGCTTTTGAAAGGATTAGATATATAGAGCGGTGCTACTGTTTTTGAACCTTTAGGCTTTCCTTTAGGATGATCTTCCTTTATTTTTTCAAGAGCTTGTGCTAAACCATTTGGATTCCTTGTTAAGTATGCACCATTCGAATCCGCCAGATATTCTCGTTTTCTGGAAATTGCAAGATATGTAAGACGGGCAAAAATCGGTGCCAGTATCACAAGTAATATTGCGGCGACCATCAAAATCGCGTTACCTTCACCTTTGCGACCTCGACCAGCGCCGCCCCAAAAAAATGAATAAAACAATATCTCAGAGACAAGTGCGATAGCACCAACAACACCTATAGTAACTGTTGCAATGAGTATATCATTGTTTTTAATATGACTCATCTCATGTGCTATGACACCTTCAAGTTCTTCCTGGTTAAGCTTACGAATAGTTCCAGTTGTTGCACAAATCACTGCTTCTTCTGGTTTTTTACCAGTTGCAAACGCATTTATATTATCAGAATCCTGTACATACACTTTTGGCATTGTAAGTCCTGCCGCAATACTCATTTCTTCAACCCGATGGATAAGCAGTTTTTCTTCCCTCACATTAGAATTTGCAGGACGAGCTTTTGCAGCTGACAACACTGTTTGAACAGAAAAAGAATAAGTAACAAGAACATAAACAACGGCGATTGGTATACCAAAAATAAGACCAATATATATGTTCCCTGGAAAGAAGATGTAACCTATTGCGAAGATTACAGCTATGAATAACAATGCCATAAAGGTACAAATGACAATTGTCAGTCGTTTATTTCTTCTAATATGGTCTTCTACAAGTAGTTTTTTCTCCATGTTTATCGAATGATTAAAATGGGTTGTTTTAGAATTTTACTTTTGGTACTTCTCTTGTAGCTTCAGGGATCTGTAGCATTTCTCGTGTCTTACGTCCCATTCTCTTAGCAAACCACATGCCAGGGAATGTTTCAATAGTATTGTTAAATGTAAGTACTGAGTCGTTGAAGTGCTGTCTCGAGTAAGCAATTTTATTCTCAGTATTTGTAAGCTCATCTTGTAGATTTAAAAAATTTTGATTAGCCTTTAAATCAGGATAGTTTTCAGCAACAGCAAAGAGTGATTTAAGTGCACCTGTTAGCATGTTATCAGCATCAATGTTCTCCTGCGGTGTTTTGGCTTTCATTAGTGCTGAACGTGCTTTTGTAACATTTTCAAGGACTTCTCTTTCATGTTTCATATAGCCTTTAACAGTTTCCATGAGATTTGGTATAAGTTCCGCCCTTCGTCTTAGTTGTACGTCTATTTGCGCCCAACTGTTGTCTATCCTGTTTTCCATTCTAATTATTCTGTTGTAAAATCCCCAATAGATAAGTAGGAAGAATACAACAAGTATTATTACAAATATTATTATCCACCATATCGGATCCATTTTTTTCTCCCGTCCATTTGTTTTTACCTGGTTAATGTAATTTTTTATATAAAGTTATCGCGTTTAATGAAAAAATTATTTTTTATGTGATTTGAATATTTCAAAAGCTTCTTTAGGATTTGCTTTCTTGTGTACTATAGTGTTTACAGCCTTAATCATACCCACCGGATCACTACTTTGAAAAATATTTCTCCCCATATCTACACCGATAGCACCAGCTTGAAGTGCATCATATGCCATTTGCATTGCTTCTTTTTCAGGCACCTTTTTTCCTCCTGCGATAACAATTGGCACTGGACATGTTTCGACAACTTTTTCGAAATCCTTACAGTAATATGTCTTGACTATACTTGCTCCAAGTTCTGCCGCCATCCTTGAAGCAAGAGAGAGATATTTTGCATCTTTTCCAAGACCTCGACCAACAGCTGTTACTGCAAGAACAGGAATACCATATCTATTTGCCTCATCAATAATTTGTGTAAAACTAAGGAGTGTATCTCTTTCAAATGGTTGCCCTACCAAGATGGAGAAAGCTACAGCTGAAACGTTTAAGCGTATCGCATCTTCCATTGACACGATTATTCCTTCGTGAAGTAAATTTGTTTCATTTAGTATGCTTGTGCCTCCTGATACTCTGAGACAGATAGGAATGTCTGTTTCCGGTGGAATATAATTTCTCAATGCTCCTCGTGTTGGCATGAGCACATCAGCGTAAGGCAATAGCGGTTTCACCATTTCATCAAGTTTTTCAAGTCCTGTTGTTGGCCCCATAAAATAGCCATGATCAACAGCAAGCATAACAGTATGACCATCTTTTGGTTTGATTATTTTGGATAATCGATTTTTCATTCCCCAGTCCATAATAAATTGCCTCCTTTCCTTCAGTAAATAGATGGGGATTATATAAACTATTTCTACGAGATTTTACAATAGAAATGTTGTGTAATTTTTCAAGCAAATATTTTTTATGTATTATTGTATTACCGACTTTTACTTTAAGGGAGGTAAAGATATGTCTGTCATTGAAAATTTAGAACCAAAACTATTATGGAGACACTTTGATGAAATTAGAAAAATACCTAGATGCTCAAAACATGAAGAGAAAATTAGAAAATACATTTTAGATTTTACAAAACAACACGGTTTGAAGTCTAGAACTGATAAATCAGGAAATGTAGTTGTTGCAAAATCAGCTAGTTCTGGGATGGAAGACAAACCAGTCGTTATTTTGCAAGGACATATGGATATGGTTTGTGAGAAAAATAGCGATGTTGAACATGATTTTTCGAAAGATCCTATAAAACTCAAACGTAAGGGCGACATCCTAACTGCTGATGGCACTTCTCTTGGAGCAGATAATGGTATTGGCATTGCAATAAGCCTTGCAATATTGGAAGATAATACATTGAAACATGGACCGATAGAAGCTTTGTTTACAGTTGATGAAGAGACCGGATTAACTGGAGCATTTGCATTGGACTCCAATATGTTGACAGGCAAAATAATGCTCAATCTTGATAGTGAAGACTTTGGCGTAATAACTGTGGGTTGCGCTGGAGGCGGAGATTCAAAGATAGAATTTCCCATAAAAACTCAGCCAATTAATGGAGATTTAGTCAGTACACTTATTAAAGTATCTGGTTTACGTGGAGGCCATTCTGGTGTTGACGCTCATGAACAACGAGCAAATGCAGTAAAACTTTTAACACGTATGCTTTGGAAAGCATCACATAATCATGAGTTTTATTTAACAGAAATTAAAGGAGGAGATAAACATAATGCAATACCTCGGGAGGCATTTGCAAAAGTATCTATAAGTGCAGTTGAAAAAAACAAATTTATATCCGATCTGAAGGCAGAAGGTAATGACATATTAGAAGAGATAAAGCCAATAGATCCAAAATTTACTTTAGAAACAGAAGATATTGAAAAACTCAATACCGCCTTTGATAAAGCTTCTCAAATTAAGTTATTAAATACATTGCATGGGCTTCCACATGGCGTTGACAAGATGAGTTATGACATACCAGATCTTGTTGAAACTTCAACCAATCTCGCAACAGTTTCCACAAATGAGAGAAATGTAATAATTGGTTTGAGTTCAAGAAGCTCTATAATGTCTGCATTGCAAGATTTTCGTGATAGAATACGTGCAATTGCGGAATTGTCAGGTGCAAAGGTTACGGAGGAAAAACCATATCCTGGTTGGAAACCAAATCTGGATTCAAAATTACTTGCTCTTTCGAAGAAAATTTTTAAAGACATATACAAAGAAGATCCAAAAGTTGAAGCAATACATGCTGGATTAGAATGCGGCATAATTGGGGAGAAATTTCCAGGTATGGATATGGTTTCTATAGGTCCAACAATTAAATACCCACATTCACCTGAGGAACAAGTACATATTAGTACAGTTGATAAATTCTACACCTACGTGCTAAAGATATTAGAGAACGTATAACTTAGAGTAACCTTTTTTCCTTTCTCTCTTTTCAAAATATTCAATAACAATTAAAATATCTCTCTTCATTGTGTTGCGGGTATGATCTAGTGGTTATGACCGGATTCTTTTCTCGCATATTTTTGGCAGGAAAATCAACGGTATTCTTCACGAACTGGCTAATATTAAATTTTTCTTTCTTTTTTTGGCGTATGATCAATTGGTAATCTTATAATTTTCTGGCAAAACATCTCTGAAAATATTTACAAAAATTTGAATAAATTGCGTTAGAATTAACACATATTATAAACAAATTCTTGTGTAAACCATGTGTATGTAAAAAAATATAATATAGGATATCGATGTTATAATGATTGATATGAAGTTTGAATATATTCCAACAGGCGTTCCTGGTATGGATAAAATTCTTGGAGATAAAGGTATCCCTAAAGGTCACACAATCCTGATTTGTGGAGGGCCTGGCAGTGGCAAAACGACTTTTGCTATCCAGTTTCTTTACAAAGGAGTTACAGAATATCACGAGCCAGGGCTATATATCACGTTAGATGAAGATCCAGAGGATATAAAAAATAATATGTCTAAATTTGGGTGGAATCTAGAGAAACTCGAGAAGGAGAAAAAGCTTGCCTTCGTTAACATTTCACCTGTTCGTGTGGTACCGTCCGATAAAATCGGCCTAATACAACTGGGAATGAAGGAATTCAAGCTGGTCAAATTGCTGGAGGCAATCAGAAAAGGTATAGAGGAAGTGCAGGCTCAAAGGGTGATCATTGATCCAGTAACTATCTTCATGCTTCAATACCCCGATGAAACTGAGCGTATACATGCGATGAGAGACTTGATAACCGAGTTTAGAAAAACAGGGTGCACCCACCTGTTGATCTCTGAGTTGAGAGGAACAGGGTTAGAAAGGGAGTATCAGTTTGAAGAATATCTATCACAAGGGGTCATTTTGTTGCGTACCTTTCTTAAAGGCGACAACCTGATTAGAATGTGTCAAGTGGAGAAAATGCGTGGGCTCGATGTTGACACTCAACCACGACCGTATAAGATAACTAACAGTGGTATGGAAGTATATCCTGACCTAACGGTTTTCAGGTGAGAAAGATGTCTCTGGCACAGTTACAAGTGATACCAAAGAACAGCCTAATCTTGCTGGCAGGTCCTCCAGGAGCTGGGAAATCTACCTTCTGCCATCAAGCAGTGCTCAACGCCTTGGCCACGGATAGACCAACCATCTTCGTTACCACTGAGAAAAGCCCTTCCGGAATCACATGTCTGTTAAAGGAGAAGGGCATGGGGAAGCCCGTGCATACCACTTTAACCTTCATTGATGCCTTCGCCCAGACGGTGGGGCTGAAAACTCCAGAGCGGCCAGACACGATATGTGCTAACAGTGAGGATTTAAACAGCATGAGTATGGCTATCACTAAGCTACAGCAGAAAATTGGCAAAAGAGATATCCTTCTCGTTTTTGATTCGTTGACCTCACCATATCTTTTCAATAGGGAGGAAGTGTTCAGATTTATGAGATTTTGCCTGGTGAAATTTGCTGCTGAAGGGAACTCTGTAATAGCCTTAATGGATGAAGGCTGCGGCAAATCTGAGGATCTGGTGGCTATGATGAGCATTGCTGACGGCGTGATAAAGATAACGACAGAGGGGAATATACAGCTTTTGAACGTGGTGAAACACCCTAAGATGAAGTCGACAAGAATTGAAATTCCCTTAGGGTTCAAACCAACAATGAAATCGGCAATGCATTTCGATCCCAGTGTGATGAGACAGTTTGTGAAAAGCATGTTCGTACAAGATGAAGCAAAAGTTGAGCCCCTTGGTACACTAAGAAGCGTACCCCTCTTTTCGTCTATATCTGTAGACGACCTCTCCAATCTCTCCCGTCAACTCACGAGACGCCGCTATCGGAAGGGTGATATTATCTTCCACAAGGATGACTATGGTTCCACTTTCCACATAATCAGTATCGGCAAAGTCAAACTGAGTATTCCTTCTGAGGAGGGAGAGGATGTGCTCTTAGCTCGTCTGGGATCTGGTGACTTTTTTGGTGAATTCGCTCTGCTGGATGATAAACCGCGTTCCGCCACAGCTACCGCCATAGAACCTACAGAGACTTTGGCCTTAGAACGTGATGACTTCCTAGATTTCCTAAAGGGGTATCCAGAGGTGGCAATATGTATGCTCGGTGTGCTTGCACAACGGATTCGAAACCTCGATTCTCAGTTGGAGAACATCATCAGTGTTGAACCACATGTTCGCCTTGCTCAGACATTGCTTAAGCTAATGAAAAACCATGGTAGCGAAACGCCGCAGGGATGGGAGATCTCAATTCCTTTAACTCTGTCCGGGCTTGCTGGAATGGTTGGAGCAGACACCGCGACAATCAAACGTTTGTTGCGTGAATTCCAGAATAACGGCATCATAAACACAAAAGCTCAACAATACATCATTCATAAACCAGAAGAACTGCAAAAAAAGGCGAGCCATAAGACTGGCTGAGTGTAAAGGCTCAAATATACTTCTACCAGGTAGATGCCAAAGATTCAAAACTATACAGGGATTAACAATCCTATAACATAAGTTGCCACCGCAGCTAAAGATCCTATTATCATCATCTCCAGACCACTTCTAATCCAACTCTTTCTCGTAAAGATGGCTTTACTCGCCCCAACCCCAAAAAGCGAAGTCATACTTGCGACTACTGCAGTTACAACAGCTGGTGTCACATTCATAAACGCAAAAGGGAGGATGGGAATAAGAGACACAACTGCGAATGACAACCCTGTTAAAGCACCGGCTTTGATCGGTGGCCACGATTCTTCCGCTGTCAATCCAACTTCCTCTCCAATGGTATATTCAGCCTTTAATTCCATTTCTGAATGCACTCTACTCGCAATAGTTTCTGCATCTTGTTTTTTAAAACCTTTTGCTTGGTAAAACTTCACTAGTTCCTTTATCAGTTCCTCTGGGGTCTGTTTCTTTCTGAGCCCCTTCCTCTCATGTTCTCTCTCTGTTACTTCTTTCTCGGACTTTGATGAGAGGTAGGCACCAGCACCCATGGATATAGCTCCAGCAACTGCCCCCGCTACACCAGCGATAAATATAGTGTGGCTTTCCATAATCGCTCCATATACCCCCGCTACTAATGCGAGTATAGAGACCAGACCATCATTTGCCCCAAAAATGATATCTCTTACTCCGCCACCTCCTCTCATCTCCCAGCCTTCCATACCCAAAATCTCTTTTTTTATCTTGACGATATGTAATCGTTCGTCAGAAGCTATTCTAGTCCATGCTTCAGAAGTATGGGCGTCACTGATATTTTCAGCAAGGATAGCTAAGTCTTCAACACTCTCCTCCTCTGCAATGATTGCCCACTCAAAAAATCCTCTATTGCTCAGAATACCCATCATTAGTCTGACTTTTCGATTCATAAAAGAAATCTTAGCAGATTTTACATCTTTGCCGTCTAATTCCCTTATTTTCCGCAACCAGTATTGAGAGTTCTGAACCTCATTAGCACTGATTTCCATTAAAAGCCTTATTATTCTTTTATCCTTTGCCTTCTTGGCAAGCCTTTTATAACCCGTAGCTTGCATAAGTATGTAAGCATGGATTTTCCTTGCTATCTTAAGCAGTGCGTTCCTTTCCATATTTGTTAATTTATCCGTTGTTATCACTCCAACTTGAACATCAAACCTATAAATTTTACTATACAATATATTACATCAAAAAAGAAGATTTTACTCTTTCCATCATATTCTTTCAAAATATTCAAAAATGTTTACTTTATTCAACAGTTTGATATCGCGGGTATGATCTAGTGGTTATGATCTTGGCTTCCCAAGCCAAGTGCTCGGGTTCGAATCCCGGTACCCGCATAGAATAATTCGGAATAATGGAGTTGAATTTTAATATGAAAAACAGCGTAAGAATAGGAGATAGAGTTGAATTAATTTTTATCAATGATACTTGGACAGAATTAGTAAAGGGGGATAAGGGCACAGTTTTTAAAGTAGATGAATCATCTGATGAAACGCTAATATGGGTGAATTGGGATAATGGAGAAAGGTTGGCGTTACTTGTAGGAATTGATAAATATAAAGTAATTAAAAAATCGTGAATTTTAGGTTAGTTTTGAATTAGCTCAAGTAATGCAGAGATAAGTAAAAAGAGGCGTGGAAAGAACCTCTCTAAGAAATTAAAGAATTTTAACCACTTTGGCATAGTTACAGGCAATGGATCTGACCACTCACTCTCTTCAAAATAAATATCTCTAGATATGACCCGAACTGAATAGGTTCCTTTATCTTGCCATATATAAGTTGCTTCGCATTCTACACCAGAATCGTAGGGG
>Ga0209636_10001544_pt1 | contig 23364 bp, 21 predicted proteins | sample DeeMarSWOR152_54_FD_187464 | JGI IMG/M metagenome (GOLD analysis project Ga0209636, IMG submission 187464) | Marine sediment microbial communities from White Oak River estuary, North Carolina - WOR-1-52-54 (SPAdes) (version 2) | ecosystem: Environmental > Aquatic > Marine > Intertidal zone >...
GTGATTGTCATGCGAATGCCGCGATGAAGCTGATTCAGAAGGGCGAGTCCATACCTATGATGGTATTCAGGGATGGCAAGGTTGAGAACTGGAGTGGCGTGGTTCCCACCGTTCAGGAGAAGCTGAGATGGGTGTATCTGAACAAAGAGGGCGATAAGTGGGTTCCCATCAAAGGCGAGGAGCCTGAGAAGGTTCAGTGGTGGTATGGAAAACCCCTTACCGGGGAGCAGATTCAAAAATTGGCCGAGTCTTACCACTAGTGGTCTGTAAAAAAGAGGGGGCAATTTTATTTTGTACCTGTTGACGAGTCTCGATACATTCCTGATTTTTTGCTTGACAATTATACCGAGATACAGTATATACCCTCGTTAATTCTGGTTTTCGATCGCGAGGGAAGGAGTCTCTTATGGGTTGGGCAGGGCTGATTCTGATGGGTGTTATCGTAGGGCTTTTGGGCTTGCTTTTGGCCCTGGTCCTTACGTGCTGCCCATTGCCCGACCCCGGAGGAGATCCAGTTTCTTGAAGGGTTAGGCCGTGGGCAGCAGCGGGGCCCACGGCCTTCTCTTTTTGAAGCCGTGGGAGAAATCCCGCGGCTTTTTCGTTTTATGAGGAGGACAGAGCGGTCTCTTGCTTTTGTCCTTGGAACTCCGCAAGGCAGGGACTACTCTATGTGGGAGGGTCGAGGGTGAAAAGATTAACAGGGGCAAAAATTATCCTGGAGAGCCTGCTTCGCGAAGGTGTTAAAGTCATATTCGGATACCCGGGGGGCGCAGTCATCAACCTCTACGATGAGCTGATAAACTATCCCCAGCTCAAACACGTCCTGGTGCGCCATGAACAGGGGGCTCTGCACGCTGCGGATGGTTACGCACGGGCAACGGGCAAAACTGGAGTTTGCCTGGTTACATCGGGAGCAGGGGCGACTAATATCGTCACCGGCGTGGTGACGGCCTTTATGGACTCCATACCCATAGTTGTTTTGACAGGCCAAGTCGCGACACATCAAATCGGGAACGATGCCTTCCAGGAGGCCGATATCCTGGGAATAACCCGGACCTGTACCAAGCATAACTATCTCGTTAAGGACACGGCGGATCTGGCAAAAACCATTCGGGAGGGATTTCACATCGCCTCGACGGGGAGACCTGGGCCGGTGATTATCGATCTCCCCAAAGACGTCATTTCGGGACAGGCCCCGTTCGAATACCGCGACAAGGTCCAAATCCGGGGATATGCCCCTGTTACCTCGGGGCACCCCGGCCAGATCAAAGTGGCTGTCAGAGAGATCATGAGGGCGAAAAGGCCGGTGATATATGCCGGTGGAGGGGTTATTCATGCGGGCGCTCACCAGGAGCTTCTCGCGTTGGCTGATTTGGCCCAGATACCGGTAACGGTTACCCTCCTGGGGCTGGGAGGATTTCCCGGCAATCACCCCCTCTTCCTGGGCATGCTGGGAATGCATGGAACGTACGCAGCCAACAGGGCGATTACCGGCTGTGATTTGCTTATTGCCATCGGCACCCGTTTCGATGACAGGGTAACGGGAAAGGTGGAAAGCTTTGCACCCTCGGCCAGGATCATCCATGTGGATATCGATCCCTCATCCATCAGCAAAAGTGTAACGGTGGATGTCCCCATCGTTGGGGATGCCAAGAACGTCCTTGCTCGAACGGTCAAACTTCTCAAGGAGCAGGGAGATGTGTGGAAAGCCGCTCGGAAGATGTGGCTGAAGGAGGTCCGGGGATACGCGGAGGAACATCCCCTGCGCTATGAGCCCTCGGAGAACGTTATTAAGCCTCAATACGTCATCCAGCAGGTCCATCGCGTAACCGGAGGCCACGCCATTATCGCAACGGAAGTGGGGCAACATCAGATGTGGACGGCCCAGTTCTATCAGTTCACTCAACCTCGGACCCTCCTTTCCTCAGGGGGGTTAGGAGGCATGGGCTATGGCCTTCCGGCTGCAATCGGTGCCCAGATAGCGTTCCCGGACCGTATCGTCTTCGACATTGCCGGCGAGGGGAGCTTTCAGATGAATGTACAGGAGCTGGCTACGGCGGTTCAATATCGACTCCCCATCAAGGTAGCAATTCTCAATAATCGCTCCCTGGGTATGGTTCGCCAGTGGCAGGAAATCTTCTTTAACGGTCGATATTCGGAAACCTCGTTAGATGTGCAACCCGACTTCGTCAGGTTGGCCGAGGCGTATGGAGCCGTCGGACTTCGCGCGGATCACCCAAGGGATGTGGTTCCATGCTTGGAGCGGGCCCTGTCCATTGATGGACCTGTGGTCATGGACTTTCACGTTGATCCGAAAGAGAATGTCTTTCCCATGGTGCCGCCGGGCCATGGTATTGACCAGATGATTTTGGGAAAGCCCGATAAGAAGGCGAGGAAGATAGTACCTTTGACGTTTCCTGCTTGAGGTTTTGGAGATGAAAAATACGATTTCCATCTTGGTGGAGAATAAGCCCGGAGTTCTCGCGCGAATTGCCGCCATGTTCAGCGCGAGAGATTATAACATCGACAGCCTTTCCGTTGCGGAGACCATGGATCCAACGATCTCAAGGGTTACCTGTACGGCCGTGGGAGATGATCTTGAGATCGAACAGGTCATGAAGCAGCTGAGGAAGCTGATTGATGTAATTCGGGTGGTCAACCTCACCACGGCCAATGATGATTTCATTACCCGGGAGATGGCCTTGATAAAGGTAAGCGGACGGGAACGGAACCGGGCTGAGATCATGCGGACGGCAGACATTTTTCGGGCCAAAATCGTGGATGCGAGCCGTGAGAGCCTAACCTTGGAAGTAACCGGTGATGAAAAGAAAATCAACGCCATCCTAGAGCTCCTTAAGCCCTTCGGCATTCTGGAAATTGCCAGGACGGGCCAGGTAGCCCTCTCGCGTGGAGGGAGAAGGCTCATTGACAAACATCTGGGATCGGTCAAATCCCCGGCTGGGCAAAGGTCCGATGGTAGGGTTTGATGAAGCGGGATGCTATAGATAGAGAGGCGTTGAGATTTCGCATGGGAATCCCGGCCGGGGGATTTGCGAGGGGCTCTTCGATGGCGGTAGGGGACTCGTTAAAGGTCAAGGTGATGGAGGAGGAAGCCATGTCAGAATTCGTCAAGATCTTTGATACGACCCTGAGGGATGGTGAACAGTCCCCGGGGTTCAGCATGAACGTTGCCGAAAAGGTTCGGGTCGCAAAACGGCTGGAACAGATGGGAGTCGATGTCATCGAGGCCGGATTTCCCGTGGCCTCGCAAGGGGATTTCGAGGCTGTACAGGCTATTTCTGCGGCACTCAAGGAAACGGTTGTGGCCGGCCTCGCTCGGGCAAACCCGGCCGATATCGATCGGGCATGGCAGGCCATTGAAAGAGCGGCCAAGCCGAGGATCCATACCTTCATCTCCAGTTCGGACATTCACTTGGAACATCAGCTCAAGATGTCGAGGAAGGATGTCCTGAATCAGGCTATCAGGGCGGTAGAGTGCGCCAAGGCCTACACCGATGATGTGGAGTTTTCGGCCATGGATGCCACGCGAAGCGATCGAGAATATCTAGCCCAGATGATCGGTGGGGCCATCGAGGCGGGAGCGACGACGGTCAATATCCCCGACACCGTGGGATATGTCGTGCCCAATGAGTTCGCAGACCTCATTACGTATCTCATGGAGAACGTCCCGAACATAGGTGAGGCAGTGGTCAGCGTTCATTGTCACAACGACCTCGGCCTGGCTGTGGCCAACTCCCTAGTGGCAGTGCAGAGCGGGGCCCGGCAGGTGGAATGCACCATCAACGGCATTGGAGAGCGGGCAGGGAACACAGCTCTTGAGGAGATCGTCATGGCCCTAAAGGTCCGCAGGAATCTCATAGGCTTCGACACCAGAATTCAAACCGAGCAGATCTACCCCACGAGCCGCCTCGTGTCTTCCATCACGGGCATCCGGGTCCAGCCTAACAAGGCCATTGTGGGGGCTAATGCCTTTGCCCATGAATCCGGCATCCATCAGGATGGCCTCCTGAAGAACAAGGCGACCTATGAGATCATGACACCCGAGGCCGTTGGCCTGAGCAGGAGCACCCTTGTCCTGGGAAAGCATTCGGGAAGGCATGCTTTGCGCGATCGGGTGAGAAGCCTGGGGTACGATCTCACCGATGATCAGATGAAAAAGGCCTTTCAAGCCTTCAAGAATCTCTGCGATCTCAAGAAGCAGGTTTACGACGAGGACATTGAGGCGATCGTGGTCGATGAGATCATTCAGCTCCCCGACAAGTATCGGTTGACCTTTCTCTCGGTCACCAGTGGAAGCGAGTTGATCCCCACTGCGACGGTACAAATGGAAGTCGATGGAGAGGTGATGAAAACCGCCGACCTGGGAAATGGCCCCGTGGATGCGGTTTTCAAGACCATTAAGAAGATCACGGGTGACACGAGCAACCTTGTCCGCTATGAAGTGGATGCCATTACGGGGGGCACCGATGCCCAGGGATCCGTTACGTGCACCCTGGACAAAGGGGGGTTAACGGTGATTGGCCGGGGGAGCGATACAGACATCATCGTGGCGAGCGCCAAAGCATATATCAACGCGCTGAATAAGCTCTACTATAAGGAAACCTACCTGAGCACAGATGTGGATCGTACGCTATGATGTACTGAACTGTCTTTGATGAGGTACGGAGCAATTCAACGGAGGTTGGGTAGATAAGGGTCGCATAGAGAAAAAGTTCAGGCTCAAAAGGGTTGGGTTTTTTCAAAGTGCCTTTCGGATTCCCCGCACTGCTTGGTTAATACGATGCTGGTTCTCCACGAGGGCGAAACGAACGTGCTCATCTCCGTACTCCCCGAAGCCGACCCCCGGCGAGACGACGACTTTGGCCTCGTTTAGGAGGAGCTTGGCGAATTCCAAGGAACCCATCTGGCGGTATGCCTCGGGAATGCGTCCCCATACATACATCGTTCCCCTCGGTTTCTCGATAGTCCAGCCAGCACGCTCAAGGCCTTTGATCAAGGTGTCCCTACGCTTCTGGTAGATCTCAACGATTTCGTCGACACACTTTTGGTTCGCATTCAAAGCGATGATGGAGGCGATCTGGATGGGTTGAAAGATGCCGTAGTCCAGGTAGCTCTTGATCCGTGCGAGAGCGTGAATCAACCGGGAATTACCGAGGGCAAAGCCCACCCGATATCCCGGCATGCTGTAGCTCTTGGAGAGGGAGAAAAACTCAACTCCCACGTGCTTCGCCCCTTTGGCCTGTAGAAAGCTTGGTGCCTTGTAACCATCGAAGCACAGATCAGCGTATGCGAAGTCGTGAACGACGATGAGCTTATGCTCGCGGGCGAAGTCCACAATTCTCTCGAAGAATTCCAGGTCCACAACGTGGGTTGTAGGGTTATGGGGGTAAGATATGATGAGCATCTTTGGCTGCGGCCAGGTAAGTTTGGTGGCAGAGGTGAGGTCTGCGAAGAAGTCACGGTCTGGTCCTATGGGAATACTTCTCACATCTCCCCCTGCAATGATGACGGAGTAAGGGTGAATTGGATACGTAGGGTTGGGAACCAGCACGATATCTCCGGGTTCAACAACGGCGAGGGCAAGGTGGACTAGCCCTTCTTTTGATCCGATGGTTACGATAGCCTCTGAGTCGGGATCCAACTCAACTTCATAGCGGCGTCTGTACCAGTCGCAAATGGCCATTCGGAGTTTAGTAATTCCACGGGAGGCCGAGTATCGATAATTCCGGGGATTGCGGCACGCCTCGATAAGCTTCCGGACAATGTGCCGAGGAGTGGGAATATCGGGATTGCCCATCCCGAGATCCACGATGTCTTGTCCTCTGTTCCTTGCCGCTTGTTTCAGTTCATTGACGACGGCGAAGACATATGGTGGGAGGCGACCAACCCGATGGAAATCCTCAATCTCTTTGGTCAACAGGCTACACCTCCTTACGTTGTATCTCGAAATTGGATGTCAAGGCTCAATGATCCTTCAACTCGAATGAGAATGGTCCTGTGGGTGTAGATAGGTATCGAGCTTGTACCTTTAATTCAGTATCTTGTCCGATGTCAAGGGGAAATTTCCGTGTTTTCATTTTATGTTTTCACCTCTACCTCCACGAGATTGCCGTGGAAGCTCGCGCCCCCTCCCATGTCGTTCTGCTCATCGGAGACCAATTGGTTGATTCCCCCGCCGAAAGGGCTGTGTTTATTCCACCATATGGATTCGGCGACTACTACGCCCGGCATGACCCCCTCGGTCAATTGAGCGAAGAGGAAGCATTGCCCTCGATCGTTATATACCCTTACCAAGTTCCCGGTTTGGATGCGGCGAGCCTCGGCGTCGCGGGGGTGGATCTTCAGAGTAGGGTTTCCCTCGATCTTTCTCAACCTCTCGGACACTCCAAAGGTGGTATTGAGGAAGTTATGGGCAGGGGGGGTGATGCAGTGGAGCGCATACCTTTCTCCGTCATTCATGGTTTCAAGGCCCTCTCTGATTGGGATATGAGTCGCCACTGGGGGAAAGCCCTCCCTGGCCAAGGCCTCCGAGTAAAACTCGACCTTTCCGGAAGGGGTGGGGAATCCATTTTCGAAGGGAAGGAACGGCCTTGGCAAATTGAGCCTTAACGGTCGGCCAGGGGTGAGCTTCTCAAGGGTGATGCCATCCAAGGAGGGATCCTCTACCTCCAGGGCCTGACGGATAATATCCTCCTCAGAATCCGAGAAACAGGCCTCTTGAAAGCCCATTTCTTTTGCCAAAAGGCTGAACACCTGCAAATTGGACTTGGCCTCCCCTATGGGGTTGATGACAGGGCTCGCCATTTGTATGTAGAAGTGCCCATAGCTGATATAGAGGTCCTTATGTTCGAGGAAGGTGGTGGCGGGCAGGACAATGTCGGCGTAATCCGTCGTGTCAGTCAGAACCTGCTCATGGACAACGGTGAATAGCTCCTCCCTTCTCAGGCCTTCCAGGACTTTGGACTGATGGGGGGCAACTGTAGCCGGATTGCAATGGTACACGAAAAGGGCTCTTATGGGTGGATCATTTGCATGGAGCAAGGCCTCCCCGAGGCGGATCATGTTGATGGATCGAGGGTTTCCCCGGATAAGGTCTTCACGGAACAGCCTCTCCCAGTTCAACCGAAATGCGGGGGTACAGCTGCCAAAGGCCCCCCCACCGGGGAGGCTCCATGCGCCTATCAGGGCCGGAAGGCAGGATAGAGTCCGAAAGGTCATTCCACCGTTGCTCTGGCGTTGTACCCCGGATCCCATCCGAATCGAGGAAGGCTTGGAGGTCGCATATTCCCTTGCGAGGCGACGGATGTCATCTTCGGGGATTCCCGTTATACCGGAGGCCCTTTTCGGCGAGAAACGACGTGCCTCCTTTCTCAATTCATCAAAACCAACGGTTTTTTCCCTGACATACTCCTCATCATAAAGGTTTTCCTCGATGATGACCTGCATCATGGCCATGGCGAGGGCGGAATCGGTTCCGGGTCGAATGGGAATGTACCAGTCTGCCAGCTTCGCCGTACGGTTTACGTAGGGGTCGATTACCACCAACTTCGCCCCGTGCCTCCTGGCATCCCGGACAAAGGGCATTACGTGAAGATTCGTGGTAAGGGCATTGACCCCCCAGAGGATAATCGTCTTCGACAGGGCGAAATCCTCGGGGTCCATTCCCAGGGGGGTCCCATTGGTATAGGTTATTCCCTTTTGACCCGTCGATGTACAAATAGTTCTTTCGAGAAGGGAGGCCCCTAGGCAGTGAAAAAAACGGTGTCCCACGGTATTCCGGTGAACCACCCCCATGGTTCCTCCAAAGGAGTACGGTAAGATGGCCTCCGGTCCGAATTCGCGGCCGATTTGCTTGAAACGATCCCCAATTTCCCCTAGGGCGTCTTCCCAGCTTACGGCTTTGAATTTCCCCTCCCCTTTTGCACCCCTTCGCTTCAACGGGTTCTTGACGCGAAGGGGAGAGTAAACCCTATCGGCATAATGTCGCACCTTATGGCAGACGAACCCCCGGGTGAAGGGATGCTCCGGATCCCCCAGTATTCGATTTATCCGTCCGTTGCTTACCTCCACCAACAGACCGCACGTATCCGGGCAGTCATGGGGACAAACCGACCTCTTCACCTCTTTCATTTCCTGTACTCCTCTTGCCGACTCCCCCAACCTTTTTCTCCCAGGGATTGTTGGAGTCATCCCGGCATAAAGATTAATAGGTCTTCGATTTATCGCAGAAGTTGATCAGGCACGATTCCCTAAATTTACAATATTCATTGGGATGAGGACAGGGGTTTTTCCTGATGTCGATCTCTTGTTGATATTTTTGACAGAAGAGGCGCCGAGGAGGGGTTCTCGCTCCTGATTTGGTTGGGTTGTATGGATGTTTTTGGGGTTCTCTACGAGGTCTACGAGGCGAAGCCTCCGCATGGTTCGATTTTGGTTGTCTTTTTGCCAATATTTCGACCGAGGTGGCCGTGGGTTTGGAACAGAGTAGAGGTATGACGTTCCTTAATAGTATCAGTTTTTCATTGTGGTCACAAGGCTGGACCGCCCCCCTGATCCTCCATCAAGGCATCATCTGCGGCGTTGCCTTCGATCGCTCCTCCTTGCGGCGTATTGCTCCATACGCCTCAGTCGTCGCTCCTCGGCGCCTTGCATCTAATACCTTGCTGGTGATCAGGAATACTCCATAACCTGCTGATTTCAGTTTCGATATCTAAATTAGACGGTGCATTTTGGGTACTTGGAAGCCCACCCTCAGTTTAGAGAAAGGGGGCTAAAGAGGGATTAAATCAAGAGTTTATGGGGGTCTTTTTCAGCGCCACGTTTCAACTGAAGTCGTCGATTCCCGGACGATAAAGACCCTCTCATTATTGCTTTCCTCATCAGCGGGAAAAATAAAAAATCCCTTCCTGTCCGGTGCATACCCATTGGTCGAGCCGTAAATCACTTCCCCATCGAAAAAGGTAACCTTTACCTTTAAACCGGAGACGGTTTCGAGGCTCCCCAAGGAGAAGTCGTCGACACTCCGGTGGTTTTTGTTTCCCTCGAAGGTTTTGACGAAAAAAACCGCCTTCAACTGGAAACTGGACACCTCGGCGACTTCCTTCGCATAGTGGGTTTTGTTGGTGACGTGGAAGATTTCCTTGTGGGGGTTAAAATCGTACGTGTACCCCTTCAGCATTTTTCCGTCTCGATACCGGACAACCACTTTGTTCTCTATCTTCGGCATGATCACGATAACATCCCCTTTTCTCCCCCCGGAACTCAATAACGAGGCTGGAATATCAGTGATCACAGAGCAAAACCTGTGCCAATATACTTGAATACCAATCCCTGTGGGGCGGGGGATTTGATTCGACGGCCAAGCATTCGTGTTTTAAGGCGAATATAGAGGCCCTGGGCGCGGGCTGTGCTCATACATGGAAGTTTGATTTTTGGGGGATGCCTGTAATCATGACATGTGCGTATGGACTACATAGTACGCCGGAGTGACATTTTTCGGCTCTATTGTTCCATTTGTCCAAATGGGGGCTCGGAAAATGCCATTCGAGGAGGCATACATATTCCACCGGGTTACCAGAAAATAATGCCCAGTACCCTCGTAGCGAGGGCAAGTACGGTAGCCAGGATAAGGGTGAAAAGGCCAGTGAGCAGGGCTCTCTTCGATCCGATTTCCCTCCAGAGGACGGCGATGGTTGCAAGACAGGGTATGTAGAAGACAACGAATACGGTAAAAACCAGGACCTGCAGTTTCGACATCACGGCAAGGATGTGAGGGGTTCCCAGGGCTTGAATCAGCATGATCATGGAAAGCTCTTTTCGGAGGATGCCGAAGATGAGAGTCGTTCCCACGGCCTCGGGAAGCCCCAATAGAAAGGTAATCGGCCAAAGCATGGCGTTGATGGCCTTGTCCATTTCCCAGAATTTCATCAGGCTCAGTATAACGCTTCCGATGATGAGCATTGGCCAGGCGATGACGATGAACTCCCTGATTCGGTACCAGGATTTCGTCAAAGTGGCTTTTATCGAAGGAAGATGGTAGACGGGGATTTCCATAATCATGCCGGGGGTTACCTCAGGAAGGATCATGGATAAGATCCGGCCGGACAGAGCGATGACGGCGATATTGAGCGCATAGATGGCTAAGGCGGCATTGGGGCTGATGAAGAAAGCCACCAGGCCGAAGATGATGGTGGTCCGAGCAGCACAGGGGACCAAGGAAGCGAGAACAGAGACGATGAATCGATCGCGCTCGGACTCCAAGATTCGAGTTCCCATGATGGCTGGCACAGTGCACCCATAGCCCAGAATCAGGGGGAAGATGGACTTCCCGTGCAAACCAATGCGGTGCATGAAGCTATCCATCAGGAAGGCCACTCTGGAGAGATACCCCACATCCTCCAGGAAGGCGAGCCCGATCAGGAAGGGAACCAGGTAGGGGAGCACGATCGCAACTCCCCCGGCTATCCCCTGAAGTGCCCCGTTCAGGATGAGAAACCCCACGGTTTCACTTCCCATGATTTCGCCGAGGCGCTGGGTGAAGAACTCAAACAGTTCCATGAGGGGTCCTTCTACCCTTTTCCCGATGCCAAAGACGAAGTTGAAGAATCCGTAAAAAACAAGGGCCAAAATGATATATCCTCCATACGGATGCATCACGATATTGTCCACCTGAACCCTGGCATCTCTCTTGGGCGGATGGATTACATCGGCTACCTGCTCGAAGATATTCATGGCCTGAGCGTGGCATTCGGAGGAAATGACCATATCCGACGATCTGCCATGGCGGCTGCTGATGATATTTTGAAGCTCTGTGACTCTCTTCGATAAGTCCTCCTCTCTATCCTTCATCATGGCGATAAACCTATCGTCGCCCTCGAGGAGCTTGATGGCTGTGAGCCTCTTTGGCACCCTGAGGTCGTCTCGCAGATAAGCACCCATCAACTCAATGATTTCCTCCACGTCTCGGCTGTATTTGATGGTCTTCGGCTTTTGGCCTTTTTCGAAAACGGCCAGGGCTTCGGAGAACAACTCCATGAGCCCTTTTCCCCTGACACCGATGGTCTCCACAACGGGAATGCCCAGAATAGAGGAGAGCTTTTCACGGTCGATCTCGATCCCCTTGCGACGAGCCTCATCGGCCATGTTGAGGCATAAGACCATGGGGATTTCCAACTCCATCAGTTGAAAGGTGAGTTCAAGGCTCCTGGAGAGCAGTGAGGAATCTACTACGTTGATGATAACATCAACGCGACCGGACAAAAGATATTTCCTGGCTTCATACTCCGCTGCGTCCGTTGAGGTAAGGGAGTAGGTTCCGGGGAGATCGATGCACTCGCACGTATGTCCATCCACGTAGATGTGGCTGGCCGTGTACTTGACCGTAGTTCCGGGGAAATTGGAGGTGATGGCCTTATACCCGCTCACATAGTTGAAGATGGTACTCTTCCCGCAATTCGGTTGTCCCGCCAGGGCCACCTTCATTCGGTATCCTCCACGGTAATGTGAGAAGCCATTCCCCTTCCAATGGCTATCTGACTCCCGTGAATCATTATTAAGATGGGCCCGCCCATAGCGGCATGCCGTAAAACGGTCAGAACATCGCCCGGATGAATCCCCAGCTGGCTTATGTGTTGCCGTAAACCCCAGCCCCCAATTACATCCACGACCCTGACGCTTTTGTTGGTTCGTATTCGATCAAGAGTAGCGATCATCTCTTTTCCCCGTCCAGGTGGGTTAATTCGCACGGCCAGATCGTTTTTTCATCCTTTCCCATTTTCGTGACACCGGTCACAGATGCCGAAGATCTTAAGGGTGTGAAATCGATCTTCGAAATCCATCTCCTGGCAGACTTTCTGCTTGAGTTTTTCCAGTTGCCTATCGGTGAATTCTATGATCCTGCCGCATCGTTCGCAGATCAAATGGTCATGATGCTGATGACCCAATACATGCTCATAGTGGTGAGATCCCCCCCCGAAATCGACTACGTCCAATAACCCGCATTTAACGAGGAGCTCCAGGGTTCGATAAATGGTCGCCCTCGAGGTTCTCCTTCCCTTCTTTTTAATGGAGGCAAGGAGGTCCTCGGCCCCGAAATGGTCGTGGCGTTGAAAGACTTCCTGCAGGATGATGTCCCTCTCGGGGGTGAACCTTAACCCCCGAGAGATCAGGCAATTTCGGAATATCATCTCTTCAGCTTTCATGTTCAGATAGATTGAAATTGAGATTCAATCTCAATCAATAACGCAATAATTCCGAAAAGTCAACATCTAAATATCCGGAGTTTCCCTAATTTTGTCGGGAAGGCCGTTGTTCATGAGGGGAATTTAGATACCTGGGAATTCGGAAAAGGGGCTCTGAGCAAGTTGCGGTTCTGCGGTGTTGCAGTGCAGCAGTGTTGCGGTCGAAAAAGGGAAAGAGGTTCGAGGTTGGAAGCAGGAGGAGCAATGCCAAATGTCAAAGTTCAAAATCCAAATGACAGATGACCAATGTGAAATGTCAAAGCTCAAATGCCAAAAGGGAAAATCCACATGACAAATGATTGGGTACGAAACACGACAGACGGACACGAGCACGAAACACGGACACGAAACTAACGGACACGGACACGAACTCTGAGGGAGAGGGCAAAATCTATCCGCCCGCTTTGGTCACTACAGGGCCTTCTTAATCATCTCCTCCACTTTCGACCGAGGAACGGCCCCAATGATCTGATCGAAGACCTCCCCATTTTTAAAGAGGATGACCGTGGGGATTCCCCTGATTCCATACCGGGGCGGTGTCGCCGGGTTTTCATCCACGTTCATTTTGGCCACTTTCACCTTTCCCGTATATTCCTTCGCTAACTCCTCTATCACAGGTCCGATGACATGGCATGGCCCGCACCACGGAGCCCAGAAATCCACCATGACGGGAATATCGGATTTCAAGATTTCGGCCTCGAAATTCCCATCCGTTGCGTGAAACAGTACCTCTTCAGCCATTACAACCTTCCCCTTTCATCGTGGTTGGCGTCTTTCATTACCCTTTACGCAGAAAATCCCGCTCAGCAACCTGCCGAGAAATCTCAACTTCAGGTATACGGTCCTGGGTTACAAGAGGAAGCATTTGCAGTGGAACTGCTCCCCTGGCTCTGAGAGCTGAATACGGACATCAACCTGTTGACCTTTGAGCCCTTACAGATGGGACACTGTAACCCTTCGTCGCTCTCCGAAACCCTCCGGATCATCTCGAAAGAGTGCCCACACTTATCACATCGATATTCGTATATCGGCATGCAACCCTCCGATATCTATTTTTCCTTTTTTTGTCGATCCTCGACATTACACAGGCTCGACAGTCAAGTCCTAATGCCGAGCTTGGGAAAAACGTAAATATTGAGGAGAACCCAGACTCCAATAATCGAGAGAATGAAGATCAATTTGACCACTGAACCGTAACCTCGCTAGTATTGCGCTTTCTATAATATAGGGGTTAGGCCTCTCTTTTTCAAGGGAGAGGGGCGCAAAATCTTCATTGGGCGATGAGTTTGAAAATGGCGGGAGTACTCGATGGAAAAAACGATTGACTAATCCAGTCCAATTAGTACTAAACTAAGGGGGCATAAAGGTTTTAGGAGAACAAACATGTCTACATTGATTCGGTTTGGCGTTTCTATGGATGGTCGCCTCCTCTCCCGTTTTGATCAATTGATCGCTGAAAAGGGGTATTCTAACCGCTCAGAGGCCATTCGGGATCTTATCCGGAATGAATTGGTCGATCAATCCTGGGAGGAAGAGAAGGGGGAAGCGGTGGGAACCATCACCCTGGTGTATAACCATGAGATGCGCGATCTTACCGAAAAGCTCATTGACTTCCAGCACCAAGTTCACGGCGCGGTGATATCGTCGCTTCACGTGCATCTCGATGCACACAACTGCCTTGAGGTCTTGGTAGTTAAGGGGACGGGACGCGAGATTAAAAAGGTGGCCGATAAGTTAATCGGAACGAAGGGGGTTAAACACGGAAAGCTCGTCACAACCACAACGGGAAGGGATATCTACTGAAAGTTTTCCCAGCGATGTTGTTCCCCCCTGGGGAATTATGATCCCGTCAGCGTCTCCAATTTCCCGTTTGCCATTCTGTATATGCGGCGTGTGGTTCTGGCCAGAACTTCCCTGTCTTGGGAAATGATCATGTAAGAGGCGGAGAAACTGTTAAGCACCTGGATGATCCTTTCCGTTGTCTCCTCGTCGAGTCCCGATGTGGGTTCATCCAGCAGCAAAATCTCGGGTTTCATGGCGAGGACCGTTGCAAGGGATATGAGCTTCTTTTCGCCCCCCGAGAGCTTATAGGTGACCCTATCCTCAAAACCGACAAGTCCCAGGATGTTCAGCGTTTCCTCCACGATTTCCAGTGCCTCCTCATGTCGCTTTCCCAGGTTGAGCGGCCCAAATGCGATGTCTTCAGCCACTGTTGGGCAGAACAGTTGATCATTTGCGTCCTGGAAGAGGAGGCCGATCCTTTCTCGGACCTCCCGATAATCGGCTTCGTCGCGCATCTTTCTCCCGAATATCTCTATCTCCCCCTCACTCGGCTCCAGAAGGCCGAGGATAATGTGAAAAAGGGTTGTCTTTCCGGACCCGTTTGGCCCGGTGAGGCCAACCCTATCCCCCTGCAAGAAGGTGAAACTCAATTTTTTCAGGACATCGTGGTCGGAGTCATAGCCGAAGCTGATGTCCCGTAGCCTTATGAGAATAGTCCTTTCCCCCATTGAAGGAAGCCCAATGCCGCTATGGAGAAGAGCATGATAATGAATAGAATAACATCTCCCCTTTTCAAGGCAAAATGGTCCAGTATCCAGAATTGCCCCTTGAACCCCCTGCAGAGCATTGCATCGTAGACCCTCTCGGAGCGATCATAACTGTTGAGCAACATCATTCCCACCAGGTAGGCATAAGCCTTGTAGGTACGCAGGTTGCTCCTAGGACGGAAACACCTGACCTTCATGGCGTTGAGCAACCTGAGGTACTCGAGATAGATTACATGGATGTAACGATAGGAAAAGAAGAGCAACTGGACCAACTTATCGGGTACGTGAAGATGCCGTAGGGCGTGTACCAGTGTGAATATGGACGTCGTTCCCAGCAGTGCGATACAGGCGAGGATGATGGTGTTGGATTTTATGGTGATCGTAAAGGCGTATCGAATCCCTTCGGCAGTGGCGTCAAATGGGCCTACCGAGAGGAGGGTTTTTCCTGGATACGTGAAGGGGAGCAATAGCCACAATAAGAGGATAAACCCGTTGACCAGAAGCAAGCGCCTCATAACTCTTAGCAGTGGAATGCTGGAGAGTATAACGCAGCATGCGGAAAACAGAAGGGCCAAAAGGAGCACATCGGTTCGATCCGCAACGGCTACGGTTATGGAGAATAACGTAGCTACGATTATCTTGATCCGCGGGTCAAGGTCATGAATGAGGGAATTACCCGATGAGAACTCCTCAGCTACCATACGATGCTCCTCCCGTCTACCTTCGTCTCCTGCTTCTGAAATACAGGATGATGCCCATAATGCCGACGATAAAACCGATTCCCCCCATCACCTGAACGAATGAAATTCCCTCGCTCTGACGTTTCGAGAGGAGTCTCATAACGGGCTTCAGCTTTTCATTCAGGGCCTCCTCAACCACCATGCGGATCTGTTCGACTTCACGGTGGGTTAGCTGACTTGCCGGGCTCCCGGGTTCCGCACCGAAAACCTTCTGAGCGGCTTTCTGAGACTCCGATCCTGGGGAGCTCCCCTCCGCTTCACCCCGCAATTCCCCTGCGGGAATAGTGTATTCGTCTCTATGCCCCATGCTTGCGGTGAGAATGATCTTCAAATCCGTTTTTTTTGGAGGTTTAAAGGAGAACTGCCCTTTCTTGTCGGTTTTGCCCTCGAGTAACTTATTGCCCAGGGTGTCAAACACCTCGATCCTGGAGTTTTGGCACTTCTTCCCATCGCTGAAATAGCTTTCGGTAAAGACCGTATCCCCCTCCGCGTAAGCGAAGAGGATCACCCGATGCGCCGAAGTGCGAGAAGCGGATGTACACATGACCGCCAAAAGGAAAATCATGGACCAGGAGATGCGAGAAAGCCGATTTCCCTTTCCTGGGCTATCTTTTGGCATGGATTGCCTCCAGGAGCTCGGGCTTCAGTTTTTTCAAAAACCCCGCTGAAAAGAGGGTTATGAGGCCTTCGATAATCATAACGGGCAGGTGGGCGATTACCACGACCTTTGCTATGCCTACAAAGGGATCTCCGGTAAAGGCTAAAGATAGAGCGACCATGAAACAACCGAGCAATATCGCCAAAAATCCGCAGGCAAATGCAGCCCCCATTGAGATCACGTTATTCTTCCCTTTAACGGCGTACGCAAAAAGATAGAAGCAGATGATGGCGGGAAAGGCCATATTGAAGGTATTCACCCCAAGAGTGGTAATGCCGCCGAACTGGAAGAGCAACGCCTGGAGGAAGAGGGCTATCAGTATTGCCGGAAAGGCCGGCCATCCCAGCAATAATCCCATCAAGCCATTGAGAACCAGATGCACACTCGATGGCCCTATGGGCACGTGAATCAATGAGGCCACAAAGAATACGGAGGTGAGGATAGCGACCTGTGGAACCCTGTCATAATCCAATTTCTTCAGGCCTAAACCGCAACCCGCTGCACTAAGAGCTGCTCCCGTGGCCAGCACGGGCGCTGATAAAACGCCCTCGGAGATGTGCACCCTCCTTCCCCCTATTTCATGTCGTACACCTTTACCCAGAGCACGGCTCCTATCTCAACTGATTTCTCTTGGCCGTCCTTTTTCATCTTGGTTTCGTCCGTGTTGAGGGCGGCGAATCCCCACCAGCCGGCTTTCGGCATAGCATAGGTGAACACGCCGTTGGAATCGGCTTTGACGACCTGGGTAACCATGGGATCTGCCGGGGCTTTGATTTTGCCGTCTTCATTGTAGTACTCCACTTCCACTTCAGTGCCGGGAGCGGGTTTCCCATTGACCTTCACAACCCCCTGAAAAACGTTCCCCGTCCAGAGCCCGTAAGGCCTCGTCAGGGGGACAATTTCCGTTTTCAAGCCGACCTCTTCATCCCAACCCTCCTCCACGCCCAATGAGTTGACCACAACCTTGGTGTAATGAACGATGAAGCAGTCTTCCGCAGGTTCCCAGTAGGGCTTAGGCTCCACATAAAAAATGTGGTCACCGGGAGTTCTAACCCTGTAATTGGCTTCCCAAGCTGAAGACTCGCCTATCTTCTTTTCCCTCAAGGTTCCCGAGAGATCCGTTTTCCTCCCTCGAACCATAACACCGAATTGAGCCGGTTTGTCCATGTTCATGTACTCGCATTCGAAGGGATGGAAGAAAACGAGATCTATGGAAATATTCCTGTTATCCGATTTCGACACCATATCATCGGAGGGAATTAAGCCCTGAAAATGGGCCTCTGCGGTCGGGACGAATGATAAAACCGCCCAACTTACTATGGCCGCGAGGAAAATCAACCTCTTCATCGCCTCCTCCACAAAATTTGTAGCACCCTATCGCAGATGTTATCTGATTAGTAGCACCTTTTTGAAAAACGTAGCTTTTTCCCTCCTTAGTGTCAAGGGTACTGTCCGCATCTTGGCATAAGATCCCCTCCTTTCCATGGCTAATTTGGAATTATTGACCCGCTTCATTTGGTAGACGCTTAATAATATGGGTCGCGTGTATTACTTTTTTTATTTTAATAACACTTTTTTTGTTGACTTTCAAGCATTGGAGTATTACGAATGTAAAAAAAGTAATACAACAATGGGATTTTGCTTGAAAGGAGGGGATGGGAAAGATTCTTGATTCGTCAACTACAGGGAAAATGAAAGGAGGCTCCTCATGACAGGGAACAAGGGGAAACCCATTTTCTGGTTAGGAGCGGTTGTGACCACGCTCTTGATCTTTTGTCCAGCCTTTGCACAGCCGCCCCAGCTTAAAATGGAACGGGTGCTCGAGGAACTGAGGGAACTAAGGGAGAAGGTCAAGGAGATGGAGGAAAAGGAGGAGGGCATGCTGGGGAAAATCCTTAGAAGGGTGGAGCTCCATGGGCTTTTGGAGGTAGAGGCCTCATATACAGCCACTGATTTCAGGGGCCATCCCATCGACAAGTCTCTCTCCGGAACTGAAAACACGAGGGACAGCGACATCGTCCTGGCTACGGCCGCATTGGGAATCGATATCGATTTTCACAAATATGCCAAGGGACACATTCTGTTCTTATGGGAGGAGGATGAGACGGAGCCAATGGATTTGGACGAGGGGACACTGACCCTCGGCGGGACCGAGGATTTCCCCTTCTTTCTCGTCGCTGGGAAGTTCTACATCCCCTTCGGGATGTTCAACAGCCACTTCATCACCGATCCCCTCACGCTGGAACTCGGGGAGACCCGGGAAACTTCGGTTATGGTTGGATTTGCCAATGACATGTTCGAATTGAAGGCGGGAGCCTTTAATGGGGATGTATCCCAGTCCCGTACGCACGACACAATCAACAGCTTTTATGGATGTGTTAATGTTACCATTCCCCCGAAATGGCTACGGGGGGTGGAGTTGAGCGGCGGCGTTTCCTACACCAACAACATTGCCGAGAGCGATAACATGCAGGATCTCATCAACCCTTTATTGGGTGGAAGGGTGGACGACCTGGTACCGGGCTTGGGCGCCTGGCTCAGTGCAAGCTATGGGATGTTCACCCTCGAGATGGAATATATTGGCACCCTCGACGATTTTGAGGCAGGGGAGTTGGTCTTCGATGGCTCTCACGTGGGCAAAAGGTCTGCGCCTAAGGCGTGGAATGTCGAGCTTGCGGTGAGCCCAATGGAGAGGCTTGAGCTGGCCGCTCGCTATGGTGGAAGCGACGAGATCCGAGGGGGAATCGATCCGGCCATTGCCGGGGCCGGGCTTCCCCTTGAAGCCTTCATTCCGAAAAGCCAATACGGAGTCGTTGCAAGCTACAATATTTGGGGGCCGATTACGGTTTCCCTGGAGTATCTATTTAACATTTTCCACAATATCGACAAACAGCACATCATCACCGGTCAATTGGCGGCCGAATTTTAGTTCATAATTGGAAGGGACTTTAGTAAATTAGTACGGGAATTGGACTCAGCTACAGCGGCCGAGATTACGAATCACGATAATCCTGGAACCCAAGAGCATAAGCCCATGGGTTTATACCGATGGGCCCCATATTTTTCCTCCAATTGACTTATATCAAGGACTCCCTCGAATAAATCGGGTTTAATTTCAGGTAGCTCCCCTTCTCGTATCCCACGGTCCTTAACTTAGTGAGCTATTTCTTAAACAGATAAGTTATACTTAAAAGGAGGGGTGGCATCCGGTGAGGCAATGAGTCTGATTCGGCATGCCTCATAACGATTTGCTTCCCGGCATGAACCAAAGGAGTTGAGCGATTATGGCCATTGATTTGGTGTGCGGAATGATCGTTGATGAAAAGTCGGCCCCTGCCAAAGCGACTTACGAGGGAGCCGACTACTACTTTTGCGCGGTTTACTGCAAGGAGGCCTTCGAGGGGGAGCCTCAAAGATTTATCCAGGGGACCAAGCAGTGGGGGGAGGCCATTGACCCCGTTTGCGGAATGACCGTGGACATTCCACATGCTGCCGCTATGAGCGTTTATAAAGATCAGTTTATCTATTTTTGCAACAAAGCCTGCAAAGAGACGTTCGATGCCTCACCCGAGAAGTTTATGAAGCCAGAGGAGGAAGGGGAGATAAAGCCGGGGGCCGTCGTTCCTCGAAAGGGCCTGAAGAAGATTGAGATTCCCATCACGGGGATAAGCTGCGCCAGTTGTGTGGCTAAGATTGAAAAAGGACTTTCAAGGATGAGCGGCATCGTTGATGCCAAGGTGAACTTTGCCACGGAGAAGGCCACCATCAGCTTTGATCCCTCCCGGGCTCACATGGGTGATTTCGTGGCCACCATTAAGGATTTGGGATATGAGGCGGGGATCGAAAAGGTCACGTTACCTATCCACGGCATGTCCTGTGCCTCGTGCGTGAAAAAGGTGGAGGATGCCCTCAATGACCTGGAAGGGGTTGTGCGTGCGAGCGTCAATTTCGCCACGGAGCGAGCTACCGTTCAATACATCCCCGGCGCCGTTTCCTTGGGGGATTTTCGGGAGGCAGTCAAAGATGCGGGTTATGAGATCCTGGAGGTGGGGAGGGTTGAAACGGAGGACATCGTTGATCGGGAAAAGGCCGCGAGGGAGGCTGAATACGGGAAATTGAAGCGGAAGTTCATAACGGGTGTTATGCTGGTCATCCCCATCTTTCTCCTGGGCCACTGGAAAACGCTGGGCCTATCCAACCTGTACGACCTGAGCAGGGAGGTCAATTTTTACCTTCAGCTCATCTTTCAAACTCCCATCCAGTTCTGGGTGGGGTGGCAGTTCTACGTGGGTGCCTGGAAGACCGCCAAACACTGGTCAGCGGACATGAACACCCTTATCGCCGTGGGCACCTCCGCTGCTTACCTCTACAGTGTCTTAGCTACGTTTTTCCCCTGGCTCTTCGCGGCAAAGGGGCTGATGGCTGAAGTCTATTTCGACACCGCCGGGGCCATCATCGTTCTCATCCTCTTGGGTCGGCTCTTGGAGGCAAGGGCGAAGGGTCAGACCTCCGAAGCTATTAAGAAACTGATTGGGTTGCAGGCGAAGACGGCGAGGGTTGTGAGGGATGGCGAGGAGATGGATATCCCCGTGGAAGAGGTAAAGATCGGTGACCTAGTAATGGTGAGGCCCGGGGAGAAGGTCCCCCTGGATGGGGTTATCCGTGAGGGTTATTCATCTGTAGACGAATCAATGGTGACGGGAGAGTCAATTCCCGTGGAGAAGAGGACGGGTGACGAGGTGATCGGTGCTACCATGAACAAAATGGGAATTTTTAGCTTTGAGGCCACCAAGGTAGGGAAGGACACCGTTCTCGCTCAGATCATCACGATGGTAGAAGAGGCCCAGGGGTCAAAACCTCCCATTGCGCGGTTGGTCGATATCATCGCCAGTTACTTCGTTCCGGCCGTTATCGGAATAGCGATAATCACGTTTATGGTTTGGTACTTCTTCGGCCCCACACCCGCCCTCACCTATGCCATGGTCAACTTCGTTGCGGTGCTCATCATCGCTTGTCCCTGCGCTCTGGGATTGGCCACTCCCACTTCCATCATGGTGGGGACCGGGAAGGGCGCCGAATGTGGCGTCCTCATCCGGGGTGGCGAGGCGCTCGAGACAGCTCACAAGCTCAACGCGGTCGTGATGGACAAGACGGGTACCCTGACCAGAGGCGAGCCCTCTGTGACGGATATCGTGGAATCCGATGGGTATAAGAGAGATGAGATTCTTCGTTATGCGGCCTCGGCGGAGAAGGGTTCAGAGCACCCCCTGGGTGAGGCCATCGTTAACCGAGCGAAAGAGGAGAACATTCCCCTGATCAAACCCGAAAACTTCAATGCCATCGCAGGGCATGGGATTGAGGCTGCCATCGATGGAAGGCCATTGCTGATGGGGAATGCAAAACTGATGAAGGACCGAGGGATACCGTTGGACGGGCTTGAGAAAAGGGCCGAGGAACTATCTATCCAGGGAAAGACCCCCATGTTTGTGGCCATCGATGGGAATCCGGCGGGCATCATCGCGGTGGCCGATACCTTAAAGGAGAATTCCAAGGAGGCCGTGGACGCCCTGCACGGGATGGGAATCGAGGTTATCATGATCACCGGGGACAACCGAAGAACGGCCGAGGCCATCGCAAGACAGATCGGTGTCGACCGAGTTCTTTCGGAGGTACTGCCCGAGGTAAAGGCAGATGAGGTGAGGAAGCTTCAGGGCGAGGGCAAGAAGGTTGCCATGGTGGGAGACGGCATCAACGATGCTCCGGCTCTGGCCCAGGCAGATGTGGGGATTGCCATCGGGACGGGGACGGATGTGGCCATGGAGTCCTCTGACATAACCTTGATCAGCGGGGATCTGAGAGGAGTCGTGACGGCCATCGCCTTGAGCAGGGCCACTATGAGAAATATCAAGCAGAACCTCTTCTGGGCTTTTGCGTACAATACGATCCTCATTCCGGTTGCCGCAGGGGTGCTGTTTCCCTTCTTCGGAATATTGCTCAAGCCCATCTTCGCCGCGGCTGCCATGAGCCTTTCCTCTGTGACGGTGGTGAGCAATGCCCTGAGGCTCAAGAGGTTCAAGTCACCCGTAATCAACGCGTGAGGCAGCCGCGGTATGATCAAAATTACAAGAAGGAGGTGAGAGCCATGGAAAAAGATCCCATATGCGGAATGGAAGTCAAGGAGGAAGAGGCGGCTGCCACTTATGAGTACAAGGGCAGAACTTACTACTTCTGCGCCGTGGGGTGTAAGGAGAGATTTGCCCAGGATCCGGAGCGGTACTTGGACAAGGAGTAAAGTTGCGTTCGGAAGCAACGGAATCTCCCGGAAGATCAGAAAAGCTGTGCAGATACGTCTTCTTGACAGGAGATGTAATCGAAAGGGAAATGATTTTTTTCAATCACGAATAAAAGGGCTAAATAAAAGAATAGAGGAAGGGAAAATGAGAAAAGCGCTGCTTATTTTGGTCATTAGCCTCTTTGTTCTCGTCTTCGTTCTGGATGGCGGGGCGAGGGCTCAAATGGGTCCAGGAATGATGGACTGGGGGCACTGGGGATACGGTATGGGATGGTTTTGGACCATTATCATGGTCGTTTTTTGGATTGCCGTGATTGTCGGAATCATTTTCCTCATCAGGTGGTTCGTGATATCGACGAGTGCCGGAGGCCGGGCCGTAAGGGCGGAGGATGCCCCCCTGGAGATCCTCAAGCGAAGGTATGCCCGTGGCGAGATCAACAAAGAGGAGTTCGAGGAGAAAAAGAAAGACATTGCCTGATTTAAGTTGTGGGACTTTTGTACCAACCTTCAAGTTTATTCACGTACCCCACCACGTAATTCACCTGGAAGCGAAAGGAGGGAACCCCCTATTTTATGGAAATCAAGAACGTCAAAGGGTAAGAGCTGTGTAGTTCTGAACTATCCCATGGAGGTTCAAGCCATGCTGAAGAGGAGAAACTTTCTTAAGGCATTTGGGACAGCAGTGGCTGCGGTCATTCCGATATTTTCAACGCGGCGGGCCTTCTCCGAATCTGGGGAGATGGAAGGACACGGGCATATGGCTCAATCCCATCCGGAGAACCATATCCATAAGGGCATGGCAAAATACCCCCCCATCGCCTGGGCTGATCCCGACATCTCCATCTCTCCTCCTCCTCCCCTGATG
>Ga0209636_10001545_pt1 | contig 23353 bp, 28 predicted proteins | sample DeeMarSWOR152_54_FD_187464 | JGI IMG/M metagenome (GOLD analysis project Ga0209636, IMG submission 187464) | Marine sediment microbial communities from White Oak River estuary, North Carolina - WOR-1-52-54 (SPAdes) (version 2) | ecosystem: Environmental > Aquatic > Marine > Intertidal zone >...
CCCGCCACCTTCGAACAATGTTCTAACATGCCAAATTCCATCGCCTCTACGAACTCTTTATCGTCCCAAAGGTTGAATGTCCGACCCACTAGTGACTCTTGCAGGTCATAACATCGGCAGGTGCCATATTTTTCCACGAATTGGTCGTGCAGCTTTTTCGCCAGTAAATAGGATTTCATCGGTTTGAGCATATCTTCAAAGTCCTTGCGTTCCCGACCAAACAGATAGCTGATGACCATGGCGCCTCCCACCAAAGCGCCACAGGTGCCATCTCCAGTCAATCCTAATCCATCAGCCAATCCACTGGCCGCTTTAAACACGTCGTCATTTTCAATGCCTAAGGCGTCGAAAATACCGGCGATGGTTGTTTGAGCGCATCCGGTACATTTCTTTTCGAATCCCTCCGCAAGTTCAGAAGCCTTATCTGCAATTTCCTCTTTTGATTTTTCCATATTTTGCGTCTTCCTCTTCATGTGACTTTATGCTCGGTTTTTAATCTCTTAGAAATAAATATAAAAATTGTGCGAACCCGCAAAAAAGGTGAAGATTGTGAGAGATGTCTACTCGAAGACTTTCTCCGCTACCTTATGTGCCTCTATGGCGTCTAGCTCCAAGTCTCGGTCCTTATCTTTCCCAGCCAAGAGTTTTTTGTAAGCTTCGTGTTGAACCAACATCTTCATAACTTCGTTGGACCCAGTCCAAATCAATCCCAGCCTAGTATCTCGAAGCGCCTTCTCAACAGGATAAACGTAAGTGTATCCTATCCCACCTAAGATTTGCATGGCGTCGTTTACGATTTCCCAAGCTACTTGCGTAGCGAAGAGTTTAGCCTCTGAAACAATCCTCCTCGTCTCCCTTGCGTCCGGATCCAAGTCTGCTTGTTTAGCTGCCATATAAACCAGGCCCAGCGCCGCGTCCAGCTTGGTTAAACACTCGGCCACCTTGAAGCTTACTCCCTCAAACCTCCTAATTTTAGCCCCGAAGGCTTTCCTCTTGTCACTGTATTTCATAGCTGTTTCTAGAACCGCCCTAATACCGAGAGAGCCGGCGGCTGATGTCAACCTTTCTGGAACCATCATACGATTGAAAACCAAGGCACCCGTATTCTCTCCGAGCAACAGATTTTCCTCAGGAACCTCCACATCCTTCAAGACGATTCTAGCGGTTCCCATACCATGGAAACCCATCAATCCGTATCTCTCAGCGATTTCCACACCCATATCCTTCTCTACAAGGAAAGCGCTTAGAGCCTGATGGCCTGGAGCCTTGGGATCGGTTCTGGCGTAGAGGAGGAACAGGTCAGCTGCTACCGCTCCTGCGATGAATCGTTTCTCACCATTAAGTACGTAGACTCCGTTACGTTTCTCGGCTGTGGTTATGGTTCCGAAGAAGTCTGAGCCGCCTCTGGGCTCGGTTAGTCCTTCTGCTGAGGTTATTTCCCCCTTCAAGATGGGTGTAAGGTATTTTTTCTTTTGTTCCTCTGTTCCGAAGGCAGTTAAAGCTTCACCCACAATAATGGGCAAGGAGTAGACGCAAGCAATACCGCAGCCCAAAACTCCGATTTCCTCTAGCGCCAAGCACTCTGAAACCCAGTTTAGCTCTCGTCCCCCATACTTTTTTGGGAATCTGAGCCCGAGGATTTTTCTTTTGCCCATTTCTTTCAAAGCTTCTTTGGGGTAGTCGATTTCTTCGGCTTCCATGGCCCTCATGTAGTTGGGGTCTATGCTCTTTACGAAGTCTTTGATTTCGTCTCTGAGTTTAGCTTCTTCTTCAGTCAATAGGATGTTAGTTTCTAAAACCATTTCTTTACCCTCCTAAATGATGTTGAAACAAGATAGGATTCCTGTGATTTAATCCTTTTCTCTTGGATACTCAAAAGACAATATATTTTGCCGAATACAGCTACTTTCGTGCGCGCCAGCTTATACCGTTCACACAACTGGTTTTGGAATATCTGCAAAGGTTTGACCCGAAGCATAGGCTGTTTTTGTTCGGTAGGAAGAGGGACTGGCAAATCATCAACCACGTTACAGGCATGTTTCCAAACTGGTTCCGCGCCCAAGCCGAACATTTCTACGGAAACTTTCTGATAAAGGACACCATTAAGCTAAGTTCGTTAAAGTCGTTAACCCCATGCAAGTTGCACATTATATAGGGTACGACTGGACGGAACAACTCAAACAAAAATAGGACAGAAAATGCGCGCGCAGGGTCAAGGTTGTCTAAAGCGGGAATTTGGTGCAAGGATATCTAAAGCAGAGCGCACGCGCACTTCTTTGCTAGAAACCAAATCTTGAAGGTATTCCTCTACGGTTGTACCCATATATTCTCCTCGGGCGGGTGCGCACGTATACGCGTTTAGTTTGATGAAGCAGTGGGGGCAAGCGTAGTAATGTTCCGCTGGTGTTGTCAAAAGAATGGGTTCTTCAATCTTATTGTGGCATTTAGGATTTGGACAAATAATTACTCGCGTGCGCATGTGACCCCCCTCATACTCTGTATTAAGATTCACTATACATACTTCTCGCCATTAGTTAATAAAGGTTGTCGTATAGTTGTTCAACATTAATACACTTGCGCACGTGATGTCCTAAACTTAACAGTTTCGAAATTACCATTCTAGATGAAGGAGTAGGACCAAGACATGGTGTTTTTTGTTCTGAGGTGCAGGTAAATCACGCAAAAGCTGTGACTCTCAATATTACTGTGTGCGCTAAGACGGTTCCTACGCTAAGATTAAACGATTTCCATCCTTACTCAAACGCCACTTCCTCGGAAGATGGTGCTTCTGATGCCATTCATCCAGCGCCTTCAACCTTTTCAGAGGAACAGAGCTTATTTGTAACCCGCTTTTTCCTTTCGGACCCAATATCAAAGACACCTCTTCATATTCCTTCTCCAACTCTTCGATTCTTTTGCTCTTCACCATTAACAACACCAACTACTTTTGCCTTAACCCCATCTATTTTAGCCTTTTCCTACCTCTATTCAGCGCGCAAGGCATAAAAGCGCGCGCTTCTTCTGATGCCCAGAACTTCTTCTATCCTCTCCGTTGTTGAGTCTGCTTCCGCTATGAAAAGTTATGCGCTTTCAAAACCCCATGTTGGTTGTTCATAGAAAAACATGGAATGGCGCAGTATTTCTTCCAATAACTGAGCTATGTCATCTAGAATGAACAATTCATAATCTGCCATTCTTGATTTGCCCCAGAACTGAGCGTAATGCGCGCGCCGAAATCCGTGTGATAGTGTATTCCGCCCATTATCTCTTGGGACGTGAAAGCTCCTTCTTTTCTTTTCATTTAGAAATGAGATTATTTTCTCTTCCACTTTGCTGTGGAGTTTTCCGGCTTCGAATTCTTCTTTATTTATGGGTATAAAGTTCCTCTTCATTAGCCAGTTCACGCCATCGACCGCCAAGTATCTTGCAGTAGTATATAGAATCATTCTCGTAAAGGCTCATGTGGTTCATGAGATACCTTTTACACTCTTCTAGTTCTCCATGTGCGCGCGTAAGTTGTTTGGCAAAAGTTTTGGTTCCTCGATCAACAGCACGTATCTTCAATTCTTTGTTCTTCTTACTTACATTGACTGCGCACGCCTCTTTCAACTGATCTAAGTAAAATGTTCTATCCAACGCGTAGTGAATGCACAAAACTATTCCTAAGACTAGCAACATGAATCCAACGAGCACCATAAACAAACCTAAAAGGCTATAGACATGGGGCGCAATATTGTATGGAAAGAATAAGAACCAATCAGGGTTTTCGGTTGTGACAGCGGTTTCAAGTATTCCTCCTACAAAGAAAATTGCACCTGCCATAAACATCAAATATGCAAGGGTTTCGTTATGTCTGGATTCGTCGACCTTTTTCTGCACATAATCCATACTGGAAACTCTGTTAACCTTCTTGACAGCCATTTTCCTAACCTGTTTAGGTGTTGTCAATCTCGGTTAGGTCACAAGACGCAAATTGGGAGTCTATTTCCTCAATCCTCTTTCCCGCTCGTAGCGGATGGTGACGGTTTGAGCCCACCATGGACTGAGTCCGTGGTGTTCTCGGAGTTGCTCTACCCGCGCATCCAATATTTTGAACCACTCTTCCCAACCCTTGCCCGTCTTTGCTTTCACCGCCTCGTCACTGATTCTTCGGAACCCTGTCTTTTTTTCGGACATTTTGTTCCCTTCTGTCTTCCTATGCCCTCGCAAGCGCGCTTTTTTCACACCTTTGACTTTACCCCAACTCATTCTTAGTCCGTTACCTATCACTTCACCTGTCTTTTCAGTCACTTCCTCCACTTTTTCCCGAACGCGCTCTATGACTTGAGATGGTCGCATGTGATTCCCCCATCATATTCTATATTAAGATTTACGATATATTCTATGATCCCATAATTAATAAAGCTTTTCGTGTATTTGTTCAACATTAATACAGTTAATGCCTTCCGTTCCAAGGCACGCGCATAAACAAACAATCAAAGAACCAGTTAAATGCATGTATGAATATGCTTCGCAAGACGATTCTAGGAACGATTCAAAAACAGAAAAAATGGGGAAATTGCGGGGGATATCACCAGAGACGATATATTTTGTCGTATGGAACATCCATTAAGTGAGCGAGAACACAACCTTCTAACGAGTTGGGTATGCACGAAATCCTATCCTTAATGATCATATTGTTTAGTGCACTGGAGAAAATCATGTCGTATCATCTCTTACAAGCATATGCGCCGGAGAAGTATGAAGAAAAAAATCCCTTAGCCCTCCTCATGATACGAAAAGTGGGACTTCCTCCGACATACCTGATTCTGTTTTTCCTTTCAATTCTGCTTGTGTGGATAACACACGAATACGCTAGATATTCCATATTCGAAGGAACGTTGTGCCTCATGGGAGAACTAATCTTTTTTGTTGGTGTGTTCATCAACAATTGCGCTTGGAAACTTTTCTCTTAGGAGTTTATTTTTTGTCGCTGGACTCGACTAATCCGCGCCATCGGTTGCCAAGCATCTCGCAGTAGCTCTTAGCATCAGTCTCATCCAAACCTTGTTTCTCTGTGAGGTACTTCGTACACTCCTCTAGGTTATTGGACTCTTCTGTTTCAAGTTGTTTCATGGAGGAATTCCCTGGTTCACGACTAACGGAAAGTCTATTCCATCTTTCGCTTACCTTATCCGCATAAACTTCCTTCAGCTGATTCATGTATAATGATCTGTCCAACGCGTAGTGAATGCCCAAAACTATTCCAAGGACCAGCAACACGAATCCACTGAGCACCATAGACAAACCTAGAAGGCTGTAGGCGTGCGGCGTAATTTTATATGGAAAGAATAAGAACCAATCAGGATTTTCGGTTGTGACAACGGTTTCAAGTAATCCTCCTACAAAAAAAATCGCACCTGCCATAAACATCAAATACGCAAGAGTTTCATTATGTCTGGATTCTTCAGCCCTTTCATGCAGGTAATCCATACCAGAAACTCTGTTAACGTTCTTGCGTGAAGACATGAAATGAAAATTTATGACATAAACTAAGAATTCATGCGTGTAATTGAATACTACACACACGACAGGATATTCGAGACTCTCTTCAAAGCGAGAAATATTTATGCTCCATCAGTGTATGCGTGGTTGCGTTAGAGGCAACGAAGAATGGTTGTAGAAATCAAAATTGACTACGCCCGATGCACTAGTTGCAAAAAATGCATCGAAGCCTGTACCTTCAGCGTTCTAGAATGGTTTGAGGACCGCCCCACCGTGGTAAATCCAAGCAACTGTTCCGCATGCCTAGAATGCGAATCTAGTTGCCCCGCTGACGCCATAAACGTGAAAGAAAAATAATCGCATAAAATTATTATTTGCAATTCGCAAAGAATAAAGACAAGTCTTTCAAAAATACCCCGTGGCGAATACGGGAAGAGGCGGCAGCGAATCTCTGAGTCTTTGACCAGCATTGAGATATGTAAAACTGGCGTGACCAGTTTACACCCAAATGGTCGCACTCAGTAACAAGATTCACAGGCCTTCCAAATGTATTCGCCAACAACAACGCTGTGCTTCTCTTAAAGGGTCCCTGAAAACTCCACAAGCGCGCGCAAAAAGGTATTTAGAGTTTAGGACGCAACGACAACGATGTGTAGGCTACCCTCCTTTTATCGGGTTCACAGGGGCGTCGCACGTATATAACGGGGCAATGTTCATTTTCGCAATAGTATCTACTTCCACTTTTGGATCCTTTCACCAAGGGCTCTCCGCATTCTGGACAATTAGCCATCTTCATCACCCAAACCTAACTTGCTTAGAAACAATTATAGAGGTTATTTCAAGCTCAATAATATAGCAGAAACTTGAATACCACGCGGCGCCCGCGCAAAGTTATGCTTCTTCTACTCACAATATTGGGGCTATCAATAGGGCATTTTCCTTCTGCGAACTGATCTATGTCAAAGGTTACAAACATGGTGTGTCTGAGATGTGCGCGCGCGTATTGGTCACACTCCACAAGATTGTTCGCAACAACTTGCCACAGTATTCGCCAAAATTTTGTGCACACTATAAGAGGAAAAGTTTTTTCTTTAATGGAGAAAGAAAAGGCTTCCATGCAGAAAGCGTCTAGAATTCTCCCTGACGTTTACTTGGTCGGAAGTTCTGAAATATCGAATCCTGGAGATTGCATGGTTTACCTTGTAAACTGTGAAAGTGAGTTGGCGTTGATTGACGCTGGTGTCAGCGCAGATACAAGTAAAATTTGCAGAAACATTAAAAGGGTGGGCTTAGACCCAGAGGACATTTCAACTTTGTTCATCACCCATTCCCATATAGATCATGTTGGAGGTGCGGCTTCTTTTCGGGAAAAATACGGATGCAAAACCGTGGCACACGAGTTAGATAGCGATGCCCTAGAAAGGGCGGATCAGGAACTAACAGGCGCTGTTTGGTATAGTCAAAAATTGATTCCATGCAAAGTAGATGTTAAACTTTCAGGCTCTGAGGGAGATGTTTCGGTAGGAAACAAAACCTTCAGATGGATTCACACACCCGGTCATACGCCAGGAAGCATCTCTATACTTCTCAACACTTCGGATGGCAACATCTTGTTCGCGCAAGATGTCCATGGCCCCTTCATGCCTCAGTTTCGCTCCAACATCTCAGACTGGGCTGAATCCATGAAGAAACTTCTCGATTTGGACTTTGACGTCCTTGCAGAGGGCCATTTTGGAATCTACAAACCGAAAAACCAGGCAATTAAATACATCAAATCCTATCTAACCCACTACGGATACCTAGAAGCCACTTGCGCACGCAAAACTTAGCGTTTATTTCATGTGAATTTCCACGGTGTCACCGTCTTCGAGAGTAAAAGTTCCTCCGACTTTTTGTGGACTAAAACGCAGCCGCTTTGACCATACTTTTGCGTAGGAAAACTGCTTATAAAAGTCGCTGTGAATCCGTTTCGCCAAATCCAAAATAGTGGAGCCTTTTCTAATGGTGAAGGGTTTCTTGGATGGAAACCTCTCGTTGGGTTCTTTAGTGTAAACCCGAATTACATCCAGCATCCCAAATATTTCTGAACCAAGCTTCTCCAGTCCAGATTTGGCTTTGCAAGACACTGAAAGAATTTTCGTTTCTTCTCCGATAAAGCTTTTCAGTTGTTCAATTCCTTCAGCAGCATTTAGAACGTCTGCCTTGTTGGCTACAATAATGGCGGGTCTATACACTGTACCCTCGAAGATGGCGTCTTCAACATCACCTACTGTGGCTTCGCCCTGAATTTTAACAGTGGCATCACGTATTCCATAGCTTTTGAGAAGTTGCTCTACGTCTTTTGAAGTACAGTCAACTAGGCGTCCTAACATGACGATTTTTAATCCGGCGCCCATGTACTTCCTTTCAATCTCAACCCTAGCTTTGGGTTTTCGTGTAAGAATCCTTGCTTTCTCCAATTCCCGCAAGATTAGAGAAAATTGTTCAACAGGATCTCGGGATAAATCGATCATGAGAAGGAGACCGTCCGCGTTTCTCGCCGAGGTTAAGGTTTGGAGTCCCCAAGATCCTCCATCTGCGGAGCCTTCCATCAAAGCCGGCGCCTCCACTATCTGAAACTGTAGGTCTTGGTACTGGAACATGCCGGGCGTTGTCTCCTTGGTGGTGTATGAATAGTTGGAAATTTCCACTTTGGCGTTGGTTAAAAGCGAGAGAAGGCTGCTGCGTCCAACGTTGGTGGGTCCTAAAATTACGATTTGGGCGTCCCCTTCTTTTTCGACGAAGAATTTCGGTCCGCCTACTCCAGCTTTCTTACGTTTCTTCTCGGCAATCTCCCTTCGAAGTACGGCAATTTTCCTCTTAACTTGGGCTCGCAGGTTTTCCGTGCCCTTGTGCTTGGGAACGAGACTCAGGAATTCTTGGAGTTTCTTGATTTTTTCTTGAGTTCTCCTTGCCTGAGAAGCTTCTCTCCATTTGTGTTTTGCCTCTGCTGGAAGATTAGCAGGCATGGGGTAAACTTCCAACAGTAAACATATATTTTCGTAAGGTAAATTTCCCTTTCTGGTTATTTTCTTTTTCGGAACAGCATAATGTTTTGCGGTGTTGTGTAAACGTACTCGAAACCCGCCTCTACAAGTTCACCAGCTTCCTTTATGGTTTTCGCCGTCTTTGAGGTGGAGTCGTCTTCATCGAAGGAAACGAGTTGAGTGTATATCAGAGTAGAGTTTATGTTTTTGTGACCCAGCTTTTGTTTAACGAGCAGAATATCCTTAGTTTTGTGGTACAGCATAGTTCCGTAGAAATGGCGGAGTGTGAAAGCTGATTAGCTGAAGCCGTGGATTCTGCAGCTTGTAAGACGCCTTTTTCCTTTGGACCATGAAGTTTTGTCGGAATTGGTTGAGCAGACCCTTACCGAACACTTTTTTCCTGTTTTTGGAAGTCGGTTCAGCATAGCAACTAGTTTACTGGTTACTTTGAATTGTCGCGGGTTGCTGCCTTTCTCTGGATGGTTGCAGGTTATTATGTTGTGGTCGGAATCTACGGCGCCCCAAGTCAAACGCCAAGCCTCTCCACATCTCATTCCAGTTTCTTTAAGCGCGCGCGAGAGATGATATATGAGATGCGCGCGCGCAAAACAGAAATGACATGCAGATTGACATCGGCGGCTACACAACTATGCAATGGTATAACATTTCTGACCTCGACCCCTCAATGAAAATCACAATCAACGTCCAGCAGAATTCAAAAATCTTTGCGCAATTTTCGGGCACGCATACATTAGAACCGCCCGCGTCAATCTGGGTAAGAATAGTTATGGACAATAACCATAACAGTAGCAAGTATATATGTTCAACTGGACCACCTGCCAGTGGATCCTACAAAATGACAGGACACGTAGAATTTCTAACGGATTCGCTGATGCGCGCGCGCGGATCGCACACAATCAACGTGCAGTTCCTGAGAGAATCTGGTTCGCCTGAAATACTAGACAGAACTCTTACTGTAATTGAAATAGCATCACAGTAAGCCGATGCGCGCGCCAATACTGAACACTGAAATATGTCGTTGATGAGTTACGGTGAAGTTTCCTATTCTTCTGCTTTCTTCCATGAATGGGGGTGCGTAAGCTGTTTGACTATCCTTATTAGGTGGGGTTGAAAGGTGAGGAGGTCTGTAAAGGTCACCAAGCCTAGAAGCTTTCCATCCTCAACTATGGGAAGCTTCTTAATCTTCCTCTCAAACATGAGCTCGAAAACTTCCCCGATTTCCATATCTGGTTTTCCAGCAATTAGGGGCCTCGACATTATCTCTTGAACCCTAATCTTCTTCGGATTCTTGGACTCGGCTAGAACCCTTTTCAGCAAATCCCTCTCAGTTACGATTCCCTTAGGGCTTCCATTTTCCGTCACAACTAAACATCCTATCTCATGCTGATTCATGATCCTCACGGCATCTCCTACCAAAGAGTTGGTCTCAACAGTCACTACATCACTTACCATAATATTATGAATCTCAAGAGACATGGGGAACGCCTAGCCTCTAGTTGCCTACCCCTCATTAATAAGAGGAAATGCATACAGAGAACCGACACACATTTGAATCATACACGTGCGCGCCCCAAAGCCATCTCTTTAACCCAAAAGCTATTATCAAAAAAATGATAAATTTTTCGAGCGCGCGCAAAACTGCCGGTTTAGGAATGTGAATAGATAGTCACGCTCAAGCGCCTTATTTAGATCTATGTTTCTTTTCTTCGCGCTTTCGCTTTTCATCAACTGCGTTTCTTATCCACTCTGAAGGCTTCGGAACGTTTCTCAGATACTTCAATTGATCCGTTCTTAGGCGCACTCCATAATGAAGTTTACGCGTGTTCCTTTTGCTCATGGAATAAACCGTTTTAAATGAAGATTCAAAATAGGGAAAAACTTTATGAAGCCAAAATACTGATTTGCACGCGTTTGATTAAAAGCTTGGAAATTTCCTTTCCTGATAGACACAGCTACGTTAAATCACCCATGAATCAGCTTGTTTCTTACGTTTCTGGCTTAAGCGAATGGCCTTGCTTCGCATTTTGTGGTCATGCTCCATCTCCTTTATCGTAAGCCAACGTAGACGCAGCCTTATTTGCTCATCAACTTCTTCCGAATCCAAGATTTCCCGTCTACGTTTCTTTTTATGCTCGTTTTGTCGCATTCCCCTTCCCAATCTTACATTTATCTTGCCGTTCTCTCATTTTCTTCCAGTATTCACCTACAAAAGACTTGTTGCACAAACGGGTTGTACGCACCGAATATGAGCACTATCCAAAACTCAAAGCGTTTTATGCGCGCGCGAATTAGAAGGAATAGTTGCATGGGCAAAAACTATACCAAAAATTGTTGAAATCCGGTAATAATCTTACGAAGCAGAGGCGCGCGCAAATTCCATCCCCCGCACCAAGAAATATCCTTTTTTCTTCGATCTCCGAGAAACAGATATTTATCACTAATTTGTTATTGCGAATCTAGAAGGGGCGGTAGACATGGGAGCATTGGAAGAGTTGTTGAAGTTGCCTGCTCGCTTAGATAATCCTTACGTCAAGGAATGGAGAGAGAATGTAGGATATGTTATTGGTTACGTATGTACCTATGTACCCGAAGAAATAATTTTCGCTGCTGGCATGCTACCATATAGGGTAGAAGCAAGAGGCTGCAATACAACAGAACTGGCAGACGTTTATTTTCACAGGTTTAACTGTACTTACCCTCGCTGTATTCTTCAACTAGGTCTTTCAGGAGATTATGACTTTCTCGACGGTTTCTGCTTACTTAACGGCTGTGAGCAAATTCGTCGCATGTACGAAATTTGGTCAAAGTATGTAAAAACAAAGTTTTTGGCAATGGTAACCGTGCCGCACACAATCACCGAAGAGGGATACAAGTGGTATCGTGACGAAATTCTTAATTTTAAAGAAAGCCTAAAAGGCTATTTCGCAGCTAAGCTCACCGATGATGACTTAAGGAAGACCATAAAGGTTTATAACGAGAGTAGGAGACTGATAGCGAGACTCTACGATCTCAGAAAAAGTGAAAAACCACCCATTAGTGGGACGGATGCGTTTAAACTCATTACAGCAGCCTTTTGGATGCCCAGAGATAAGTACAACCACCTGCTTAAAGGAGCACTAGATGAGATTAGTCAAAGAGAAGGTGTTTCTAACTATAGGGCTAGAGTGATGATAGGGGGATCTGCGTGCGATGATCCATCCTTTATAGAGCTTGTTGAGGGTAGAGGAGGTTTGGTAGTTACAGATTCATTATGTTTCGGATCAAGACACTTCTTTAATTCAGTCAAGGAAGAAAGCGACCCTTTAGAAGCTATAGCAAAACGGTATTACCACCACAATCCCTGTCCCCGCATGTTAAAGGAATACGGCAATAGGTTACAGTTTACGGAGAAACTAGCAAAAGAGGCTAAGGTTGACGGAATTATCATACAAAGAATATCCTTTTGCGACAATCACGGAGTGGATAGCCCAATGCTGGCGAAGGACCTAGAAGCTAAAGGAATACCCGTTTTGGTACTCGAAAAGGAATACATGCTCTCCGACATCGGGAGATTAAAGACAAGGATCGAAGCGTTCCTAGAAAGAATAGAAGAGAGGTAAAGAAAATGAAAGAAGGGAAAGAAAGAGAATTGCTCAACACCTGGAAGACAACCATGGATCTGGCTAAATTCGTACTGGGCTACGAGGATCTTACCAGTTTAGATCAGTGGGGTGGTAGAGAAGCTGTGCGAGAAATATTACCCGATGAGTTCAGAGAGAATTTCGATATGATACAGCCGGACCTCATGGACACCATTCTTCAGCCCAAGAACAGAAGAGTTGCCTTGGCGTATAGTGACAGTCTAAGTGAATACATCGAATTTGTCAATAGAAAGTTAGATGAAAGAAAAAAAGTAGCTTACTATTATTTCCCCATGAGCACTGAGATAATGCTTGCCTTAGATATGCTCCCAATATGCTACGAGCTTCTCGGTGGTATCTCTGCAGCTCAGTATATTCATGGCTGTGAAGACGGCATCGATAGAATACAATCCGAAGGATATCCCGATCACTTATGTGCATCCCAGAAAGCCACAAGTGGCTACCTTCTTATGGGGATAGTACCTAAACCAGACGTTCTCCTTAAGCAAGCATGGGGGTGTGACCCGAGCAATAGAATGTACGAGTGGGCATCTGTTACGTTTGATGCTCCCTTGATAACCTTTGAAATGCCTTATTACTACAATGAACGGGCATTCAGATTCCTTGTGGGCACAGTTAAGCGAATGATAGAGCAATTGGAGAAGATATCAGGAAACTCACTCGATGAGGAAAAGCTTAGAGAGTGGGTCAAAATAGGCAATCAGGCAACGGAGTATCTACTGAAGATTCAAGAGTTGAGAAAGGAAGTTCCCTGTCCAGATCCTGCTTGGCATCGCCCAATAGACACCGCTTATTCATTACTTATCGGAAGACCAGAAGCTGCGTCTTACTTTAAAGCAGTCTATGAAGATGCAAAGAAAAGGGTAGAGAAGGGAGAGAGTATAATTCCCGAAGGGAAGAAGGAGATCAGATGTGCATGGGGATGGGCCTGGAATGCTTATAGCTTGCCATTTTTCAATTGGCTGGAGGAAGAACACGGTGCAACCTACCTTGAATGCAGCCTTACTTATTTTCCTCCCTTTACTGGACTCGTGGATACAACTAGCTTGGATACAATGATCGAGGGTCTAGCCTGGAGATGGTTCTGTTGGCCTATGAACAGGCAATCGATGAGTTTCTCAGATATCTGGGTAAATGATTTTGTAAGAATATGTAAGGAGTTTAAAGCAGACTGTTTAATGCTTGGTGGACATATGGCCTGCAAGCATTTCTGGGCCCTTAACAAATTGTTGAGCGATGCAGTTAAAGAGGAGGTAGGTATTCCCACTCTAAGATTCGAACAGGATATCTACGATAGGAGGTTTACTCCCGTCTCCGAGCTTAAAAGGATAATGAACACGTTCTTTGCCATGCTTTAATTACTTGGATGCATATGAAAATGATTGGTATGGGATGTGATATCGGGACTTCGGCTACCAAGATTGTTATCATGAAAGATGGCACTGTAGCCGGATATGGTGTCACCCTTACTAAAGACAAACCTGATCAGGCAATAGAAAAGTTTATAAATAAAGTTCTTTCGAACACAGGGATTTCCCTCAGTGACATTAAATACTGCGGAAGTACAGGATGGGGAACGAAATTCTTATCCCTTGATCATAGTGAGGAGAGCTTGATAAAATGTCTTTCCAAAGGAGCCCATTGGACCGTCCCAACCGCCAGAACCGTTATTGACGCTGGTGGTCTGAGTTCTACAGCAATTAGTGTAAATGAAAAGGGCAAACCTATGGAATACAGGCTAAATGATAAGTGTGCATCAGGATCGGGAAGATTCTTAGAAATGGTTGCGGAGGCCCTAGAACTGAAGATTGAAGAGATAGGCCCTCTATCGTTATCTGCCAAGGAAAGAGTTCACATGACTAGTCAATGCGCCGTGTTTGGAGAAAGTGAGGTTATAGCCCACGTTAATGCTGGAAGAGAAGTTGCTGATATTGTAGCTGGCGTTACCTATTCTGTAGGCCTTGGCCTTTCGACCTTAGTTAAAAGGCTTGGTGTTCAAAGGGATTGTGTCATGACAGGTGGGGTAGCCAAAAATGTAGCTGTGGTTAAAGCCCTAGAAGAAAGCATAGGCGTAGAAGTGAAAATTACTTACTTTGACTCCCAGATTGTCGGTGCCATAGGAGCTGCACTATGTGCGCAAGCAAGATTGAAGGTATAGTTATGGAGGGAAAGGAGAAACGATTTTTGCTGGATGTGATGTCGGCTCGCTTACCGCTAAAGCTGTCATAATGGAAGATAATTCGATACTGTCTTCTTCGTTGATCAGAGTTAGACCCAGACCCGAACAATCGGCGAAGGAAGCTATGGATATAGCATTATCAAAGTCCGACTTATCGTTAGAAGACATAAACCATTGCGTTAGTACAGGTTATGGAAGAGAAATGATTCCCTTTGCTACTAGCAGCATATCAGAGATATCTTGCCACGGTAGAGGGGCTCATTGGGTAGTTCCTAGCATTAGGACGGTTATAGATATCGGGGGACAAGATTGCAAGGCAATTAGAGTTGACGAGCGTGGCAATATGTTGAATTTTGCAATGAACGATAAATGTTCAGCCGGGACAGGAAGGTTTTTAGAAATTATGGCCAAGACCTTAGGAGTAGACCTTGATAAACTAGGGCCTCTTGCGCTTTCCTCAAAGGCACCCGTTGCTATTACCAATGTATGTAGTGTATTTATCCAGTTTGAAGTTATGTGTATGACCAGCGAAGGAAAAAATCGATCTGATATAGCAGCTGGGATTGCCAGAGCGATGGCAGACCGACTAAATACCATAGTCAAAAAAGTAAGTGTTAAGGAGGATGTTGCTGTAACGGGGGGAGTTGCCAAGAATGTCGCAGTAGTCAATAACCTGAAAGAGATTTTAGGGGTGGAAATATTAGAGTTCAAGAAGATTGATCCACAGATTATAGGAGCCCTCGGAGCGGCTCTCTTCGCCAATGAAAGGTCACAGCGTGGATGATTGCGAGGAGATACTATTTGGTTCAATCAAAAAGGGAAGTATTAGCTGTAGTAGGAAAGGGTGGAACTGGAAAGACGACCTTAGTGGCGATTATGGCTAAAGTCTTAGTTGCTACTCGCAAAGTTAAACTCTTGGTTGTGGACGCTGATCCTCCAGTAAGCTTAACTTACGCCTTAGGAGCCAAACCAGTGAATACTATAGGTGAGATACGCAGAAAATTGATCGAGGATCCTCAAGAAAAGAGGAGGATAGGGGATAAACATATCAGGGACGTGATCCTAGATGAAGCAATCATTGATTCAAATGGAATCAGTTTAATCGTGATGGGGAGAGCAGAAGGACCAGGTTGTTTTTGCTCTATTAATGAACTTTTGAGATTTGGAATTGGGTCCCTTTCAAAGAGATTTGATATTACTCTAATCGACTGTGAAGCCGGGATAGAACAGGTAAATAGACGGGTAATTAAGGCTATAAACACACTAGTAATGATTTCGGATGCTACAATAAGAGGGATCCAGACAGCAGCTTACTTAAGGAAGATTGCTCAAGACTACGGAGTGCAAAAGCCGCATAGAACAGTTTTGGTCATTAATAAAACCAAAAAGGAAACCGAACAAATAAAAGAAAAGGCCCAAGAAATGGGCCTGAAAATCTTTGGTTTTATTCCTGAAGATGAAAACATAATCAGGTACGACTTAATTGGTAAACCAATAATCGATCTCCCCGACACCTCGCCCAGCGTCATAGCTGTTCGTGAGATTTTAAAGAATTTGGGCTTAATGACTTAGCCTTTACTCTTTGGCATGATTTAACCGAAATTATCGCAATTTTATGTGTGCTTACTTAAACTAGCCTATCGATCTATTACTGCAAAAATTATTAAAGAATTTAAGGTGTAAAATCGTTCACGGTGAAAAAATGTCAAAATTGGCTATACCGAAACATATCTCCATTGAAGAATTTATGACAGAGGAGGAAGAGTTTCTACGAGATGCTACACGGGGCTTCGTTGATGGAGTCATTATGCCTATGAGACAGCAAGTGGACGCGGACGAACGAGAGCATAAAATCATAGAGTCTGTTATGAAACAGGTTCTAGTGGATTTCGGAGCTCAGCGTATGTTGTTCCCAGCGGAATACGGAGGGTTAGGTATAAGCTCTTTCCAAGAGGTCTATTGGGCTGCAGAGGAACTAGCAAGAGGAGACAGTGGAATGTGTGTTGCAGCTCTATGTACAGGTTGGCCCATAGTGCCAATCTTATACGAACCCTATAGAAGAGAGGATCTGCTCGAGGAATTTGCAAAGACTTTCTGTGGAGATGAGGTTCACTTTGGTTGCTTTGCTATGACCGAGCCGCAAGGAGGTTGTGACATCGAAAACGTCGATGTAATTAAGGGGCAAACGATAAAGACGACAGCCGAGCTTGATGGAGACCAGTGGGTGATAAACGGCGAAAAACAGTGGCCGACTAACAGTGGAATAGCTTCGCTTTACTTGACGGTCTGCACGACTGATCCAGACATGGGAGAGGAAGGCGTGGCCCTCATCTACGTTCCAGCGCCCACCAAGGGTCTCGACTTTGGAGACTTTGAAGTTAAGGCTGGAATGGCTGCTGATAGAAACTGTTCGATTTACTATGATAACGTGAGGGTACCTAAGAGGTATCGAATAGCGGGTCCGGGAGACGACGCGAAACTTTTCCGTCAACTACTAGTCGCTGGCAATATTGGCTCCGCTGGAATATCTATGGGGCCCGCCCAAAACACCTTTGAGATCGTCACAAAATACGCCACTGAGAGAGTTGCGGGTGGAAAGCCCATCAAAGAGCACTCCATAACCGCGGTAATGTTGGCTGACATGGCAATCGGGATCGAAACAGCCAGAATTTTCGCTCTGAACGTCGCTCATATGTTCGATCGCCCTGAAATCTATGGACCTAGGTGGTCATCCGAAATGGTGGCCAAGTCTAGAATCGCGAAGGTATATGCCGCAGATGTAGGAGTTAGAATCACAGACGAAGCGCAAAGGTTGATGGGATCCAATGGCTACTCAAGACCCTATGACGTTGAAAAACACTGGCGAGACGTCAAAATAACTCAACAGTGGTTGGGAGGCTCTATAATAGGTCGACTAGACATAGCACGCTACTATTGCAAACTAAAAACCATCTGAAACGCATCTAAAATCGAGAAAGCATCTACAAACCGCGCGCGCGCGCTGCAAATAGTGTTGTTCTTCGCGAAGAATAATCTTTAATTGTTCACAAGAAAACCGTAATATTGTAGAAGTTGTGGCTGTAGCGGTAATGAGGGAAGCATGTGAAAGCGCCGCTAAATGCGCGCGCGAGCGAGTATCGGTTACTTGGCGTTCTGACTAAGCTCTAGAGATACACTTAAGAGTGGGGTTAAAGAAGTGCACATTTCAGTTGAAAGGAGGCTTAAGTAATGGAGTTGAAGGGAAGTCGAACCGAGAAAAATCTGTTGGCAGCATTTGCGGGTGAATCACAAGCTAGAACCAGATACACTTTCTTCGCTAGTGTAGCCAAGAAGGAAGGGTATGAGCAAATATCTGCCATTTTCCAGGAAACGGCTGACAACGAAAAAGAGCATGCTGAATTGTTTTTTAAGCTGCTCAAAGGCGAAATGGTGGAGATCACGGCTAGTTATCCTGCAGGTATCATTGCATCTACGGCGGAAAACCTGAAGGCAGCAGCAGAAGGTGAAAAACTGGAGTGGGGAACACTCTATCCTAACTTTGCTGAGGTGGCAGAGGAAGAGGGTTTCAAAGATGCAGCTAGAACTTTCCGTATGATTGCCAAGGTAGAGAATTATCATGAGAGAAGATACCGGAAATTGTTAGCAAATGTAGAGCAAGATAAGATCTTCAAAAAAGATGCAACTGTCAAATGGAAGTGCAGGAATTGTGGCTACGTTTATGAAGGCAGGGAAGCACCTGAGAGATGTCCTGTATGTGACCACGCAAGAAGCTACTTCGAAGTTTGGTGCGAAAACTACTGAGTGCCTTTATTCGCAAAGGTAGTTACTCCTGCAGAATTCGTCATGGTCTAAACTTCGACTGTATATAATCGGGTGCAAGAAAGGGGTCTGTGACTTTGAAGATTTTATGGGGAATCACTGGCAGTGGAGACAAAATTGAGGACACTGTGAGCATCATACTGAAACTCCAGAAAAAATATGATCTCGACATACGAGTAGCCCTGTCAAAAAATGGCGAAAAGGTTGCTCGCATGTATGAAGTCTGGGAAAAGCTAAAAAACGGTTCTAAGGAAGTGCTCGTTGAAAGAGGGCCAAACGAACCTTGGCTAGCCGGGCCACTTCAAATGGGCAAATATGACATCTTCTTGGTATGTCCAGCTACTGCAAACACCACCGCAAAGATTGCTCATGGCATTGCTGACACTTTGATCGCCAACTGTGTATCACAAGCACTGAAAGCAAACAGGGATGTGTACATTTACCCTGTTGACCAAAAACCTGGTGAAACAACCACTATTCTACCTGATGGAAAAGAGTTGACACTAACAATAAGAGAGGTTGACTTGGAAAACTCTGAAAAATTGAGAAGAATGAAGGGAATCACCGTAATATCTCAGCTAGAGGACATTGAAAGAATAATAAAGAAGCATCTGACTAAACAAGAAAACCTCTAGACACAGACGTTTACGAGTACGTTTAAATATGCCGTAGATCAGACTTTCAAAATCTAGCGGAGGTGATTAGATGACTACAGTTGGAGACGTGTATGTTTGTGAGATCTGTGGAAACAAAGTGAAGGTCTTGGAGGCTGGGGCAGGAACTCTAGTATGTTGCGGTCAACCGATGAAAGTCGTAGACTGACCGACAGAAATTGTCTGGTGATTCAAGTTGGTTAGTGAGGGTGAAGAAGCTCCAGAATTTACTTTGCTTGCAGATGATGGAAAGAAAGTGTCTTTGAGTGACTACAGAGGAAAGAAGGTAGTGCTCTATTTCTATCCGAAAGACGGAACTCCGGGGTGCACTAAGGAGGCTATTGAGTTCAGGGACATAGCCAAAGAATTTGAGAAGGAAAACGGCATCATACTTGGGGTAAGCAAGGACAGCGTGCAATCACACCGGAAGTTCAAGCAAAAACATGATTTGCCTTTTACCTTGCTCAGCGACCCAGAAGGAAAGGTATTGGACTTATATGACGTATGGAAGAAGAAAAGCCTATACGGAAGAACCTTCATGGGTACAGAACGAACCACCTTTCTTATCGACCAGAAAGGGATCATAACCAAAATATACCGAAAGGTAAAGGTAAAAGGGCACGCACAATATTGCCTCTTAGACTTGAGAGGTAGCACAACGAGCGAATCATAAAACAAGCAAGCTACAACAATTTTTTTCTAAGAAGTTTCCTCGAGCTGTATTGGCCTATAAAAAGAGGACCGATTGGAGGATTTAGTCTAGATAGAGATGCGGTTTGTTTTTTGTTTTATTTTTTTAGACAAACGGGTTCTTTCACACCTTACAAAGGTTTCGAGATTTGTTCAGCAACACTTTTCCCGAGCTTGCGGCATTTCTCTAAACCTTTCTCATCAGGTGCGTACTTGATAAGCAGTGGAGGTTTCAAGACTTCCATTTCAAATTTGTGTTCCATTACTTCAAGAACCATTCTCGGTGCCTCGCCACTCCAGCCATAAGACCCAAACGCTGCTCCTATCTTGCCTTCTAAGTTGATGTTATTAAAAGCGATTTCCTCAAGAAACTTCCTAATGTTGTTAGTCATGTTGTGGCTGTAGGTCGGTGCTCCAATCAATATCGCGTCGAAACTGTCTAAACTCCAAGGTGACTCGTGGCGTTTCAATTCTACTTCGACTTTCTGAACCGTTCTGATCCCTTCCGCTACGGCTTTGGCCATCTTCTCAGTGTTTCCTGTATGACTGTAATATACAATAAGGATTTTGGACATAACTCCTCCCCTGTAGTTGATCTTCTACTAAGGAATTTATTAGCTTTCACACTTTTCTGCGTGCGCGTGAAGAGGTTTTGCAAAAGACGTTCGACATCGAAAATAGCTGGCCGGTTTGAACAGAACCGCAAGAGACGCTAAACACGCTGAAACAGCTTTTTGAAAAAACCAACATAATTGCGGCAACAACCCTTTATCTCTTAGTTACTAAGTAGTCTTGAAAGAAACCCCGAAAAAAGAGATTTTAGGTGCTGAAGGTTTTGCAAAAACCCATGTGCGCGCGCGTCACCTTTTCAGAGAAACTGTAGAGCCAACATCGCTAGGAAAGACAAGATCATAATGGCCGAGTGGAAAGTCAAGAAACGGTTAGACTTAGAGAAGACAGAGACCGCTTGGAGATGCATGGACCGCTATGGAACAGACGTTATCGAGAGGGAATAATGCACGCGCGCATTAAAGACCAGCAATTCATACCTTGATTTCATAATCAATATGTCAGAGTTTGAACCAACTAATACAGGTGGGCATACTGGGATGATGGAATTATTAGTAATAGAACTATTAGTAGTGGGTATATGGATAGCTTTTGTTGCATACGGTGCATGGTTCTTCTCATCAGCTAAGAAACGTGAGCGCGAGCAGGAAGAAGTTCAAGAGTGTTTCAGTAGTTTATACAATTCGCGCGCGCAAAGAATATCAAGACGTGTTTCTGCTCCCGAACAAGTTAGAAAGTCAATCCCCAAACCGCCAAAAAGACCTGAAATAGTAAGAGCGCACGCTGGAAGTGGCTATTCCTTTGTAAACGGTAGTGCCAGAAGTAGTTATTCCTTCGTAAACGGTCTTGCAATAGGATTTGGCTTGACTCTTTTGGCAGCTTTTGTCATTTTGTGGATGTCGATATTCTATGCTTCTCAACTTAGTGCAGGAATAAGCTACGAAAAAATGATTTCGGTCTTCATCTATCCGATGCTATTCACCTTTGCGACGGGAACTGCGCTTTTAACGACGGGAATAGTCAGGCGTGCGTAGCTGTATGCACAGCCCTAATTACACGCGCGCGCCAATTTTCTTTATGAGAATTCTACCTGTTACTAACAATACACGTGGTCACATATTAAGTGTGCATTTACAGTCTCGATGCAAGATTCATTGCGTGCATGCCATCTTTCCAGTTTTTCCACGCGTCAGCCGTCAGCTGTTTTTTATGTGTGTGCCTAAATCTTTAGTATAACTTGAGCCATAAGTAGTGTCAGTCACTGTTGTGGTAGCGTTGGTCTGTGTTCGGAAAAGATGTGAATTGGAGGAAATGTCATTTGGATGTTAGGCTCAGAGTAATTCCTAAACCCAAACCCCAGACGAGAGTTGTTCTTGAACCAAAAGTTGGAGAAATCTTGCCAGTTATCAAAGGTCATGGAAATCTGAATCTCTTATGCGGCAACTGTGGTGCTATTCTGGTTGAGGGAATCAATGAAGGGCAAATCCGAAACATGGTCATTCATTGCCCCATTTGCAGATATTATAACGATGTTCCATAGCGCGCGCCCTCATAATAAACTAAGACTAATACTACGAGGGGTAAAAAAGAGTCAAAAACTTACCCCTCATAATGAACCAAGACTAATACCCAAAAGGATTCAAATCCACTTATAAATCGATTTGGTTTGCCTAATCTTCCCAAAACATTTTCTCGGGTTCAAATCTCTCACCCCGCGCCATCCCATCATGATGATCTAATGGCAGCAGATTAGTGGATTTATGCTCGTCAAATTGTCAGCGTTTTTTATCTTCTTGATAGGATTTAAGCAAGCCTATTAAAATCAGAACTTCAATATTTGTTTCAACGCAGATTTTTGAAATAGACTCAACTACTTCTGAAGGTAACGTTCCACGAAATTGTTTCTTTAATTCGTTTTTTATGATTCTTGATGCGCGCGCGCAGAAGATTCTTCCTTAAATCTTTGGTACTACTTAGAATGACGTATACAGTAGAAAGAAAAAAGAAAGGAGATATTTAGAGGATATTTAGAAGTACTTTTTGGTAGCAAATGCAGCTATCGTTGGTCCTATGATTATCGCAATTGCTATCAAAGCCGCAGCCTTTGACATTTCTTCTTCGATCCCAAATATATCTATTCCCCAGTTGGCGATTCCCAAAGCAAGAACAGCTAAGATTATCGCTATGACTATGCCTACAAGACTGATTAGTAGCTCCTTTCCACTTGCAACCTGTTTCGCAGCCATTTAAATCCCCGAAGACTGTATTTTTTGGCTTGCACTTAAAACACTTTTGCTCTTCATCTATGCGCGCGCGCGTGAAAATGAGCTGAAAAAACAAAGGAAGAAACAAGAATAATGAGTAGGGGAAGGGAGATATTCTTCTTGGTCTCAAAGGGAGACCTATCTTATGATAAGCTCTAATATCCCCCACTCAATAAAAAGTTTGTAGCAACTCTCTCTTATTCTTTTGGTTCAACAAACGCTGAGATCACTGTATACTTGTGTAACGAAGCGCGCGCGCATTACGGTGGGGTTTTCTTTTCTTCTGCTTTCTTCCATGAATGGGGGTGCGCGCGAAATTTTCGAAGAGCGGAGTCAAGGTGGAGTCAATTGGAGCTAAATGGAGTTAAAATTGGAGTCGGCTCGGAGTCGGTGACAGGGACAGATGGAGCCAAAAAAAGAGAGGTGTATACTTTTGGAAAACATATTCCAATTTCGATAATTGTCGCGCGCGCATATCCTGTCGACTCTTTGCGCTATTTTTTGATCTTTGGAAAAAAGCTCGTTTTCAACATACGTCCTTTATTAGGATCCAAATATCGAAGTATGTTAAAATCTATGGGGAGGAGGAGGTAGACGATAACGCACACGCTGAAAATCGGGCAATCTCTTAACCGAGGATACCCTAACAAAGGGTGGAAGCGCTATTGTATCCCAATAACTTTTTTTCTTTTATGGCACAAGTCACCGTGACGCCACAATGTTTCATTCTGGTTTTCGTTCCAACACCCAGATAGACTCATTAGTAGGGCCGGTATGCGTGCGCGCCTTCCCTCTTTCTTGCGACGTACATTCAGATACACGCACGCGCATGGTCTACTCTTGAACGTCTTCAATGCCTTTTTCTGTGATTTTGAATCGTGTACTGTTTTCCGGTAGGTAAGGGGAGTCAATGACCTTGGCTAATCTTGTTCCCTTGCTTCCTTTTCTAAGGTAAACCCGGTGGGTGCAGGCGTGAGCCATGACGTGCCCGCCTGCTGGTTTGTTG
>Ga0209636_10001546_pt1 | contig 23333 bp, 26 predicted proteins | sample DeeMarSWOR152_54_FD_187464 | JGI IMG/M metagenome (GOLD analysis project Ga0209636, IMG submission 187464) | Marine sediment microbial communities from White Oak River estuary, North Carolina - WOR-1-52-54 (SPAdes) (version 2) | ecosystem: Environmental > Aquatic > Marine > Intertidal zone >...
TAATTCCAGAATAGTTCCAGAAAAAGATATGGGCCATCATACGTACCTCATAAGAGCAGAATCTGCAACCTTTTTATATTTGCATAGGAAGAAAACATGGTGATTTCATGATGTTACGAGAAGTATCCTGGTTCGACTTGAAGGGCACAATAACAGAGGACACCATAGCTGTCATCCCTGTAGGATCAACAGAACAGCACGGACCCCATAATCCCTTGGGGACAGACCACATGATTGCAGAAAGAATAGCAGCAGGCGTCAAAGATGAAGTCCTTGTGACACCCACTGTACCTGTAGGCTATTCAGAACACCACAGGCAGTTTCCAGGTACCTTGTGGGTTTCACCCCATGTGTTACAAGACTACGTTTTAGGTATTTGCCAGTCCCTGAAATTCCACGGCATCAAAAAGATTCTCATTACCAACGGCCACGGTGGGAATACCTTTCCTTTGATGATGGTAGCCATGAAAATGCGTGAGCAGGGCGTCTTCGTGGGCATACACGAATGGTGGAGAGCCTCAAAAGAAGAAGATGCCCACGCAGGCTCTGGAGAAACCTCGCTAAACCTGTTTTTGTACGAGCATTTGGTTCACATGGAAAGAGCAAAAGATTCTGCCACCGAATGGTCGCCCCCCTTGCACGGAACCAAAATCTGGTATGATACTATCGATTTTTCAGAGGATGGAACTGTGGGGAAACCCACCAGGGCCACCAAGGGTAAAGGAGAAGTATTGTACAAGGATGCAGTCAACCAGTTAAAGGAAACTATACAATACCTGAAAGAGACCCCATTACAGGATTTACTAACCAAGGAGAGAGTAATGTGATCCGCATTATGGGGCTATCCGACTTTCATGGAGCTATCCATGTTCTTGCTCTCTTGCAGGAGAAAATCCGAGAGGTGAACCCAGATATTATCACCTTCTCAGGAGATATTGTTAAAGGATACAAACGGGGAGATGAATGGCTAGCAGCCCGTGACGAAAAGAGAGCTCCACAAATGACAGAAGACATCAAAAACGAAGAACAAGAAGACCTCCAGTTTTACCACACCTTTTTCTCTTTTTTGAACAGGTTATCTGTACCTGCTTTTGTGGTACCCGGGAATATGGATGCGCCCGAACCTCGATTTTTGAAGGCTTCTAAAGGTAATGTAGTTCACCGCTCCTTGGTAGAAACCCCTGTCACCATTACGGGATTCGGAGGACAGCTCACAGAAGAGAGAGAAGAAACTACTTTTGTACTCCAGTATCCGCGGCAGAAAGTCATGGATACCATGGAACCATTCGCACACAAGAAAATTGACATTGTAATTACCCATTCTCCACCTGTGTCCTCGTTAAGCTTTGAAGATGGCCAAGAAAGGGGCTCTCTCGTGGTGAATGATCTCATCGATCTTTTAAATCCTGACTATCTCTTTTGCGGCCATGCACACAAAGCACAGGGAGCTGAATGGATCAAAACCACATTAACAGTGAATCCAGGAGCTTTAAAGTACGGTAACTACGTAATAGTAGAAGAAGACACAGTAGAGTTCGGACGATTAGTCTAGATGTCAGGTTCTCCTCTTTGGGTTGTACTTCATGAGTGCACACTCTGTACAGGTACACAATCTGCCTCTTTTCGTTTCTACTTTTGTGCACCCCACTTTTGCTGCTAGTTCTTTGAAAGCTTCTGCACCTTCTTTCTTTCCAGGAATACCTGGCAATCCTGCCCAGTCCACCTTTTTTAATCCAACCCCTTTGGCTGCTTCCACCGCCTCCTCCAGTTCCGGTGATGTTATCCCTCTCGCTTCATCCAGTACAAAATTCGGTCTGAATGCTAAATAGCACAAGGGGACATCTTCTGAAAGGCCTGCTAAGAACTCTGCAATGTTCACTGCTTCTTCAACCAATCCTGGAATCACCACCACTCTGAACTCGTACACTTTTTCTAACGCATTCTCTACTGTATATTTCACATTTCGCAACACTGGTTTTGAAGGAGCTCCCGTCAACAATCGGTGCATATCATCAGAGAATGCCTTTATATCAAACGTTAGAGAATCAGAAAAAGCAAGAACCCTTTCCAGAGAATCTGCAGTCATGAATCCATTGGTATCAAAATTCACCTTAGTATTCGCATAGTCTGCCACAGCCTCCACCCACGGCAAGGAACATGTGGGTTCACCACCTGTGAAAAACAATCGATCCGCATTAATTCTTCTGCCTTCCCAGGAGTTTAAGGCGGCCAATCCCAGTTCTGCCCATTCCTCGGGGGGGATGTACTCACCTTTTTCGTGAAGCATGGATACAGTATAATTTTGGCAACCTAAACATTTGAAATTGCACCCTGCCATGAACGCGTCAAAGCTCGCCGGGGGAGCAGGATGCAGTGTAGATAAAACTACTTCAGGCAGACCAACCCTGCAGACTCCTAGTTCACCTTTTAACCGATTGACGTTACATCGCCATTCACACAATTGACATGATTCTAATTCTTTCATAGATACAGCAAATACAAATCCGTCTCTGCATCACGGGCCCTTTCCAGGTTCAATCCTATATCAATGATCAATTCTATGGTTGCCGACGTTTCTGCTTGTACAATGTGTCCGCCTTTGCAGGTGCCCTGTCTGTCAGCGATGACTGCATGTGCATGCACCACGATCTCATTACCTTTTTGAGCTATATTACCCATACAGGAGACCAGTTCACCTTTGCACTCAAAATGCACGTATTCTTTCTCTTCCAGATCAAAATACCCTAGAAAAGCTTTGTTAACTGCTCCAATGGCCTGTACTCTCCCTGAAGAAAAATGCTCTCTCTCACACAAGGATGTTACAGATTCAATGAATTCTTCTCCTCTAAATAGGCGGGCCACAATTACATTTCCATCTCTCACGTACTTCATGCACCTGTATAAAAAAAAGAAAATATAAAGGTTACTCAATTGAGATTTCTGTCTTTTTCTTCTTCTCTACCTTGGGCATGGTCACTTCTAAAACCCCATTCTTGTAGGTAGCTTTTGCATTCTCTGAATCAACAGGCACCGGTAGAGGTAACCTCCTGTAGAATCCAGCATATCTGCTCCTGTAGGATTTGTATCCCTCTTTTTCTTCCTTTTCTTCTTCCTTCTTTTCTGCTTTGACCTCCAGCATGTTTTCTGTCACTGTTAAAGAGATGTCACCTTTTTTCATTCCTGGTAATTCTACGGTAGCAATGACATTCTCGTCTGTTTCCTGAACATCTGCCACTGCAGTTCTTAAAGCGGGTAACCTCTCTCCTGGTGTAGGAAGCAGTCGTTCTCTAGAGTAAACCCTTTCATTGAGCTCTCTGAACATCCGGTCCATTTCTTCTCGCATTCTTCTCATTTCATCCCAAAAATCTCTCATTGTATCACCTCATTCGTTTTCATAAGCTGTCAAAATATATATAATTATTGGTGGTTATCTCACCTTTGTTACACGTGTAACAACAAGATTGCTTTCTAATCATTTACTATGGTCTCTGATAGGTAGAGAGATCAAATTTATGACACCTGAAAACTTGACAATCCCTTGACATAGAGCATTGTGTCTACTTAACTTTTATAGTAAACAAAGAGTATTAAGATTATACAACTACTTCTAATTTATATGAACATGCGTGATGATCTTGAAATCCACAAAGGTGTTATAAATCATTAAATCCTTTTTAGCATTCATTCTATGCGAAAGCTTTAAAAGGATCTAAGTATGAATATTCATACTAGGAGGTTAGGATATGGCCAAATCCAAAACCCTCTTTGAGAGTGACACATCATGCATTAGAGAAAATCCAGTACCTATCTCAAAAGAGAGACAAGTCCAGAAGGCAATACTTCTTAAGATAACTGCTGAAGAAATTGAACCTGATCTGGATATTACTGATGAACACATCCCCACCTTTGAGAGTTCAGCCCTCCTCGGCCCGAGGGAGATAAATAATATTCCGTTCACAAATTTTGAGTCTCCCTCTCTCAAAAAGGATCGTATTAGACAGTATATTGACGAGATCGATCCCGAACTGGAAAGAATGCCCACTATAATTGATCCAGATGTGCAGAATCAATTGATTGATATTCTTGAGATCTACAAGAGTGCAACCGCATATTTTCTTAACCTGGAATCCAAGAGCAAAAAATATAACTTTTCCCGGGTTTTACAACTCAAAGATATACTGGACCAAATTTCAGCTGTTTTGACAGAACACCTTGGAGACAAGGAAAAACAGCTCATAAGTCTTGATTTGATAAAAAATCACCTAAGAACTGCTTCCATTGAAAATATTGAAAGTCTTATTGCTGAAATGTACTCTTCCATATTAAGATGTCTGGACAAACCACGAATTTACTATAAATTCACATTCTTTTCATTGCCAGATAAGAGTAAGATTGATGCACACATCGAGACCATTAAATATCATCTACGAAGAAGCCACCAATTGGGGGACAGAAATTGGGAATTTTGTTTAGAAGAGTATAAGAAAGCTTATAAAGAGACATTAATTTTGAGAAATCTCCTTCCAGACAGTAATGAAGCCAAATACAGATTTTTTGTGATATTAATTTCCCTTATATCTGCAACAATGGCTACCATATCTTTTTTTTAACTCTTGGAGTCATGTAACTATGTTTTTTGCTATAGTATCCTAGGTGAAGCATGTTGCGAATTCTTGATCTCTTTAGGTAGCGAAAACTCTAAAAAATAACTAAAAAAAGAAATTAAATGTTACAGGTGTAACAAAAATAGGAAAACCAAAAAAGTGGACAACTCCCCTAATCTGTAAACCTTTTTAAACTGAAAACAAATTCTGCTCAATGTCACTCACATGGATTCCCTTCATTACATTAACTGTCATCCTCTTTGGTATTGGACAAGTATTCACCAAAATGGGGACCACCCGACTAGGTTCTCCTGGCATGTTATTGCTCCTCTCTTTTAACATGGTGATCATCTACGGAGGAGTATGGCTTCTCTTTCATGAAGATGCACCCATTGATCTGTTGCCGCTCCTCTACACCATACTCGCGACTACCCTCTCCGCTTTGGGTTACATCTTCTTTTATGAAGCAGTAGAACGTCAGAAAATCTCCATCGTTGGAGTCATTACTGCAGCCTACCCTTTTATTACTGTCGTTCTAGCAGTTCTTTTCCTCAATGAATCCCTTACTTCAACCCAAATTTCAGCTATTGCTTTGATCATCATCAGCGTCTCCTTGTTATCCTATACCCCTCACGAACACAAAACGCAGAATAGAACCTGGCTAGTATTTGCTGTCCTCTGTTTTACTATCTGGGGAATCTGGGCTGTAACAGCCAAATTTGCCATTGACTTAGTAGGCCATATCACCTATACAGGCGTCTATGCCGTTACAGGTCCTTCAATCTGGATCCCCTACTGGTGGTTCAGAAGCAGAAAATTCCATTTCTCTTTAAAGGATGTCCATGCTGAGCTGTCTGTAGCTTTCTTCTGCTTCGGCGGCCTAACCTTTTATGCAGCTCTCCACTATGGGTTGGCATCCATGGTGGCTGCTTTCTCGAACTTGTACCCCTTTGTCACATTATTATCTGCTCGACTCATACTATCAGAGAACCTGGAGAAACACCATACTATCGCTGTAGCACTGGCTCTCTCAGGCATCATATTGTTAACAATTTACTAGAATATCTATAATTTTAAAATTTTTAGAAAAATTCTAATTAAATATAACTTCATTTCCTCTAAGAAAACAAACCAAAAAATATCACAAAAAAAGATGAATAGTATTACAGAACACCATGATCAGCAAAAGAAACCTTTATTAGTTGAATCTCCTCATGGTTAATGGTGATTACATGGATTTCCATTTCATGGAGTTTCCCAGAGAAGTGCTCTTGGGCAGGAACGTCCTCTCCCGGGTAGGTGGAACTATCAACCAGTTTGGGTTTCACACTCCTTTGATTATCTCTGGTCCTCACACGTATAAGATTGCAGCTTCCGCCATTGAAAAAGAAATTTCAGCAGATGTCATAACTATTGAAGAGACCAACATCGCCCAAATAGAAGAAATTGAAACCTTTATCACAGAAAGTAAGACTGATGTAGTCATTGGGGTAGGAGGAGGTAAAACTATGGACACTGCCAAGCTGTCTGCTTCCTGGACCAATTTACCCTGGGTTAGTGTTCCCACCGCTTCGTCCAACGACAGCTTGTCAAGCCAAGCTATCTCCTTTTTACTGAGTCGGGAGGCAGAAGAAAAGAAGAAATCAAAGAAAGCTCATGCCCCCTTGTGTATTGTCATCGACATGAATATTGTGGAAAAAGCACCACAGAGAATGTTAATAGCAGGATGTGGTGACTTAATTTCCAACTATACTGCAGTGAGAGACTGGGAGCTGGCACACCGGTTGAAGGGGGAGTACTACAGTGAGTACGCTGCTGCTCTATCCATGATGAGTGCCAAGCTCATCGTAGAGAATGCGCGTATGGTAAAAGACACCCCTGCAGAAGGGGCCCGATTAGTAGTCAAAGGGTTAGTATCTTCAGGTGTGGCCATGAGTATTGCAGGAAGCTCCAGACCAGCCTCAGGGTCAGAGCATTTGTTCTCTCATGCATTGGATTTGTTGGGCTGCAACGCATACCACGGTGAACAATCCGGGGTGGGTACTATCATGATGATGTACTTACACAATGCAGACTGGAAATCCATGAGAGACGTCCTCCAGTACATTGGAGCGCCCATCACGGGAGAAGAATTGGGAGTAGACGATGATGCAGTAGTGGAAGCGTTAACGCTGTGTCACACGTTACGGAACCGGTATACAATCCTGGGAGAACATGGGATAACGAAAAAGGCTGCCAGGGCCTTGGCTGAAAAGACAGGGGTCATTTAATGATCACCTTGGTTTCCTCATCTATAGCCAAAAAAGGGTATACCTTCATTCATGAGGGAGAAACTCCCAAAGAATGCAGAACGTGCAGGTTGAAAGCTACCTGCATTGATAATTTAGAAAGGGGGAGAAGGTACACTATTGCAGACGTGAGAAAAATTGAGCACCCCTGTTTACTAGGGGGAACAGTGACAGTTGTGGAGGTTTCAGAGCCAGAGATTGTCATGTTTTTGGACTCAAAGCTTGCTTTTGAGGGAATGAGTGTGATATACCGTGATGACTGTGAAGGATGTGAAATTGCCGACGTGTGCATGCCTATAGGATTAAAAAAAGGAGATAAGATACAGATTACAGAAATTCTGGGAGATGCACCCTGTAAAAAAAACAAAATGAAGAAGGTGGCAGTGAAACGAATAGAAGTTCAGTATGGTAGTCAGTAAGACAGGAATAGGATATAATCCAGAATTGACTTGAACCAGAGCTTCACAGGTTATTTTTAAAATCTCAAATGAATACTACCTTTGCACAGGACTGTCACGTCTTTAGCAGTTTGTTACACGTGTAACATTCCAGGTAAATTATCATTTCGCTGCAATTCAATTATAAAGAGATGATTCATAAACCCAAGAGGGTTCCACCCCGAAATTGTGTGAATCCCCTTTGCACTTCTGGAAAGTGTCATTCATTTTCAGAATTGAACAACCCTGCATACACATAGAAAATGGCAGCAAACCCTGCAAGCAGCCCTGTTCCCAATCGCAGCACATTGATGCTCTCCCTGAAGAATAATTGAGTTCCCCCATCCAGTACCAGAGGGATTAATGCTGCAATCAAGAACAGCCGCGGTGGAGCTTTCTTTTGGGCAAAAAAACTTCCCAGAAGGGCTCCAAAATAAATTCCTGTACACCTGGCACACACAGGTAATTGGTGACCAAAGAAAAAGAATGATCTCTCCGGAATCTGATGACAAATAGGAGAGAAAAACAAATAAAGAAAAACAGAGCCTAAAGGAGCCCTCTCCACCAGTAAGGGAGTCAACACGATGAGCAAACACCATACACCAATTGCTGCCACAAATTTACTTCGTGATTTCATTGGATATGATTCCTCCCAGTGCACCAAAGATTACATACAGGAAGATGGTAACCAGTGTTGCAAATGCTACCAGTGCCCCAAAGGGACTATACAGAAATCCAGTATCTGTGAAGATATCTGGGAACTCAAATGCCGTGTCCTTCATCAAGGAGTAGAGCAGTGTACCCAAGAAAAGTGCTGCAACTGCTCTGACAATACCTGCCACCAACCCAGTGAGCCCTCCTGTCAGAGCTGCTGTCCCCACAGTGAGCTTGCCTCTGATATTATTGAGGTACTTCACCAGGTAGACTGCCAGACCTCCTCCGATTATGATCCACAAGCAGAAAAAGCAATTCAAGAGGGATAGTATTGGAATAACAGAGAGAATACCTGCCAGAACACCACAGGCGAGGGCTGGGATCACAATTTTTTCTATTTCTATCTGGACTTCGCCTGTTCTCAGACAGTCCTTACAGTAATTTTGGCCGTCCTTCGTAGTGACGCATTCACTGCACAGATTTTTCCCACAGGCAACGCATTGAGCCACAGAAGCCCTTTCAGGATGGTAATAACAGTTCATAGTGTTACTATGGTGAAATCTTATAAATCTCTTTCGATCAATCAGTGAGCCCTCCTTCAGTTCATGACCTCCTTTATCATCGAACTCTACCAAGAACAATTTCACATTTGTTATTTGTTTTATCTCAAGGGCTGAAAAAAAGTGGTTGGACATTGAAAGGGGTTTGTAACCTCAGACACTCCAGTTCTTATCTCGTAGATTATCAACAGTTCACAAGAAAAGAGAACCTGCACTTGTTACACGTGTAACATGTACACCATGAGGACAATGGCCAAAACAAAAAAAATAAAGGGAAGTAAACCCTGCAGAACTGTCCACCATTAAGGAAGCTTCTCGAACTATACTACTTGCTGAACCTACTTCGTAATCTCGTTGGAGATGAGTCCTCCCAGTGCACCAAAGAGGGTGAACGCAACGACGACAATCACAGCCACCAATGCCAGGAGAACGCCAGCTATATCTCCTGCAGCCATTCCTGCATCTCTCAAAGCTTCCTGAACCTCAGGTGATCTCATTGCTTCGTCCATTATACTGGTGAAATCCTCAATAATGACCAGTGATGCCACCATGATAAGGCTTGCCACAAACCCGGTGAGAGCACCTGTCAAAAGTGACATTCCTGTGCTGATTTTACCAGTTATTTTGTTAAAGCGCTTCACCAAGTAGACTGCTAGGCCCCCTCCGATTATGATCCACAAACAAAAAATGCAATTCAAAGCAGATATTAAAGGGATAATGGAGAGAATACCCGCCAGAACACCACAGGCCAGCGCAGGAACCAGTATCTTCCCTGCACCTACGTGGGCTTCACCTGTTCCAAGACACTCCTTACAGTAATTTTGGCCTTCTTTTATGATGACGCATTCACTGCACAGCTCCTTCCCGCAGACCACACATTGGGCCACAGAAATCCTATCAGGATGGTAGTAGCAATTCATAATACTCCTCAACTGTGGGAGTATAAATCTCTTTCGCTCCCTTCAGGTGATGTGTATTCCATCTTCCCGCGTAGTGCTATTTTTATTACCTGTTATTTCTGTTACCCACCCCCCAATCTGAGATTTTCATTACTTGTGCGAGTGCGGGTTTCACGTTGATGTCCACAGGTTCCGCTTAATTACATTAAAGGAATAACCTCAAAGAGAATTTCCCTTCACATCTGCAAGAATCACAACACATACCACTTAAATTTGCAGCCTGCTAAGAAGATTGTCAACAACAGTACAGAAATCACATCTTTTACTATCTAACAGAATAAGGTTTAACTCACCGCCGATGTTACACGTGTAACAACATGAGATAACCACCAATGTGTGGTACAGAAATTAAATCTTTTACCATCTAATAGCAAGATAAATCATTCAACGCCAATGTTACACGTGTAACAACAAAAGATAACCACCACTAATGGACAGTCTTTTGGTGAGCGAACCTTTTTATAGGTACACAGAAACTTTCTTGTATGAACCGGTATTTCACCTCCTTCTTTTTTGTACTGCTCTTTGTAGTATCTGCAGGTAGTTCTGCCATTCTAGATGATGAATCACAAACCACGCTCATTATAGAACCCCACATCGGGGATAACTTCACATCTGTGACCCAGATATACTCTCTCACAGAAAAAGGACTCACTCAATTTGAGATCTTAACTATATCGCTGTCCTATGCAGATCTGCACATTTTTGATGATAAAGGAGACCTTGATTACGAAATTGGCAATAATATCATCATTGGCAGGAATATCTATCGGAAAATTACTGTTTACTTCCGTGAACCGGTAACTCCCCCGTATGCTTTTACTGTTACATACTGGTATTTCACTTCTGCTACAGGAAAACCCCTCACTGGTAAATACAAGTACACTATTGTGAATGTAACTGATTCCACCACTGTTGTGTTTGACATTCCTTTAACCGGGATTACTGAAACATCCAGATCCTCTCCAAAAGCTTCTGTAGAAGAACAGGAAAATTCTACAACATTCACTTACCACTTCTCAGAAGATACTATCATCACCTTAGCCTACGAACCAAAAGAGAGTATTGATTACAGTAATACTGAAACGAAACTATTCCAAAATAGTAACACGTTTGAAGTTACCTACCCGGTCGAGGCAGCCATCTTTCTGGAAGATATTGCATTCTTTATCGAATATGCTTTTCCTGTCTTCCTCAAGGAAACTGGCATCCCTTTACGGTTTGATACTATTAAAATAGAACTGGACAAAGAGGAAGACACCTGGGCTGCAGCAGCGTACAGAGGAGATGGGGAAATCCGAATCCTGATCAACAATACGGCAAGTTACCCCTCTCAGTTTTTGGCACACGAGTTAACCCATTCGTATATTGGTGATTTTCCCCGTTATTTAGAGGAGGGGATGGCAAACTACTTTGAGGGGCGAGTGGCCCGCTCCTTTGCAGCGCCCAGACCTGAAAACTATATTTATAATCGAGAATCGTTTTTCCAGACATATGAGAGACAGTTTAAAGAATCAGTAGACATTACCCAGCCGCGGTACGGGTTGGGGTTAACTGACCACCAGGAAGCTTTGATCTACGCTAAGTACAGTAAGGGCACCCACGTCATATACGAGATTGCCTATGTATGTGGAGAAGAAACAGTACAGGAAATGCTTCAGGTATTGACAGAGATAAGAGACTGCGATGTGAACCAGTTGATTTATGAGATCTCCAAGGGTGATGAAGTCTACCAGATTTTAAAGGGGTATAAATTTGATGTGGTTCCTCCCTATGCGTACCCTGCTGAAGAACTCCTACAGGAAGTGAGGGGAGAATCGTGGTGGAGTCGTGTATTGTGCTTTGGTTCAGGGTTTAACAATAAAATTAGAGAAGCAGCACCTGAGGATATTGAGGGGATTAAAGCAGATATTCAGCACACGGGAGAGGTTGCATCGAATACTGTTTTGGTGGCTGATGGTATTGCTGTAGGAGTGTTACTCCTTTTGGGGATCGTCATTTTCAGGAAGGTGTACCGGATTCATAAGAGGAATCCTAGAATTGTGTATTACGTCTATTTTGTGCCAGTGGCTGCTGCTTTTGTTCTGTTCAGCTCTTTTTTTTACGAATTTCTGTTCAATGGCTACAAATTCATGTGGATTGCACGGAATGTTCTGGCTCCATGGGGGTTGGGTATTTGTTTTGGGGTGGCTGTGGTTGTACTGCTGGTACAGTACTGTCCAGGGCGGGAGAAGATGAAGGTTATCGTTGATGTGGTGTGGTCAGCGTTATTCTTTGGGATACTGGTAATGGTGGCGTACTTCTACACGTTTTGGGGTATCCTGCTGGGGTTGGGGTACGCTGTTTCTCTGGTGGGATTGTTTATTGTGAGAAGAAGGGGTGCCTTGGTGGAGTGAGAGTGGTTCACTTTGATGTTATGTAACGGTGAACATGTGCAGTAGTGGACATCCGACGATTTGACACTTTATGGGAACCGAAACATTCTTAAGGTTAGGTTCCAATAAGATATGAGCGCCACGACGGCGCGATGACATAAATTGCAACAAAAGGAGGGCGATGTATGAACCAAGAGATTGAAGAAGCAATTGAGAACTTCAGTGTTGCAGTGGCAGAGATTTCAGAAGCGTTGGATTCCGGGGAAATGAGACTTGGTGCTTCTGGGATGATTAGAGATGCTTCTGGCATGATACGGGATGCTTCCGGGATGATAAGGGATGTTTTTGAACTAATGAAGGATATTCTTGACGAAGTAGGAGATATTGGGGTACTTGAGCAGCTTGAGAGATTGGCCAATGAGATGGACGATCTTGCAAAGAGAGCACGTGATTTTAAAGAAATCATGATGGATACTTCGACGCCTGAGGATGCTTCTGGGATGATACGGGCTTCTGGGATGATAAGGGATGCCTCCGGCATGATAAGGGATGCCTCCGGCATGATAAGGGATGCTTCTGGGATGATTAGAGATTTTCTAACACCTGAGGATGCTTCTGGGATGATTAGAGATGCTTCTGGGATGATTAGAGATGCTTCTGGGATGATTAGAGATGCCTCCGGCATGATACGGGGAACTCCTACACCTGAGGATGCTTCTGGGATGATTAGAGATGCTTCTGGGATGATACGAGCTTCCGGCATGATACGGGGAACTCCTACACCTGAGGATGCTTCTGGGATGATAAGGGATGCCTCTGGGATGATAAGGGATGCTTCTGGGATGATACGAGCTTCCGGGATGATTAGGGATGTTCTAACTCCTGAAGATGCCTCCGGCATGATAAGGAACGCTTCCGGGATGATTAGAGATGCCTCCGGGATGATTAGAGATGCCTCCGGCATGATACGGGGAACTCCTACACCTGAGGATGCTTCTGGGATGATAAGGGATGCATCCGGCATGATAAGGGATGCTTCTGGGATGATACGAGCTTCTGGCATGATACGGAGCATCAGAGCACTTGAAAGATCTGAGAAAATAATCAAAAATGCAGACAGCCTCAATGCGGGAGCCGACAACCTTGAAGAGAGGGCCTTGAGTACTACAACGGCTGAAGATGCTTCTGGAATGATACGAGAAGCTTCCGGGATGATAAGGGATGCTTCTGGAATGATACGAGAAGCTTCTGGAATGATTCGGTAACAACTCTTATTCTTTTCTTTTTCTTTTTTATTACATCTTTTTCAGGATTTAAATCGACTATCAGAATTTAGATAGATTCTTTCTCGCTGCAACCCTTTTTCAGGTGATTACTCTCCCTTCTTCTCTATCCTTTCTTATCAAATTCTCAGATCGCTCATTCACATTTCCATCTCCACTGCCACTGGGGGTTTCAATTCTGATGATGTCATTCTTTAATAATTGATATGTTGTCTTCGACGGTAATTCCACACTTTTTCCTTTTCTCTTCAGTATATTCTTACCTTTCTCAATCTTTGCCACCAAACAACCTACAAGGCGCATGTTTTCTTGGTCCACTCTGTACAGATACTTTTATTCATGTTCTTATCTCCAATCCATTCAAAAAATTGGGGGCATGAACGTTCAACAATTCAAGAACCAAAGGTATATATCTAATTATGTCAAAAAAAGTACAGACCAAAAGTATAAAAAGTCTTCCTAGCAGGTGTTTTGAATGGAGGAGATGAAAATACATGAGTAGAAAGAAAATATCTCAACCGGATATGAAAATACTATGGGGTAGGAGCGGCAGTAAATGTGCCATTTGTAAGACAGATCTCATTCAAGAGAAAAAAGAAGGGAGCGGATACCCAATTGGGGAGATGGCTCATATTGAGGATGAAAATCCAACTTCTACACGTTATAATCATGAAATGATGGATGATGAAAGAAACAAGTACGATAACCTAATTTTACTGTGTCCTAAGTGTCACACTATCATTGACAAAGATTATCAAGAATACACTGTAGAGAAGCTAAAACAGATGAAGAAAGATCATGAAAAATGGGTTGAAGAATCTTTGAAAAAGCACATGCCAAATATAACTTTTGCTGAACTTGAAGTTATTATAAAACATCTCATGGGAATCCCAACCCTCGAAAATGGAGACTATGTCACCATCGTTCCGCCAAAAGAAAAAATAGAGAAAAACGACCTATCTCCAGAAGTAGAGAATTATATTACAATAGGAATGCTAAAAGTAAAGCAAGTTAGAGATTATCTGAACAAAAATCCCGATATACATTTTGCTGAAAGATTAAGAGCTGGGTTTGTCAATAAATATAGAGAATTAAGAAAAGAAGGATTGGAGGGAGATGCTCTCTTCTATGCACTGTTGGATTTCGCTTCAAATAGTTCTCCAGATTTTAAATATATGACGGCAGGATTATCTGTATTAACATATTTTTTTGAGCTTTGTGAGGTGTTTGAAGAATGATTTTGCCAGATAAGAACATATCATTATCACATTCATTGCTTGGCATGGGTTCCAAAGTAATTGTCGAATTGAATGTTCCACAGACTGTATCCTCTTTATGGGAGAAAGCACGTAACTATGAGGAAATAAAAACATTTGAAAAATTTATACTCACGTTGGACTTACTGTACATTTTAGGATTGATTGAATTTGATGAGGTATCATTAGGAGGAGAAAAAAATGATAAGAGCAGTCCGCTGTGATCAAGAATCATTTAGACAAGTGCTATTTGAGGAGGGGTTTAATGTAGTTCTTGCACAAAGAACTGAAGAATCTACTGAAAAAGATTCGAGAAATAAGTTGGGAAAAACATCACTCATTGAGATAATACACTTTTGTCTTGGATCAACAATAAAGTCAACCGACACCCTAAGTGCAGAAGAATTACAGGACTGGACATTCATACTTGATTTAACATTAAAGGGTAAAGAGTACTCTGTCCATAGAAACACCTTTAACCGTTCGAATATAATAATTGAAGGAGATTTTTCCGATTGGCCTATAAAACCTGAATACAGTAGTGAAGAAGATTCATATATTATGGGAGTTAGAAATTGGACATCGCTTTTGGGCTATTTGATGTTTGATTTGCCAATACAAACGAGTATGAAGTATAACCCTACATTTCGCAGTTTGGTTTCGTACTTTATACGCCGTGGTAAAGGAGCTTTTCTAAGTCCTTTTACAACCCATGAAAAACAAAAAGAATGGGATTCTCAAGTGAATAATACCTATCTACTTGGACTAAATTGGGGTTATGCAGCAGAGTTTCAGATCATAAAAGATAAGGGTAAGACTCTAAAAGACTTGAAAAAGGCAGCCGATCAAGAATTACTAACTGGTTTCTTTGGTACTCTAGGAGAACTAGACGCAGAGAGAATCAGATTAGAAGAGGAAGTTAAAAAATCAGAAGAACAATTAAGAAGCTTCAAAGTACATCCACAATACTATGATATCGAAAAAGAAGCAAATAGACTAACTGAAGAAATTCATGAGGTAACCAACAATTATACTTTAAATCAACATATTTTACTTAAATATGAAGAGAGTATTACTGAAGAAAGGGATGTGTCTGTGGACAAAGTGAAACAGATGTATGATGAAGTTGGGCTGGTTTTTTCAAGTAATATCACAAAAAGACTAGATGAAATTATGAGTTTTCATAAAAAAGTAGTTGAAAACAGAAAGAACTATCTACAGTCAGAAATAGACAGAATTTCAAGAGAAATTGAAGAACAGAAATCTCAAATAAAGTTGCTCTCTGACAAAAGAAGTGAATTACTCAATATTCTTAGGACACATGGCGCATTAGAAGAACATTCTAAACTTCAAGAGAGAATAACTGATCTGAAACAACAATTAGAAGAAATAAAAAATAGAATAGATAATCTCAGAAAATTTGAAGAGGGTAAGAGTATTTTGAAGATAGCAAAGGAGGAACTTTTGCAGAGAGCACGGAGAGATTTTGAAGAGAGAAAGACACAGAGAGAAAGGGCAATCAGATTTTTTAATAGCAATTCTGAAAGATTATATGCAGAACCCGGGATACTTTCTATAGATATTGCTGAAAAGGGTTATAGATTTAACGTTGATATAAAAGGAAAAAAAAGTGAAGGAATAGATTATATGAAGATATTCTGCTCAATGAATTTATAACTGGGTTGCGGCATGTGAAGGGAATCAGTCATACCTTGACATTGATTGCAGTGGGAGGATAAAAAGAAAAGGAATAAAATAGAACAGGGAAAAGAAATGAAGATGAGGACAAAAAGGATAAAAAATCTACATATTCAGCGCTTTTTCCAGACAGGCCAACGTGGTGATGATATCCTTCTCCTGGCAGTTTCCCATGTGCCCAATCCTCATGATCTTCCCTTTAAGGTGGGCCTGACCGCCTGCTATGACAATGTTGTATCTGTTTTTGAGGGTGTTCCGTATGTCTTTTTCTGATTTCTGTTCAGGAGCGTTAAATGCAGTCACTGTGCGGGAGCAGATATCCTCTGATTTTGGAAAGATCTCTAGTCCAAGGTTTTTGATTCCAGATCGGGTGATTTCAGCCAGATGGTTGTGTCGCTCCATCCTGTTCTGTAACCCTTCCTCAAAGATGATGTCTAAAGCTTCCTTTAAAGCGTAAGTTAAGGTAATAGACTGGGTGTAAGGTGCTTTCTTCTCGTCATCGTTGTATTTCTTGACGTTCAAGTAGTAGCAATACCCCGGTCTTTTATCTATGACGTCCCATGCTTTCTGACTGATTGATAAAAAGGATAACCCGGGGGGGACTGCCAGACACTTCTGGGAACCTGCAACGCACAGGTCGATCCCCCATTCATCGACGCGAATATCATCTCCTCCCATGGAAGATATACAGTCCACAATTAGTAATGCATCAGTATCTTTGACAATGTCTGCAATGGGTTTGACATCATTTCTCACGCCGGTGGAGGATTCATTGTGCACCATGGTAACTGCTTTCATGTCAGGGGTTAATTTCTCCTTCACCTTCTCGGGATTTATGGGTGAACCCCACTCAAATTCCAGAACCACAGGTATACCGCCGTGAGCTTCCACAATTTCTACAAATCGTTCCGAAAACTTCCCTGAAACAATGCACAAAACCTTGTCACCGGGCCTCATAACATTGGAGACTGCAGCATCCATGGAGGACGTACCTGAGCCTGAAAAAATGATGAGGTCATTTTCAGTTTGATACACTTTTTTCATCCGTTCCGCCTGTTCTATGAAGAGATCAGAAAACCATTGTTCCCTGTGAGGCATCAACGGTTTGGACATGGCTCGCAACACTCGTGGATGGAGAAATGTGGGTCCGGGAATCATTAATAAGAGATTTTCGTCCATGGTCAGTGGTGATAGTGAACTCATAAAAAGGTTTGCTCATTTGTTGCGTGTACGATACAGCGAGCTCCACTGCTGACTCCCTGGCACAAACGTACGTGCACAAAAACCATATAAACACATAGACAAACAGCACATATGGCGGAGTATACCATCCGGGTAGGTGTACAAGGCAGGATCACCATTCCCAAAGAGATCAGAGACAAAGAGAACATTAACCACAGAGATATCTTTAAAATCCACAACATGAGCGGACTCCTCATTCTCCAGAAAGTGAGAAAACCTGATGACAAGACTGTTCCTTTAGATCGATTTCTGGACTAACCCTTCTGAGAATTCACTATAATGCCCTGGCCGGTGATCTCCATAGAGTATGTTCTGGTGCTGTGGTTGGTCCCTCGCATTTTCATCACCTGGACAGTTCGTGTCAATTCCCCATACTGAGGGATCAACCGCATGACAACGACGCCTCTGGTGACATATTCTTCAAACCCATATCGTGAGAACTCGTGGGGATCTGCAATTTCTGTAATCAAAAGGGATGTTCTCCCCATTTCTAAGAGTAAATTGGTTAACAAAGAGGTCGCTCTCCTCACTTCATTTATGTCTTTTAACCGCAGTTGAAGAGAGGGTATGGAATCAATGACAATCCTCTTGGCTTTTACCTCTCTACATACCTCAAAAATGTGAGCAGAAAGAGCTGAAATGTTTAATCTGGCTCCCATATCCCTTAAAGAGTACGTTTCAGTACTTCTAATACCTTCTCTAGCAGAACCAGCATCAATAATAGCCAATTTCTTCTCATTTTCCATTTTTTTCAAATCCCAGCCAAAGTTGATCATTTCATTTCTTAAATCTTTCGGTCGTTCCTCCAAGGAGACGTATACACCATTTTCTTTATGTTCGGTGATTCCTTTGTACAAGAACTGGACTGCAAAAGTGGTCTTTCCAGACCCTGCAGTTCCTGTAATGAGACAACAGGTACCCTTAGGGAATCCACCGCCAATGATTTCATCGAACCCAGATACACCAGATTTGGTTCGCTCCATGTCCATTTCTTGATAAAGTTACTATTTAAGCCTTTTCGTTTGGAACCAAAAAACGTGTGAACGTGCTGTAACAAGGCGTTCGCATATGGTATGGTGCTCCAACCGTTTTGTAAAATCCACATTTTTGTGAAAGTTCAATCAAAATAAATTCTTTATTCCCTTTATTTCTTCAATATTTAACCTGAAATGCCATTGCTGATCTGAAAACCTCATAACTTTACTGCTGTATTACACGTGTAACAGGAGCACTTAGGTTACAGGCTTCACCAACACAAAGATTTAAATAGGGGTATTAAAAAGAAGGTTCGGTGTAGACATGGTATCAGCGTATGTCCTAATAACAATAGCTATTGGCAAGGTAAAGGAAGTTTTAGAAGAGCTAAACAGCATGGAAGGAGTAGTGAAAGCAGATGTGGTAACAGGTCCCTATGATGCCATAGCACGGATAGAAGCAGAAGATCTGAGCCAGCTGACTAAGACTATTGTCCAGAAAATTCACTACATCGATGGTGTTATTGATACGACCACTGCCATAGTTGTTGAATTTTGAGGGAGAACGGAATAACCGTTTGCATTTGCCATTTTGTATTGGTTTTCAGGCACGTTTACAGATGTAAGACTTACTGAGGATGTGGGTTTACAGGGATTGATGATTGTTGGGAGATTTATAGAACGTTGGACAGAGGTAAGTAGGTATCCTCCTGGTTCAAGGTCTGTCCTTAGATGGCAACGAGAAGCTTTTTCGAGGTTATGAAGGTCCTATCGTTGAGTGTCACTTTTGTTACACGTGTAACATTGGTGAATTTACATCAGGCGTAATGCTGATAAAAGGATAATACCGAGCATTTGAAGCAACTGTGAACGTTCGCTGGGGGGACTTTGAGCCTATTGAGGGAGTGAACTGGCAAAGTTTATTAATATCTTGGACAACACAACGTGATGTTGGATCACTATAATGCGATCTTAAAAAAAGAAAGGTTACCCCACTACCTTGTCACGCGGGATACCTTCATTGAAGCAGATGTGAATGATTCTCTAGAGGGACTGTGGTCTGCTCACGAAAAAAAAGAAGAAGGTACAACCTCTCTACTGGATTTGAAAATTGAGATTGCTAACCGGATATTCACCCACTGTGAGTTCTGCGAAAGAAGGTGTGGTGTCAATCGCCCAGAACAGGTTGGAAACTGTCAAGTGCAGGAACCCAGAGTAGCTTCTGAATTTGCCCACTACGGTGAGGAATCCGTTTTAGTACCTTCTCACACTATTTTCTTTATGGGGTGTAACTTTCACTGTGTGCACTGCCAGAACTGGGACATATCACAAATTGTCAAGGGGGGAGGCAGATGGATTCCTCCCAAGCAGTTAGCAAAGCTGATCGAGCACCGGCACTTGCGCAACATGAATTTCGTGGGAGGAGATCCCACTCCCAATTTGAATTACATATTAGAAGTGTTGAAAGAGTGCAGTGCCAAAATTCCAGTGGTGTGGAATTCCAACATGTACCTCACTGAAGAGAGCATGCAGTTATTAGATGGGATAACAGATTTATACTTAACAGATTTTAAATATGGAACCAATGAATGTGCTGAAGAACTCTCAAAAGTGAAGAACTACTTTGACATTGTGTCAAGAAATCACCTATTAGCAGAAAAGAATGCAGATGTTATCATTCGGCACTTGGTCTTGCCCAGCCATTTAGAATGCTGTACCTACCCAATTCTCAAATGGATTTCTGAAAATTTAAAGAAATCTGTGGTAAACATCATGTTTCAGTACCGTCCAGAGTACAAAGCAATGGAAAACCCCAGAATTGACAGGTATTTAACCTATGAAGAAAAAAAGAGAGCATTAGACATTACAGAAGAGTTTCACATCCACCTCATAGATAAGCCATCATATAGAACATTTTAGCTGCAGTCATGATGTCCTCAATTCTGTACTCGTTGGTAATGTGGGCATTCTCGTATATGCCGGGACCCCAGGTAATACAGGGGATACCTGCATAGAATTGAACCTGAGATTAAAGGTATAGGGTATTGAGTATTGAATCAAGATCAAAATTCTGCTTGTATCTGTGAATAACCTCAATCAATCTTCCCTCGTCTATGCAGCATTGTGATTTCATTCTCTGTGCAAATTGTGTTTTTTTCAAAAAGAGTTCAGAAATCAAGGAACTCACATTTTTTGGTGTTCTGTACCCCGCTTTTTCAAAGTCAATGATACAACATTTTTTCCCGATTATGAGGTGCTTCCCCCCTTGGATCTGTCCGTGGTCAAGTCTTAACAAATCTAGTTTGTGGCACTGTTCGAAAAATGAGAGAATATGTCCTTTTTTTGCTTCAGCTTCTTTGATAGGCTTTCCATCTATGTACTCCAATACCAAAAAATTTTTTCCTTCGTAGTAAAGGGTAGGCCCTATCTTGTATTCATTGGTTATTCTCAAAAAAGATGCTTCCTTTCCTAACGATATACGGGGCGAATCTTTTCTCTGGATCTTTACTGCCACCTTTTTGTTGTTAAAGACCCCATAAACCACCACAGAAGACCATCCTTTTCCGAGTACAGGTACACCAAAAATTTCTTTCTTTCCAAAAGGGATTAATTCAACTCCCAGCTCTTCAAGTGCTCGTTCCAATGTCTTATTCCTCCCTTTTTCTGGATAGTTAAGGATATCGTAGATGTCTGAAGCCATCACTATACAGTGGGTGTAGATTATTTAAATGTTGAGAACCTCTGCCAGGTTACAGGGAAAAGGAGTGGAGGCGAGCACTACTGCCTGAGCACTTACTTATCTCATAAATAAGTTCAATATTACATTTTTAATGTGGTTGTCGAATTATTGGTGGTTTCTCATGTTACACGTGTAACATTATTTTTTTGATTTTCTCTTTGATATTCAATGAAATCAAAATTGACACTGAAAATGTTGATAATCTTTTGGACTGTTTTCCAGTAACGTGAATATAACCCCAGGAGAATAACCGTGACTAGGAAGGTTTATATACATAAATGTCCATATTAAAATAGTCTGAGAGATCAGACTGCTACCGGGAGGTGAAGATGAATGAGCAAAAAGATAGTTCTCGTGCTGGTGGCAGCTGTGCTCCTTCTGGGAGGAGCGGCAGCTGTGTTTGAAAGTGTTGCTGTGAGTTTATGGAAGATGCCTGTCTTTGATCCAGAGTATCCAAGAGGTGGCCCTCCGTTCACACCAGATGGGGATCCATTACCAGAAGCACCACTGTGACCCCTTTTTTATTTTTTTTCTTTTTTTAGATTCATTTCTCTTCATAAAGAGTCCCTAAAATACTCATAAGGAATGGTTCTTTTTACTCCAAAAGGGGAGTGATCAAAAAAAGTAATCTCCCCCAGATAATTTTTTAGAATCGCCAAAATGTCCCATTTTTGACTGAAGTGATACTGCAGTGATATGTATGCTCTATCAGGATCATTGAGAATATCGTTGAAACGGACGAGCACGTTGAGCTTTGCCAGGGCAGCAAGTGTTTCAAAAAAATGTTCATTTTTCTTCACAAAAGCCGAATCCATGCAGTAGTACGGCCTTAATGGTATCAAGTTCAGTGGATTGGACTTGAAGATGATCCCATCTTTCTTCAGCTGCTTCAACCGACTGTTCATATTACTAATACTGGGCTGAAGGCCCAGCTTATCTTCACTTATCTGCTGTGAAATTGCTCGCGCCAGTGTTCTCGCTCCATAATTTCCCTTTTGTACCTCTTTGCAGATGTAAAAAGAAAGTAAATCCACCTTTTTATACTTCTTACTGTTCTTTTCTTTGTACAACTGGAGCTCTGTCTGGCCAACCACTTTCTCAAATTGTTCTTTGAAGTCTTCGTGCACAAAAGGCACTGTAAACTCGTTCATCACATCGATACTTGCTCCCAACTGGTATCCTTCTCCCACCATGTGTGGAGGGACCAGCCGTGCTCTCAAGTACCCGAATGGTCTGGATATGCGCACCAAAAAGATCAGAAAAATATCATCCAAAGGAGGACGTTCTCTCAGAAACTCCATTACCTGAACCAACCCTAGTTTCTCATGGTCAATATTGAAGAATCCAGTGGCAAGCAGCCCTTTTTTCTTTAACCTGCTCCTGTAGTTGGCAACTCGATCAATTCTTAGACTGTTCTCTCTCGCTATTTGTCTATCACTCTTATGGTGCACGATTCCACTAAGGGTGCGCAAATTCTTTTCATTGCTGAACCATCGTTTGATTATAGTTTCTGTGTAAATAGGCATACCCCCTGCCTTTTTTTCATTGAACCAGAGTTTAGCAGCTGCCCCAGTACACATACTATTGTTTCTCCATAACTTTTTACATTGTATTTCTTGCCATGAAAATGACAAAAAATGAAAAAAGTCCCTCCCTGTAAGAGGGACTTCTTCACCTCCCTTTGAGACAGACTCTTGTTGATATGATCGTGACTGCTCTCTTATTGGTGGGAACATATATAAATCTTTCGGTTACAAACTTATTGAATGTTATAGAATTCACGAAAATGTAGCCATCTGTACGAAAATCGGTGGATAAATAAAGAGATGTTGGAAAAGGAGAGCTTTTGGAGGTATGTGAGAAATCTCCTAAAAAAGATGTTATGGGGGTAGCATATTGCAGCTTGGAGAGATTTATAGAACCTCTTCTTTACACAGTGGAATTGCGGCATGGTTATCAATAATTACGTCATAGATTCACCCACGTGTGCAAAATTTTTTTTTACACGTGTAACAACGAAAGAGCCAACAATGAGTGATAGCTTACCGGCCAAAACATACTTATATGTACAGCTCATAGTGGCTTTGGGACAAAATTATCTGGGGCCTCCCCTCAAAGGGAGGATTGATCTCCCTGTTTTCTTTCATTTTCTTGCACTGTAAGAGAGGATCTTTCGTGTTGTAGAGGAGAGTCTCTCTTACTTCCTCTCAAAACTGTGTGTACATTTCCAGCTTTCGCTAGAGGATACGTGTTTATTGTTAGG
>Ga0209636_10001547_pt1 | contig 23327 bp, 26 predicted proteins | sample DeeMarSWOR152_54_FD_187464 | JGI IMG/M metagenome (GOLD analysis project Ga0209636, IMG submission 187464) | Marine sediment microbial communities from White Oak River estuary, North Carolina - WOR-1-52-54 (SPAdes) (version 2) | ecosystem: Environmental > Aquatic > Marine > Intertidal zone >...
CCGCTATTTGGCTTTTAAAAGTCGCTCCTACTGCTTGAGCACAGTCTTCGATTATGGGAATATCCAGCCCCGACAATTCATCCATCTCTGCCGGGCAGCCGAACATATGAGGGACAATAATGGCTTTTGTTTTTGGCGATATGGCTCTTTTGACTGCATCCACAGATATGTTGTAAGTAAGAGGCTCTATATCTACAATAACAGGATTAGCTCCGGTGTAGTTTACAGCATTGAGGACCGCGGAACAAACAAAAGAAGGGATTATGACTTCATCCTTTTCTTTTATATCTAAAGCCAGCAGAGCTAGGTGAAGAGCGGCAGTGCCCGAACTGGTGGCAGCCCCCCTTTTTTTACCGATGAACTCAGCCAGAGTCCTTTCGAATTTTTCGACTTCTGCTCCCTGAGATAATTGACCGGATTTAAGGGCAGAAGCCACAGCTTCTAAATCCGCATCAGTAATGAGAGGGCGGGAGTGGGGAATGATGTCTTTATCCATCATAGGTCGCGTAAGAATCTAAAAGCCTTAAAGCCTTCAGCGTATTTGACTTTTCCCTGGAATCCCCTGAAATTGGCTGCAGCTCTGACACTTTCCACCATATCCAGTTTAGTAGGATAGGCTTTAGCCACTTGAGAAGAGTAACATTGAATCAATTTTTGCTTTTCCTCCAGCACATCTTCGATATCAACGAATATGTCAGGCTCAAAATTACTGGAAGTATAATCTTCGTAGAAAAAGACTCTTTTAACATATCGCGTTGCCGCCAGAGTGCACTCTGCTAAAGTGCGATGGTCCTGATGGATATCCTCTACGTAGTTAACATACACTTCATCCGGATTGACTTCGGCAATGACTTTATCGATATGAGTAATGATGATTCTTTCATTGGGAAGCTCGGTGTCGACGTATCCTCCCCAAAAGATTTTCTTAACACCCAGTAATTTCAGGGCCTCTTCTTGTTCTTTCTCCCTTGTTTTGGAATTCCCGCCAAACTCACCTTTGGTTAAGACCATAAAATAAATATTTTCCCCTCTTTTTGAAAATTTAATAAACGTGCCTCCACACCCGTATTCAATGTCGTCTGGATGGGCTCCTAAGGCTAAAATGTTCAATTCATTCTCCTTACTTTAAAATTGAAAAACTTTCTGGACCACAATTAAATAACAAATCTATGGCTGACATGTAAGGCTCAAAATTTCCATAGAGCTGAGGATATTGAGGGTGATGGTAGTCTTGAAAAATCACTTGGATGCCTTCTTTTTCAAATTCGTCGAGATTCAGATACTTTGCTCCATCTTTCCCCGAGAGGTAAATGTTTCCTTCCGCTTGCTTACAAAGATCTACTAATCGTTCAGTTTGACCTTCTCTTGATTCATATTTTGACGAGATGACAAATTCTGTATTCGAAATTCCTAAGGCCTTTGCCAAATATCTGATGATATGAATATTGATATCGATTAAGTATTGCCATTCTTGACCATAAGTTTCTTCAAAAAAGCCAGTGTATTCTTTGAAAAACGTAGCTTTAGAATAATGAGTCATCAAGGCAGTAAAATGTTTCTTTCCCCACCGCACTGTGTTATTGATTTTAACTTCATTGATTTTTTGGCCGAATTTATGAATCACAGGGACAGTAAGCCACTGCCATTTCTGTTCTGTTTTTATTTTGTTTCGATTCTGCCATTCGTTCTTTTTGAATTGCACGTTATCCAGAAAGACGAATACATCGCTTCTTTCAATTTTGTCAAAATAGCCTAACCAAGGTAAGTACTGAGGTTGATGGATGGAAACAATCATGTATTATGCCTTGTTTTTCGGCACAATCCTGAGTTTTAATAAGTTTTAAAACTTGCTCCGAACTCAGTATTTGTTTCGAAGCGTGGTTTGGAGCTCAGAATGCTCTCCAGAATTAAGACATCTCGCAAGAATTAAATAAATTTAAATTAATTAAAAAATATACTTATAGATTACTCTCGTCTACAGCTCTTTTGATGTTTAAGACAGGTGACTTCGATAAGTCAATCCTTTTCGGTTTCCCAGAAGGCTTGCCCTCTGAATCATAAGTTATTTCTACAATAGGGCGCAGAGGAAGCCCTTCATTGATGTGAACAACTCGACCAACTTCATTGTTGTTTAATAATACCAGGCTTCCGGGGGGATAAGGAGTGATGTAATTCAAAAAGAGTTTTACAAATTCTGGTTCGAAGGAGGTTCTGGCTTCCTGGACAATCATTCTTGTCCCCTCGTAGGGAATGTTTCTGTGATAGGGTCGGGGATGGGTTATGGCTTCGTAAACCTCAACAATGGCCACGATTTTGGCATATTCGGATATTTCTTCTCCTGTTTTCCCTTCAGGATAGCCTGTTCCGTCCATTCTCTCATGGTGTTGGTAGATAACCTCGGCTGCGGATTCAGGAGGGTTTTTTATATTCTCCAAAAGTTCCAAGCCATAAGCCGGATGCTTTTTAATCAAATCATTTTCTTCTTTGGTCAAGATTGAAGGTTTCATTAGTATTTCTCGGGGGACTTTGAGAATGCCTATATCATGCAGTAAAGTTGAAGCACATAAATCCGTGAGTTTAGTCTTACTGTAACCACGAGCTAAGCCAAGGTTGGTGGCCAAAATGGAGGCGTTTAGAGAATGCTGATAAAGATAATCTTCATTGCCTTCATTTAGAGTGAAATTGTTCACCAAGGATATTAAAATATTTTTATTAATCCTTAGGCTTTCTATAATTTTTTCAGCCAGGTTAATGACGTTTCTCCCTTCAACAGTTTTCCCCTCTTGAATATCATTCATGATATTTCTTAAATGATGAATTGCCTCTTCATATATTTTTTTTATTCCTGAAAAGCTTTCTTCCTCTCTTTTAGTTTTAATGACTTCTGTAATTAGACCTGGCTTACGCTTGGGTTTTTCTTTTTCAGGCTTCCTAATAATTTCAGATAATTTGACCATATTCAATCAGTTTCCTAGATCACTGACAACATCTTTCACTATTCCTTCATTGATTTTTTTGAGTTTTTGATTGTACCCCAGAAGCAAGCACATGTCACTGATAGTGTTTATCATGCGCGGGATTCCTCCCGAACCTTCCCAGATTAAATTGACACTCTGATCAGTAAAGATTTTTCTTTTAAGTCCCCCGACTTCTAATCTATGGGTGATGTACTTACCAGTTTCTTTCTTGTTCAAGGGATTAAGATGATACCTCACAGCTAATCTTTGCTTTAATTGTTTGAGTTTATCAAGAGTTTCTCGTAGTTCAGGCTGCCCAATAAGGATTAGGGTCATCAGAAATCTTTCATTTAACTGAAAATTCAAAAGCAGCCTCAATTCTTCGAAGGCCAGAGGGTTTTTAATGGTTTGGGCCTCATCGATTATGACAACTGTTTCTTGGTTGTTGTTCAAATTCTCGTAAAGGTGTTCATTCAGATTGGCCAGCAGTTTTGTTTTATTGGACCTTGAAGTATTTTTAATACCCAACTGAAAACAAATTTCTCTTAAAAGAGCAATGGGGCTTAACATAGGATTGGTTACCAGTCCTATTCCAAATTTATCCGCAGGCAATCGCTCAAAAAGCAGCCTGCTCATGACAGTTTTTCCACAGCCATAATCTCCGGTCAACAGAGCTGCTCCTTTGCGTTCTTCCACGGCATAAGTCAATCTGCTGATGGCTTCCAAGTGCTCGTGGGAAAAATAAATAAAGCGTGGGTCTGGAGTGTTTTCGAAAGGTTTTTCTTTTAATCCCCAGTATTTTTCATACATAGCTTTTTTTTGAAATCATATGCACTTTTTCTTCATAACTGCTTATTTATAAGAAATATATATGAACATACTATACATGTCAAATTAATAGAGAAAAGATTTTGTCTCTTTCCTTTGAATTTTTTATTTTTCTTTTAAATTCGCTAAAATTTATGAGATAATAATTTATCCATTCATCTTATTGAAAATGAAATATTTATGGAAGACCAACTTTTCAGTCACCAACGGCAGATAGAAAAAGTAGGAAATAAGATTGAATAATCAGAATGTTTTTAAAAATATAATATTGGCATACACTGTGATTAGCTTTAATTTTATTTTTGGTTTGCGATTAGTTATTTTGTATTTTTACCTCTTTTTCAATTTTAAATGATTAATAAAAAAAAGCTAATCTTAATTGTGATCATAGTGAGCTTAGGAGGGGGTAGCAGTTTTGGCACAGCCGATGAATATCTGAGGGTGCCAGGTCTTATAGATCTCCGCACAGATTTTAGCGACGGAGCTCATTCGCTTGAATATCTTATTCAATTAGCAGAAAAGAGAGGATTTCAGGTGCTTTTCATCAATGACCATGACCGGAAAGTTCTGGAGTATGGAATTCGCCCTTTTCAGAATATTTTGAAGAGGAAGGTCGAAGAGTCTTCGATCAATGAAGGGGGACCAGAAGATTACCTGAACATGATTCGATCCGCTTCAAAAAAATATCCCCGAATGATATTGATTCCTGGTGCAGAGTCGGCTCCTTTTTATTACTGGAACGGAAGCTATTTCCAGGGAAACCTGACCGTCTGCGATTGGGAAAGGCATCTGCTAATTATTGGCCTTGAAGAGCCAAAGGATTATGAGGAATTGCCAATACTTCATAATGGCCTTTCCACCAAATACATTCTTTCCTCAATTCCAGCGACTTATTTTTTCTTGCTTATTCCACTTTTCCTTGCTCTCTACATGATAAAAGGAAAGCGGTATGTGAGATATTCTGGAATCGTTATTGTTTTTTTAACATTACTTCTTCTCATCAACAATCATCCTTTTAAAAGCTCTCCTTATAACCAATACTATGGCTCTCAAGGAATCTTGCCTTATCAGCTGTTGATCGATTATGTCAATTCTCGAGGAGGAATGATTTTCTGGAATCATCCTGAGACAAGATCAGGGCGAGGGGAATTGGGTTCTATATCTAGAGACACACCTCCTTATCCTCAGGTGTTATTGGAATCTAAAAATTATACGGGTTTTGCTGCCCTGTATGGAGAAAGAATAACTGTTACTGAACCTGGGAATATATGGGATAAGGTTTTATTGGAATACTGCTCGGGACAGAAGGCTAGACCAGTTTGGGGAATTTCCGCTGCAGATTTTCATAAAGAAGGCGCAGCAGGAGCAAGATTAGGAAGATATCCCACCATTTTTCTAGTGAAAGATAAAACAAAAAAGGATATTTTAGATGCCTTAAGAGAGGGGAGAATGTATGCTTACTGTGGAGATGTCGCCTTGCCGAGACTTGTTCTTGAAGATTTCTCGATTACTGATTCAGATAATTCTCAGGAAGGAGTCATGGGGGAGGAGATATATTTGAAAAGTTATCCAATAATAACCATTCATGTTTCCACCATTGGTTTAGAAAAAGGAAATTCTCTGACCATAAGACTAGTTCGAAGTGGCAGATTAATTCAGAGCTTCACTGGGGAAACCCCTTTGAGTATATATTATCAGGATGAATTTTTTGAACCCGGCAGGAAGATATACTATCGTCTGGATATAAGAGATAAAAAAGGGAGGAAATTGGTATCGAATCCAATATTTGTGAGGTTTAAGTCATCATAGTCCAGGAAGATCATAGCAAAGACAAGAGAAGGAAGTTTTGAACGTTTAGGACTACAAGTTTATTATGGGGAAAGAAAAAACTGTAATTTATCTTTCCTTGAAAGAATCGGTAAAACTTTGATAGAGAACTTTTTTTAACGGATTATTTCTCTTTATCTCTCAGCAACTGCCTTATTCCTACGGCGATAGCAAATAAAAGCATGGCTTGGGAGAATTGAAGATAAGCTTGAGCCTCTAATCCAAAAGGAAAAGGCTTAAGCAGGATTCTGGATATGATTCCCAGGATTATGCTGATGGCAGCCACAATAATAAATAAATCCAAAAATCCCTTCATTGCTTTGTGCACGATTATTGTTCCTCCTTTTCTTTCATTTGATTGGATAATATGGCTCTATTATGGCAATGTCAAGCGCTTTTTGGAAAAGATCTAAAAGCTCACCATAATATTGGAATTGATACTTCAGGTGTAATTTTTCTTGTTTATTATCAATAATTTACTAAACATGCGCAGACTTTCTTTGCTTGAAAGAGCCTCTCTTTTAACCCTAACGCAGTTTACATTTTCCCCCATTTCCTATATATTATATACAGAAAAAGGCTTCTCAGGAGGGCATAATATTTAATGGATTTTCTCGACAAAATTTATAAAAAGAGCGATTCTGTCGTGTCCAGGAAGATAGCCGATGAGTTTATCTTGGTTCCCATCAGGCAAGATGCGGGTGATCTGGGAAACATCTACACCCTGAATGAAGTTGGGGCTCGCATCTGGGAATTGATTGATGGGAAAGTGAAAGTCAAAGAAATAAAAGATAGGATCGTTGAGGAATACGAAGTATCGCCTGAAGAAGCCGAAAAAGATATTGTTGAGCATCTCCAGCGATTAGAAAAAATCAAAGCTATAGGCGAGGGATGAGCCGTGGACTGTCCTTATATCCCATCTCTCAGTTATGCTCAGTTTGGTGAGCGGTTGAACGAGAAAGCTTTTGCCAATAGGGTTCCCCTAAGCGGTTCATTTGAGCTGACTTTTCGCTGCAACCTCCGCTGTGCTCATTGCTACTGCAACTTGCCTTTGAATGATAAAGATGCGATCGAGAAAGAGCTGAGCACAGAAGAGGTGTTCAATATTCTTGACCAGATTGCAGAAGCAGGATGCTTGTGGCTACTGATTACTGGAGGAGAACCCCTTCTGCGGAAAGACTTTCTGGAGATTTACACCTACGCCAAAAAGAAAGGATTCCTTATCTCTTTATTCACCAACGGGACACTCCTCACCCCAGAGATTGCTGATTATTTGGCTGAATGGCCGCCCCATGAAGTAGAGATTTCTTTATACGGTGTAACAGAAGAAACCTATGAAAAAGTCACCAGAATCCCTGGCTCATTCAGGCGCTGCAAAAAGGGGATTGATTTACTTTTAGAAAGAAGGATTCCTTTGAAATTGAAGACTATGGCTATGACCTTAAACTATGAGGAGCTTCCAAAAATAAAAGAATATGCTGAAGGATTAAGAATGAAGTTCCGTTTCGATCCTGAGCTTAACTCGAGACTGGACCACTCGAAGAGTCCCTGCGATTTTCGACTATCACCAGAGGAGGTGGTTAAGCTAGATTTATCTGATGAGAAGAGGCTCAAGGCCTGGCAGGAGTTTTATGAAAAGTTTAAAGATTTTCGTCCATCTGATAATCTTTACAACTGTGGAGCGGGGATTTCTACTTTCCATATCGATCCCTATGGCCGGATGAGTGTCTGTATGATGTCTCGTCTTCAGAGTTATGACCTTGTCCATGGCTCTTTTCATAAGGGGTGGTCTGATTTTTTCCCTCAGCTTATTGCTCAAAAATCCAAGGTTGACAATAAATGCGGACAGTGTGAATTCATAGCCTTGTGCAACCAATGCCCGGGCTGGGCTTGGGTGGAGAGCGGTGATTTGGAGACCCCTGTCGAATACCTCTGCCAAATTACCCATCTTCGGGCAGAGGCATTCGTCCCAGAGGAATCCAAAAACGAGGAGGTGTAAATATGGGGAAAAAAGAGAAAGTCAGGAAACACTACCAAAAGCCAAAAATTAATCAAGTCGAGCTGGCCATGGATGAAGCTGTCTTAACAAATTGTAAATGGGATGCTGCCGATACAAGCGGGAAAAATAGTAAGGGGTGCGGTTTTGCTGCCTGCAAAACCACTTTTGGTTCATAGTCCAGGTTAAATACTTGATTCTTTAAGTCAAGCGTAATTTTAATCCAATAATTTCGCTATTAATACAGCGAGTGGCAAAAGAAACATGGAGCCGAGTGAAACTTTAGGGAGAGAAGCTTCTGCCTCAGTGAGCGAGAGAGGACTCCAAGAATTTATCGTAAATATAGCTGGAATCAGCATCTTTTTTCTTTTTGATAAAAGCCCTCTTGAATTTGGAATTAGAAATATCGAAAGTGAGTTCATAACAGATAAGCCTCCCCAAATAAAGCTTCAGATGCATAATGATGGTTTTCCTGAGAAAAAACAGGATAAAAAGATATTCGATTCGGGCAGCACCTGGTCCCTTTACCGCAACCAGGGAATGTATCTCCTCCAGGATGATTCCCTTGATCCTGGTTCGTCGGTGGAAAAACTCGTGATCTTGGAGTCTGATTTCAAATCTGGCGACATTTATATAAAAAATGACCTTTTCAATCAAAATCTTATTCCTGATCCTTTGGGCTACCCGTTGAATCAGGTTTTAATGATTCTCCTCCTCTCTCACCTCGGAGGTCTGCTATTCCATGCTTGCGGGATTGAAGATCGCGGGTTGGGGTATCTTTTTTTAGGCAATTCGACCCACGGTAAATCGACAATGGCAAGGTTGTGGTCTGAAAATCAGGCTACAGTTCTGAATGATGATCGGGTCATTGTCAGGAAGAAAGATGGAGAGCTCTGGATGTACGGAACTCCCTGGCATGGTGATTTTGCGGAAGTCTCTCCCAAGGGTATTCCAATTAACAGAATATTCTTTCTGCGTCATGGAAAAAGGAATAAGGCAGTGCCTAAAGAGGATAGAGAAGCTGTATCCATGCTTTTGACTCGCTGCTTTCCCCCTCTTTGGGATAAAAAAGGTATGGATGACAGCGTCGGTTTGTGCCATCTTATAGCCAATAAGCTTCCCTGTTATGAATTGAGTTTTATTCCGAATAGTCAAATCATCAACTTTGTAAGAAATATTTAAGTGAGAAAGAGTCCACTCTCCAGAGAAGTTGATTTATTAAAACTGAGCAAAGATATCCTGAGAAAGGGGAAATCCATCCGTTTTCAAGCCAGGGGATGGAGTATGCGTCCTTTTATCCAGGATGGAGATTTTATCACCATCAGCCCGGTTGAAAATTTCTCCCTTAAAGTCGGGAATGTGGTTTTGTATTCTGCTTCTGGAAATAGGATTATCGTTCATCGCATTATCAGAAAATATAAAAAAGAAGGGAAGATAACTTTCTTCATTAAAGGCGATGCCGCCTTCGGCTCTCCTGATAGAGTGGATGCACAGAATGTATTGGGTAAAGTGACAGCCGTCGAAAGGAAAGGACGGAGAAGAAGTTACGACACAAAATTCAACCGTCTAATCGGCTGGTTTGCTGCCAGTCTATCTCCTTTTAGCCCGTGGATTTACCCTGCAGGGAGTATCCTGAAACGCTGGGGGCGCAGGCTGGGGGGAGTCATTCTAGAGAAGCTGCAAGGTCTTAAGATTTACAACATTTTGGTCAATAAATTAATCAAAAATGAGGTTCGCTATCAGATTGCATCTTCGAATGAAGTGGATTCTCTTAACCAGCTTCACAGATATAACCGGCGGGCAGGATCTGGGGAAACGGAGGATGTCTTGAACGAATATTTTCAAACTACTCAAGACGCAGATTTTTTGATCATAGCCAAGCGGAATAAAAGGATTATTGGGAGTTTAATCCTCGCCAAATTTCCGGAGAGCGATTATCCTTACGCGGGATGGTGGGTTTTTGACCTGCGGGTGAATCGGCGCTATCGAGGGATAGGAATCGGTGAGAGATTGGTAAGAATGGCTATAGAGAAAGTGGCCAAACATAACGCATCAGATATTAAGCTTTTAGCTTTTGAAGATGAGAAACGAGCCAGAAACTTATATCAGAAACTTGACTTCCGGCAAATATCCATTCCTGAGCTAGATAAGCAACTCAAAGAAGAGGCCAAGAAGAGTTCACGCCGCCGAGTTATTTTGGCTAAGAACATCAAGTCAGGATAAATCATGATAAAAAAAAATAATTCTTTTGAGTGATTCTTGATTCAAGTTTTCATCAATTCCGTTTGATAATAAATTTTATAATAATAAGTGTTTGAAGGAATAGACAATTGAGCTGGAAAGAGGAAGACCGATTGCTCCTTTATTTTTGTTGCAGGGGAATCGACCAGAGGACTAAACATAAGATCGTTAAAGCGGAAATGGAGGGTCTAGATTGGGATATTTTTTTAGAGAAGGCAAGAGAAAATGGGATTTCGCCTATTGTATATTCTAAGCTTGAGGATAATAAATTCAATTTCTTGAATATTCCCTCAGAGATTTTTGAAGGACTGAAAGAGGACTATTACCTGAATGTTAGGAAAAATACTCTGATTTTTGAGGAATTGAGAAAGGCACTAAAAGCATTCAGGGAATCTGGGCTTCAAGTTATGGTCCTTAAAGGCGCAGCCCTGGCTGAAAAAGTCTATGGAAGCATCGCCTTGAGGCCGATGGCGGATATTGACCTTCTGGTAAAAAAAGAAGACCTGAAGCGCTTGGATGAGCAGTTAAAAATGTTAGGCTATCAAGCATCTGACATGCTAGTAGATAACATTGATTTTTCTTCGACTTATTTGACCACCCTCGATTATCGAAGTTCTTCGGAGAATTCAATCTCTTTTCATATCCATTGGCATTTTGTGAATTCCACTATTCCCAGTGAATCCTATATAAAAAATATTAGAATGGTAAATATCTGGGAAAATGCTGAAAAAATTAAAGTTGCCGACGTGGAAACGCTGGTTATGGCACCTCACCACCTGATTATCCACCTTTCAGAACATGCACTCAGAGTGACTCACTCTTTGAGCAAACTGAGCTTTCTTTGCGACATCAGCGAGGCTGTTAATTATTACAAAGGCAGATTAGATTGGGACCGGCTGATAAAAGAGAGCTTAGAATTTAATTTGAACAGAATGGTTTATTTGAGCCTCTATTTTGCATCTGAATTTTTAGAAGCTCAGATACCCGAAGATGTCTTAACAAGATTGAAGCCCAAGAGATTCAGTCTATGGGAAAAGATTTTTATGAATGCCATTTCAAATAATAATCGATTTCCTGGCTTAAGTTACTTAGTGCATTTCTCAATCAATAAGGGATTATTGAATAAGATGAAATTTATCTGGAGGACTTTCTTTCCTCCCCGTCAATTCCTTGCTCAGAGAAACTATATTCCACTCTCAGAAGTTAAGTTTGCCCATTATCTCCGCCGGGCTAATGAAGTTTTTTCTCGTTTTTTTAAAGTTCTGGGATAAAATCTCTAATCTGTTTGGGGCAGTCCAGCCTTCTGAAAAAACTCAGTGTTGGGAGCGATTTTAACCTTTTCTGGCTTAACAGCTAAAGGAAAACTCTGGATGACGAGATCCTCTTCCAGAATTTCCGTGGGCATGTTGGGATTGGCATAGGTAATCGGTGACGGCGTGTTGGCTACCAGAGCCTCCTTCAGAGCTTCTGCATCCTCGGTGATGATAGCGATGTAGAGATTGCTGAAATTCAAATATTTTTTAATGGCCCGGTTGACATCTTCCTGCTTAATCTTGAGCAATCGCTTCTGCACTTCTTCCAAGAAATCTTGGTAGCCGTAGTAACCAGAGTCCATCTGCCAGCCGAGCCTTTCCCCAAGAGTCTGGGCATAGAGTTTGGTGTAGTTCAGGAGGTAGGTTCGAACCAGTTCGAACCTTTCTCTTGAAATGCCATCTTCGACCAGCTTTTTAAGCTCTCTTAAAGCCTGACGGAGGACAAAGTGGCGGTTGGAATTGGTTAAAGGTCGAATCCAGATGGAAAAGTACTGCTGTTGTCGGCAGTAGTTGGTGTCCGGGAATTTCCGTCGGCCCTGGATGAAATGCTCGGTATAGGCGTAGTCGCCGTAATTTTGTCCTCTTTCTTCACGGATTTTTTGAAAAAGGTGGGACAAATGCTGTCTGTGTTCACCAAAATGAGAGCCAGCAATCCACAGGGCAAAGAAATCATCGTCAGCCCTGGAGATAGGCAGTGGATAGCCCATTGAGAGGGCAGTCGCAGGTGTCTTTTTGTCAGCCATGACGATTTCAAGCCCTTGAGGCAGGCGCTGTTCAGGCAACTCTAAAGGAGTGGTCAATCCTTCTGGTAGAGAGGAGAAATCTTCCCTGACCTTCGCCGGGAGATCGGAAGGATATCCTCCGGCTAAACCGATGGTGATGTTGCCTTGGCGGAAATGCTCTTGGTAAAAGGCTTTCACCTCATCCAAAGTTATGCTTTCCAGTGCTTCCACTGTGCCGGTTTCGTGGTGGCCGTAAGGATGGCCTTCATACATCATCAGGTTCAGAATTTCTTTACCGAACTGTTCATCATTGCTGCCGACCAAGGTCTTCTGCAAGAAGTTCAGGTGATTGGTCTTTATCCTGGTGAAGTCATCTTCCCGGAAGCCGGGATTGAGGAGCATGTCTTTTAGGATGGCGTAGTATTTTTCCAGATTATCTGTATGAATCTGACCCGTGAAAACAGACATCTCTTTATCCACTCTTAGGCCCACCCTAGCAGCCAGCGGATATAAATTCTTTGAGATTTCTTTAAAAGTCATGCTCTTGCTGCCGCCGTTGGCGAGCATACTGAAAGTCAGCTGGCAGAGTCCTTCTTTTCCTGAAAGGTCATGGGCCGAGCCGACCTTGAGAAGAATTCTGAAGCTAACCAGAGGATTTCCTTCAAGAGGCAAGAGTTCGAAAGAGACTTTGTTGGGGTTGACTTTAGCGCAAGAGAGTAGAAGAAATGATATGCCTAAAAAGAGAATTCCCCAAAGATAATATTTCATTTTTCTCATTTTGCTTTCCCTCCTGTTAGGGTAACCACAGTGCTGTTTGTCTTTTTAAAGTATTTTCTGGCCATTTCTTGAATGTCCTCAGGAGTTAGTTTTTCATAAAGGTCAAAGAGTTTGTTCACGGTTGCCGGATCAGCGGTCAGATTGATGTAAAAAGCAAGGGCGCTGGCCACACCATCGGTTGTTCCCATAGAGTTGGCAAAGGAGTATTTCAGGTTGGATTTTACATCGGCTAAGATTTCTTCTGAAACAGGCTCCTTTTTGAGCCGCTCTAATTCCTGGAATATTGCCTTTTCCACATAGGGAAGGTCTTCATCTTTTTTGACTGTAGAGTTAAAGGTCAAGAGATAGGGATCGCGGCGGTCCGCAAAGCTAGCATAGAGAGTGAGGCATTTCTGCTCTTCGATGACCAGCTTCTGGTAAAGGGGAGAGGAACGGGAAAAAGCGATTTCAGCCAGAAGGTTGAGAGCAGCTTTATCTATTTTCTCCTCAAAGTAAGCCGGCCCGTGAAAACCGATAGTCAGGCGGGGAAGGGTTTTAGTGGGCCATACGTAGTGAGCTCTTTTCGCTTTTGTTTGCAGGGGTTCTTCAGGAGTCACGATTTTGTAACCCGATTTTTCCCAGCCGCTGTAATATTTTTTTATGTATTCCATCAATTTTTCATGGTCATAATCTCCAGCCACAAGGATAATGGTGTTATCAGGGGCGTAAAAGCGCTTTCTGTAAAGCTGGCTGTATTCGAACTGGTTGGGCATATCTTTGATATCTTCGAAGTAGCCGATGACAGTGTGCTTGTAGGAGTGCTTTTCAAAGGCTGTATCCCTCAAGATTTCGTAAATCTTGCGGCCAGGATTGGAAACACTGCGGTAGTATTCGCCTTCGATAACCGAGGCTTCTGTTTTGAGCATTTCTTCCGTGTAATAGAGATTGATGAATATGTCTGCTTGGAGCTCAACGACTTTCTCGAGGTTTTCTCCTCCGGCGAAGACGACATAGTAGCAGGTGTAATCGTCCGTGGTGTAGCCGTTAGTTCCTGCTCCCAGTTTTGTTAAAATGTCCTCATAGGCTTCCCGGGGAAACTTTTGGGTGCCTTTGAACATCATATGCTCGAAAAAGTGGGCAAACCCGGATTTTCCCAGCTCGACTTCGTTTCTGGAGCCAGAGCGAACAATGGTGTAGTAGGAGATGATATGAGGATTGTTGAGGGGGATAGAGATAAGCTTCAGGCCGTTTTCCAAGACTTCGATTTGGTAATCATAGGGAAAGACTTTGGAGCTTTTAAGGAGAGATGGAACAGATAAAAGAAGCAAAAGGATGAGAGTAGCAGCAGTGAATTTGGTCATCCTGGACCTCCTTTTTAGGTTTAAAGGGTATGATTTCTTATCAATTCAATTGCTTTGAAAAAACTATATATCAGAAACTTTTGATCAAGACAAGCAAGTCTGACTAAGAGGTAAGCGGTCTTTTTTCGTGATAGGTAATGGTTTTGGGAATGGTTGAAGCGACCATTGAAGATTTAGCCTTGCCTTACCGTTCTTCGAAGGAACCTGACGCAGTCGGGCGGCGAGGATGTATTGAGCACGCCTCAGGAAAGGAATTGGAGTTAGGTTTGAACATAAGGGATTCTTCCAGTGTGCCTAGACCAAACGTGCGCAGTTCCGTAGCCGCTGAGAAGGGCGGTGAGGGAATGGCGTTAAGAATCTGAAGGGAGCAAAACCATTCCCAAAACATGCCTGAATTCATATGATATCACGGAAAAGAGATGTCTCCAACTATGAGTAAAAAGTTTCTAATTTTTTTTCATTTTATCTTCCAGCCAGCCGTACTTGATGGAAGATTTTTGGTCTCTCGGAGTGTAGGGTTTGATATCCAGGATAGGAGTTCCCTCGACCATATCGATTCCTTGGACGCGAAGGATGTTTCCCTTTCTTTCCATGACTTTAACTACTGTCAGCCCGATCGGATTTGGACGGTGGGGAGAACGGGTGGAAAAGAGGCCTCGGAGTCGATCATCGAGAAAAGGTATGGTATGGAGTCTGTAACCTTCAGATTGATGAAAGGCAAAGATTACAATGAGATGAGAGAATCCTTCTGTATCCTTGAGGGCTGCTTCATATTCCTTGAATATTTCCAGCTCTCCCTCGATAGAGTCAAATCCCGCCGGATGGGCGAATCTATGAGTATTGATATCCTCCTTTTTCTTGAAGGGTGAATGAACAATGCCGATGGGTTTAAACTTGATTTCCATGGATGTTGGCCTTTTCAAAAGACAGCTTTTTCCTCAAAGGTTCTAAATCAGTCTTCCTTTCAGCAAGATAAAAGAGATGACTTTGGCATCTGCAATCCGAGGCACCGAATTTTTTCAAAGGGAAGGAAGAATCTTTAAGGATTTCTTTGATTTCAAGGGCAGTTCGACACTCATCAAAAAAATCGCGTTTTATCCAGACTTCCTGGACCTCGGCTTTCTGGAGGAGATAGTCAATATGCCAGAAGGTTTTTTTCTCTTTTCTCAAGTGACGCTTGATTCTCCCCTGGAGGCCATTTTTAGCCCTCCCCACATAGAGATAGATTCCCCTTTTAAAGTTTGCTTCCGGTTGCATGCCCGCAGATATTCTTCGACTTTCTTTCAATTTTATGACTAAAAGATAAGTGCCTCTATCTTGTCTTTTCAAGAGACATCTTCCAGCTAAATTTCGCTGATTTTTAAAAGGCAAATGTTAATGCCAGGATAGCAGAAAAGCAAGACACTCACTCATTAACATAAGTCAGCCACTTTTGGTATTTTTCGATTTTTCCCTTTACGCAGTCCTGATAGACATTAGCCAGGCGGAGGGTCATCTCCCCTACCTTTCCAGAGCCAATCAGGTATTCTCCTTTCTGCCCTTGAGGATTAGAGCCGTCAACAACACGAATAATAGGCGCGAGCTCAACAGCAGTGCCCGAAAAGAAAGCTTCATCAGCCTGGAAAAAATCCTCCTTTGTAAGGGGACCAATATGAGTTTTAATCTCGAGATCTTTGGCCATCTCCAGCAGGGTTGCCCGGGTGATTCCTTCCAGGATGGATTCTGTTTTATCATTGGTTTTCAAAACTCCATCTTTGATAATGAAAATGTTCTCTCCTGGACCTTCAGCGACATTTCCTTCGAGGTTCAGAAGCACAGCTTCATCAAAACCCAGAGAGCGGGCTTCCATCCCGCAAATGGTCGACTGGACATACACGCCGCCGAGTTTAGCCGTCATTTTCAACTGGCTGTGGTGGATCCGTCTCCAGGGCACAATATAGACCTGAGCTCCTTTTTCTGTTTTGTCCCCTAGATAAGCACCCCATTCCCAAGCGCCAATAGTAATTTCGACAGGAGAATATTTGGGGACTAGTCCCAGGTTTCCGTAGTCATAGAATAAGAGAGGACGAATGTAAGCCGACTCCAATTCATTTTCTTTGATGACCAATTTGATGGCGCTGGCGATTTCCTCTTTGCTGTAAGGCACATCCATATTCAAGGTTGAGGCTGAGTGAAAGAATCTGTCGATATGTTCTTGAAGGCGGAATATTGCTGGTCCCTTCGAGGTTTTATAAGCCCGAATTCCCTCAAAGACAGAACTCCCATAGTGAAGGGCATGGGCCATGGAGTGAACAGTGACTTGAGACCAGTCATGAATTTTTCCCTTATGCCAGTATTTTTTTGCTTTAGGAAAGTGGGTATTATCAAACATATTTGACTCCTTTAACTCCATTGTTGTTTTTATAACTCATATATTTACAAGTATGATGACTTATAGAAATCCTCGCTCACTTTATTTTTTCCCCTTTGAGGGCGACAAATCCTCCCTGTCCAAATCCTTTTCTTGGTTCTTCTATGATTTTGAGATTTGGAGGCGGATGGAAAAGGGTTTGAAAGGATTGTTTAAATTCCACATCGATATCTTTAAAGATTTGGATAATTTCTTCTGGACACAGAAAACGGCCAGCGCTGTAGGCTTTGCTTTGAGCTGCTTTTTCTTCATAATATTTCCCCCAATGACTTTTTCTGTCCAATATACCCAAGATTAAGGTGCCACCATTCTTGAGTGTGTTTACCGCCTCTTTCAGGAAGTGAAGGGGGTCATCGACAAGCCATATAGTTAACACAATTAAGATAAAATGAAAAGAATCATTTTTAAAGGGAAGATATTCTCCAAGCCCCTGAACGACTTTTATATCCCGACTCCTTGCCAGTTTGAGCATATTCAAAGAGGGATCTAGGCCAAACTGGACAGAAAAAGGAGAGGCAAATCTTCCCGTTCCAACGCCGATCTCTAATCCTCTGCCAGAAGGCACAACTTTCTTTAGGGCATTGATTTCAGATTGATATACGGCCTGATGTTTATCATACCATTTATCATAATCCTGCCAATTTTGACTATAGTAATCGACGATTTTGTTGGCCATTAAAGTTAAGATTCAATTTTAAATTCCCAGGCACACCAAACGTCGGGAGGATGAGGGTCAGGAGGACAGATCAAGCAGGTAGTTTTGATTCGGGCGTCTATGGTTTTAGCAAACCCGCTGTATTCGACGATTCCCACTGGTTTGCAGGGGAAGTCAGGAAGCCCTTGCCTTTTTCTGGCTTCCTGGACGCGGCACTTGTTCATCCGGAAGACACAGCGGGTTTCACTGACTTCTTTGACTTGCTGAACATTGATCAGAGCATAGAGCCGGAATTTAAGAGCCTGAACAAGGGCTGGAATTCCTCCTCCCGGTTCTATCTTCAGCCTTTTCATGATCCTTTGGGCTTCGATGACTGTGAATTTTTCCCAGGCTTTCCTGTCCAGGTCCATGGCTGCCTCGATACCATATTTATTCTCGACTTCTCGGAACCAGAGGCCATCATGGGCTAGCCAATTTTTTGAAGCATCGGTCAAGAATTCGAGGAGTTCTTCCTCTGTCAAGTCCTTAATTTCCTTCATTCTGACTCCTCATTAATTTTTTTCCTCTTTTTTAATTGTCATTGCGAGAAATGCAGTGCGGTGGCAATCGCACCATTTTTCCTGAGAGATTGCTTTGCTCCCTCAGGGCACTCGCAATGGCAATCTATATTCTGTCGCTTGCAGTGACATCTAATCATGTGGGTTCGTAATATTTTAAATTCTTGTGGATGACAAGCTTGATTTTGCCCTCTTGAAACAGAGAATTGAGATATTTTAAGATTTCATTCTTGTTTTTTCCTAAGGAAGTGGAAATATCCGAGAGAGTTACAGGCCTTCTTTGTATCATGGAGAGAATAGTTGCTTGCAAATTTTCTGATAGAGGTGTTTGCTTCTTTTTTTTAAATTCTGCAATGATTTCGCAGTTTTCCCCAATGATACTCCTTATTTTTTCCAGTTCTTTCAAGCTTAAAGGATGAGCAAATCTTTCTGAGGGGGGACGCACTACCGTGTTGAGCTGGACTTTCTCAGGATTTATCTCTTTGATGACTTCTTTAAGTTTCCTGACATGAGAGGGAGAGTCATTGATTCCTTTCACCAGCATAATCTCGAGCCAGATGGAGCCTTTGAATTCCTGGCGGAACTTTTTCAAGCCTTCTATGATTTGCTCGGCTTTCAGGGATGGATGAGGTCGGTTGATTTGGGTGAAGACCTCTTGGGGTGCTGCATCCAAGGAAGGCACCACCAGGTCTGCATTCATTAAGGCTTTTCTTACGCTTTCTCGAGAAAGAAGAGAGCTGTTGGTCAAGACGGCCACCGGGATGGGTGTTATCTTCTTGATTTCTCTGATGAGTTTTCCTATGGCAGTGTTCAGAGTAGGCTCTCCAGATCCGGAAAAAGTTATGTAGTCGACGCGTTGCCTGGAGGAAAGAACGTCTTTGATCTGGGAGAAAATCTTTTTCCAGGTGACATATTCTTTTCTTTGTACGGTTTTTTTGGTGGTCGGGCCTAATTGACAGTAGATGCAGTCGAAAGAGCAAGTTTTAGAGGGAATGATGTCTATTCCCAGAGAAAATCCCAGTCGTCGGGAGGGAACAGGTCCGTATATGCACCCGGCGGTGCTTTTTTCTTGTGATTTATTCAAAGTGTTGATATCAAACTCTATCTTTATAAACTTCGATAAATTTTCTTATAGATCGATCATAAGTCCTTTCTACATCATCGGGAAAGAGACAGGCAGGCAGCTCTTTCATATTCCAGTGATACTGGATGCATTCGCAGCAGATGCCTTTCCGGCTGCAAGGCTCCCAGGTGCAGTTGCATTTCTCCATGTTTTTTTCGCTGTTGCATTCTTTCATACTAAACTCCGTCAATGTTGAGAGTATTATTGACTCAAGTTCTTCGGTAGTGTTTTTTCCAAGGACTTCGTTTATGGTTGAGAAGATCGGCTAGCGCCCGTCTTAAAGTTTCCGAGGCAAGCTGGGCACAGTGAATATCGGATTCAGGAAGCCCTCCGAGTTTTTTTAATATTTGGTCAGCACTGACAACGGCCAGAGCCTGGGTGAAGGATTTATTTAGAGCCAATTCTGTGGCTATGCTTCCGCAGACAATTGTCATTGCACAGCCATCGGTTTGAAATCCGCATTCTGCTATATATTCGGCTTTCATTTTAATAAACATCTCCATGGTGTCTCCGCAGGGGCCTTTCACTTTGGCATATCCATCTGGATTCTCAACTTTTTTAAAATTTCTGGGGTTCTGCCAGTGGTCGATAACAACTTCAGAATACTGTTTCCTTATCTGTTCCATAATCTGTTCCTGGAGTTCACGGGCAAATTTTTCAATCTCTTTATCTTCGGGCTTGGTCTTCTTTTTGGACATAGTTTTAAAGAAATTCAGAATTCAGCGATACGCTCCTGATTAATGGAGAAACTATATTGATATTCTCACGAAAGAATCCCATTATACCAGAAAGTCAAAAAATTTTTTTATATTTTTATTTTCTGAGAAAATTAAGTACTTCTTTCAAGCTTTGAGAAAGCCTTTTAATGGTTTCCTGAGTCATGCCGGCATATCCGAGTCGGATGCAATTGGGAGCGCCAAAGACTGAGGCCGGCACAGCACTGAATTTTTTGAGCTGCAAAGCTTTTTCTATAAATTCCTTATCATCTGCTTTTATGTCTTCTGGCAGTCTCGCCAGAACACTTATGGCCCCTGAAGGAAAGTCTTTATCTCGACCAGAAAGTTCGAATCCGTTTTCCCTGAGGACAGAAATTATGAGTTCGCAGCGCTGTTTCAGTTCCCGCTTAATCTCAGAAATAATTCGGGGAGGCTTCCCATTTTCAAAATCTTTCACTTCTTCTTTTAAAATATCCAGCAGCATTTGCTGGCCAAGCACATTGGGTGAAGAAGAGAAGGAGCGAATCATTTTTGGCATCCAGGAATTGGTAAAGGTCTCCTCGGCAGCTAGGACATAACCCACTCTCGCTCCAGGAATCAGGTATTCTTTGGAAGCAGAACTTATGACCACAGTTCTCTCTGGAGCAAAGGCGAGCATGGACTGAGGTTCCCCTTTGTAGCGAATGAAATTATAGACTTCATCAGATATGATGACGAGATTCATCCTTCTGGCAAGGTCTGCTAATCTCTCCAGTTCATCTTCGGTGAGAATGTCCCCAGAGGGATTATTGGGAAAGTTGATCAGGAGAGAGGTTATCTTGTTTTCTCTGATTGTCCGCTCCACATTTTTAAAGTTGATAGTATAATCCTCATCGAACAAATCGATGACCACAGGATTTCCTCCTGCATTCAGGATAATTCCCTTATAATTACTCCAGTAGAGAGGCATGAGGCCCACGTTTTGTTGAAAAGCAAAAAGATGCATGACGATGGCCAGTCCTTCTGTGGCGCCAGAAACAATGGCCACATTTCTTTTATCCAGCCCCTGAAGGGGTATTCCTGGTTTGTTTTTCAATCGGTAAGCATAAGTCCAGAACCGACCTACCAATTCTCGCAATTCCTCCAGGCCAGAAGAAGGACCATAATAAATTTCTTTCTCGGGAAAGATTCCAACCACTTGACCCTGGTCGCTGCGAATAAAATCTGGAACCTCGGCAGCAATAGCCTTTGCTCTGGCAGCGATGGCCGGGATTATTGGCTCAGAAGAAACAGTCTGACGAATTCCTTCCGGCATGAATGTCCAAGCGCGTTGGAGAAGAGGTGTTTTGAAGCTAGGCTGTTTTTGGTCTTGAATCGAATCCTTGGATTTTTTGTTACCTGTCTTCATTTTTTTCCTCGGCCTTCTTGGTTAAAGAGGCGACGATGTCCCTGACTTCTTGCAAGGTAAAAAGATATCTTTTTCTCAATCTCCCTAGGTTCTCATAGAGCGAGACATTTGCGGGCAGGCCAAGTTTGTCGGCGATTTTTCGAGCAGGAATGCTTGTTTCCACTTCTATATCATAAAGAGTCATTCGACCCGTAATCAGGATTCCGGATTGATCCTCAGCTTGCCTTCCTTGAGTTATTTTTTCTTCGTGTTCTTCTGCATGAATCTCCTCGTGTTTTTCATCTTTTTTTATCTTCGGGATTTCTTTCCTTTCTTCAACAACTGCTTTTTTCTTTTTTAGAAGTACAGAAAGAGTGCCTCTAACTTCCTGGAGAGTAAAAGGATATTTTTTTCTCAGCCTGCCAAGAGTTTCATCCAGAGAGACTTTTGACGGCAATCCCAATTCTGCGGCGATCTCTCTGGCAGGAATGTCAGTGACTTTTTCCAATTCTCGAAGTGTCGTCTGCCCTGTTATAGTGATGTATTCTTGCCCTTCTTCAGGAGAGACAATTTCTTTTCCTGTCGCATAACCTTCTTTTAAGAGTCTCTGCTGTCTCTTTCCAGCTCCTACTCCATAGTCTTCATAAGCTCCAGGAGTCCTTGGATAGAGAACCCAGAAAAGAAAAATAACAAGGAGGGAGACTAAGGCGGTGAGAATGAGTATAGTTGCCCAGCTTTTCTTAAAGATTTGGCGGGCTTTGCCCTTTATCCATTTCCAGGAAAGAAGGAGATGAATAGTGACCAGAGTCACAAAAGCGATCGACAGGTAGAAATGAATGTTTCCCCATTGATGTCGATGAAGCCCTAGAAAGTATTTGGAGCTTTCACTGGCTACTGGTCCTTTGGGAATGACGAGTCCCATGAGAAAACCGATAAAAGCTATGCCCACGATGCAGAAAAAGAGGAGTGTGTCCACAAGATATTGCCAATCTGTCTTCTTCATTGTTATTTATCCTCCTAAATAGATAATTTTATCAATTTTTGCCAGATTTTAATTATTGCTTGTGATGCAGAATTTTTAGAATACTCGATAACAGGAACTCCCTGAACCATTGATTCTGTTACTAGAGGATTGAAGGGGATTTTTCCCACTAAGGGAATAGAATTTTTTTGGCACCACTTTTCGATTTGTTCAGCGTTACTAAGGTTGAGGTCGTATTTATTGATGCAGCAGGCAGTTTTGGTTCCAAAGTGATGAGCCACTTGAATTACCCGTTCCATATCATGGATTCCAGAGAGAGTGGGTTCAGAAACAACCAAAGCCATGTTCGTTCCAGAAATAGAGGCAATCACTGGACAGCCTATTCCCGGAGGCCCGTCTATGATAATGACATCTAATTTTTTGGCCTGGGCAATCTCCTTCGCCTTTTTTCGGACTTCAGTCACCAGCTTTCCAGAGTTTTCCTCGCCGATTCCCAGTTTCGCATGAACAAAGGGTCCGTACTTGGTTTGGGATAAGAACCATTCTCCCGAGATGCACTTTTCCATTTCAATGGCTTCAACCGGGCAGATGTAAGAGCAGACTGCACACCCTTCGCAGGATATGGGGTCAATGATGATTTCTTCATCTTCTGTATTCTTAATGGCTGAGAAGCGGCAGACGTCTAGGCATTCATCGCATCTCGTGCATTCTTCTGGATTGATCCTAGCTTTCATCCCCCCTGAAAATTGATGAGTTTCTTGAATCTCAGGGTGAAGGAGGAGAAAGAGATTAGCCGCGTCGACATCGCAATCAACCATCACCTTACTTTGGGCAAGGCAGGCGAAGGAGGCGGAGATAATCGTTTTTCCGGTTCCGCCCTTTCCGCTTATGATGACCAGTTGTTTCATTATTTAAGTTTTTTTATGTTTTCAAAAAGCTCAATAAATTTTTGTTTATATTCAGGCTGAGTTTCTATTATGGCCTTTCCTTCAGAATAGGCAACAGCAATGTCCCTGTCAAAAGGGATGGTCATCAAGACAGGGATATTTTCTTGCTGGCAATAATCTTTGACCTTCCGGTTTCCGATATCGGCTCGATTGATGATAACTCCAATGGGAATTCTCATTTGTTTTATGGTTTCCACTGTTAATCGAAGGTCGTTGAGGCCAAACGGGGTTGGTTCGGTAACCAGAAGGCAGAAATCGCTTCCCTTCACAGCTTCAACCACTGGGCAGGATGTTCCAGGAGGGATGTCGATAATGACGCTCCTGGTGTTATTGAGGTACTTTTTGACAGCTCGGATAAGGGGGGGAGACATGGCCTGGCCGATGTCGAGCTTGCCCTGAATGAACTGGAGATTGTTTACCGAGCCAAAATCTACAAGGCCGATTCTCTTTCCCTTTTCTTTTATCGCTTTTTCAGGACAGAGGAGACTGCATCCCCCACAGCCATGGCAGAGTTCAGGAAAGATGAGAACACTGTCTTTCACGACAGCAATAGCATTGTAGGCACAGACT
>Ga0209636_10001548_pt1 | contig 23318 bp, 24 predicted proteins | sample DeeMarSWOR152_54_FD_187464 | JGI IMG/M metagenome (GOLD analysis project Ga0209636, IMG submission 187464) | Marine sediment microbial communities from White Oak River estuary, North Carolina - WOR-1-52-54 (SPAdes) (version 2) | ecosystem: Environmental > Aquatic > Marine > Intertidal zone >...
AATGCCAAAATAGGCTTTTTTCGCTGCCGGAAGAACACAAAGAGAATACTGCTTTTCTATGGCCAGATCAAGTTTGAGTTTCTCCTTAATCGTTTTGATCAGCCATTCCACCTCGGCTGGCTGCGGATTATCTAAGAAAATGGAGTCTGTGTCGCCATAAGTAGGATGAAGTCTTCTTCCTTCCGCCGTGTCCCACGTAGTTTGCAACGCCCAACGTCCATAACCTGTAATGCACTCAGCCAGCGGTGGACAAGCAAGCCCATGAATTCTCACTGTCACGCCGTAACTGGAAACGCTGATCAATTTCAGAAGCTTTGCCAAGGCTTCAGCATGTGTTCTTTCTTGTTCCGAGACCGCTGTGTTTTTGGAAAGAGGCTTGAACCAGTGTATGCGAAGGTCTTTCAAGGCGCCGATAAGTATGGAGTAAAAGCCTCTTCTCTTTGTGCAAACCCAATGCTGTGCGCATTCGTCAATTCTGTTCCTTGTGCATTCTTCGTGCGGGCAGTTCACGGTTTCGTAGGAAAGATTGTGGCTGTCAATGAGGCTTGGGTATAGACTTTCAAAATCGCAGACAACTGTGTTGAAGTATACTCCTGCTTTTGGCTGAACGGTCAACGCGCCTGGAACCCTGTGTGTTTCTAATCCTCTGCGCAGTTCTGTTGATGTAGGAATCAAGACATTGTTTTTTCTTAGGTGAGTGTAAATCATGGATTTTAACCAGTCACTTACTCTTCGGCTTTGATAAGCCTCAGAGACCGGAATGTTCGCTATTCTCGCCAACATGAACGCAAGATAGAGACGTTCAGAGCTGACTTCTTTCAAACCCAAGTGGTCAGGCTTAACTTGGGGTACGGGTTGAAGAAGAAGATTAAACCAATGTTTGATTTGCGCATATTTTTGCGGGTCGGCGGTCTTTATGTATGCAAAAGTGTTTTCAAATTTGTTATCAACTTCTTGAGATACGTTGGCAACCAAAACTGGTTGGTTTTCTGCTATAGTGTAGGGTGCACCGAAGACTAGGTTATGGTCGTAAACGTAGCTTTGAGTGTACTCTATCTCGATCTCCCATACTGTTTCAAATGTTTTGCTGGCTCTTCGGAAAGCGTCTGAAGTATATACCGTGACCTTGGTTAGTTTTTTTAATTCATCCGCGAATAGATCGCGTCTCTTTACAACTTCAACTTCCCCGTGGAGGCTTCGAATTCCTTCCTCGTCGGCTTTGGACAAGGGATGCGGAAGAAAGAAGTAGGGTTTATAGTCTGGTTCTCTTATTTCCAGTGTTTCACCTGTTTCAGCATGATAGAATTTGAGTATGATGATTCTGCCTTCGGTTTTTGCATCGAGTAAGTAGTAGAAATCCAATGTTGTTTTTCACTAAGATTGAAATTAAAAATTTCGTAGATAACTGTTTCTGAAATAGGAAAACGGAAATCGGGAGGTTCCTTCTTTTGCGTGCGTGTCTTGGTGCGCCAGTCTGTCCGCACGCGCTCAATGTTGGAAGTAACATGGAAACAAGAGTGCGCACGCTTTTATAAAGCACTTTACCGTTTATGGATGTGAAACGGCTATCATCAATTGAAAAGTAGCTAATGAAGGGTGTTGAATGGCAAGTTTCGGCTTAAACCTCCAGCTTGAGGAGTACTCCATTGAGCTCGCGTTGAAGACGGCTAAACTGGTTGAGGACCTAGGGTTAGACGCTGTCTTCGTCAACGATCATTACATGAAACGCTCTCGTAACAATATTCAAGATGCGTTTCTTATGTTAACGGCTATGGCTCTCAAAACTAAGCGAATTAAGATAGGAACAGCCGTCACACCAATACCCTTCAGATCTGCGCCCCAAACAGCCAAGGTCGTCTCTACCTTGGACAACATCAGCAAGGGGCGCTTTGTCTTTGGGGTTGGAGCCGGATGGAACCAGGCTGAATTTGAAGGATATGGCGTCGAGTTTCTTCCTGCTAGGGAGAGGGTGTCCAAGACCATTGAGGGAATAAATCTTATGAAAAGGATGTGGACCGAGGACGCGGTTACGTTTCAAGGCAGATACTACCACATCAAGGATGCTGTCCTTCTCCCGAAAACCTTTCAAAAGCCCCATCCACCAATTCTCATAGGATCAAGGTCGCCCAGGATGTGCCGATTCGCGGCTAGGGCAGGTGACGGCTGGATCCCTGGCCACCTCTCTTCCGAGAGTTATAAAGATATAATGGATGAAATCGTCGATAAGGCAGAAAAACGAGGCAGACGCCGGAATGACTTAACCTTCGTGCATTTCACGAGGATTCTCACTGGGCCCCACATGGATGAGGTTCTCAAATCCATGTCCAAGGGTCAGATCTCGCGGATCACGGAACGGTACATCGTTGGGCCTCCGGAAGCCTGCGTGGAGAAGTTGCAGAGGTACCTTGACATTGGAATCGACTTGATACTGCTTCGTCTTCATCACATAGCCCAAACCTCATTTGCAGAGCCAAAGAAACACCGCCAACAGATCACGTTCATCTACAACGAGATACTCTCACAACTGCAATGAAAACATGGTTCTTCTAACGGATACTGTAAACTTATTTGTCATAGACTTTTCGCGTTAGTGTTGAATCTCTACCACTATTATGGGTCTGTAACTTTTATTTGCACCAGATACTGCAAATTTCTTCGTCATGACCGAAAATACAGATTCACTCTTCACACTTCTTTTATTGCATTTTTAATAAAACTATGAACCGAAAATTAAATATCATAAAGAAGAGGTAGAGCTTAATTTGGCACTCTTCACGGTTCACTCTGGAGTTAATAATCAACAATGGTCAAGTTGAATGTTCCTCTGTTTGGACAACCAATGTTCTATCAGTGTGTTCCCACTTGTGTCAAGATGGTTCTGGAATATGCAAGGCAACAACACGGGAGCAAGATTCCACGACTGTCCATAAAAACGATAGCAAGGGTTATTGGAACTACTATTGATGGGACAGCCCCGAAGAGTGTAGAGAAGATTAATGAAAGGATTAGAGAAGCACAGCCATCAGTAGAGTTCGAGACTAAATTCTTAGGTAGTTTTCCAGAAATAGTAGAAGAGCTGGAAGAACGTAAGCTACCTGTAATTGTATGGATAAATTGCGTTGAACCCCCTGCAGTAGTTTGGCATGCAGTGGTTGTTACTGGTTTTGACCCAGAAACAAACACAGTTTTTTTAAATGACCCCGACGGAAAAGTGGAAAAAACCATGGAAGTAGGAGTGTTTAACCAAAGATGGGGCATGATAAAGAGATTGGTAAAGGTTTTAATAGGAAGAATACAACAACGATACATAAACGAATGGACTACCAATACAGAAAATCGAGAGATAGGTGAATAAGTATGTCACAAACACAAGTGGCTCAAAGATACGCCTTCTCTCACTATGGACACCTTATTTTGGTAGATGACCCAATATTTGATGACCGCCAGAACATATACACATCCAATCTAAGGTCTGATTATCCACTGGTAATTCAAGATGACAGAATACCTGACAAAAGAATCATACGTATTCTCAAAATAGATAGTCTTGGAACCGTTTCTTTTAATCAGAACTCAGAGATAATAAAGGAAAGGACAACATCGAGAGAGGATTGCATAAAGAATTTGAGACTATTCTTTGAATTATGGAAGGAGCGAGCGGAAGAAATAGTAGTTGCAGTCACGTCTGATAATCTCGTCAGAATTTCCAGACTCAGGCACTTCTTTGACCCAATAGATTCTGTCCTAATCTATCTCTGGGATAAAAATATGATACATGATGAGGAGATTAAGACCGCACGTTTGGTTCAAAGACGAAAGAAAATGAGGCTATATTTAGAACTACTTGAAGGTCTACAGATAGTTCGTAGAGTTGAAGATGGATACGTTGCAGGAAATCTATTTGTTTCGACAAGACAAGAGGAACCTAACGAGGAAAAGTTCAGAGATGCAGTTCTTTCTCTCATTATTCGAGAGCGTTATCCAACCTTACGAGATGTATTCCACTTGACGATTCTTGAGCCAACCATTCATATAGACAATTGTATTTACTTGCCTGAACTCGAATCGGGAGAAATAATTTACAGAGTCTCACATTCAATTGCAAGGGATTACAAATACTACTATCGCAAGCGAATCAATCCTCTTGACCTAAAGCTCACTTTGAGAAGATTGGAGAATGCAGAAGCAATAAACCGAGAGGGAAATCATTATTCTGGAAATGACGTTCTCCTTAGAAAAATGATAGATAAGAAGAGACAACTTCCTACTCTCAGCACAGAACTAACAGCTAGAGCTTGAACTCTCTTTTGACCCCAGTTTCACCTATCGCCGAACTGCAGGACGTATATAAAGCTTTTGGGATTAAGAAAATACGAAAAAGTCAAAAAGGTGAAACTTCCGATTATAGGTGAGGAGTGTATAAATTGGCTAAGGAACATGTGAGTATGGTGTGTGATTGCGGTAACAAGATTTCTTGGATAGATGATGTAACACCTGGTTTTAGAGAAAGAACAGAAGAGGTTATAGTGTGCCAAAACTGTCACAAAAAGCATGGAATAACCTACGATGGGACTCTCTGTGGACTGAAAGGTGCAGTTGTCGAAACAGAAATAGAAACAGTTGATTGTCCTATTTGTAAACTTTCTATAGAAGACATCGAAAAGATGACAAAAGAAGAGGCGGAGAAGATAGCATTAAGCGATAAGTTGGTATGGTGCAGAAGACATAAAGTAATGTATCTCACGTTGCGGAAGAAATACAGTTTAATGGGAAAGGAACTATTGAAAGGAATGATAGACTAACTCAACTAAAGAGTTCTCATGACAAATAAGTTTACAGTGTCCTTCTAACGTCTAAATAATGTGGCCGACGCGTTTGGATTATCACCGCGCGCGCTGGGCATGATATGTGGAGTTGAAAGAACTCTAACACACCGCACGTTAGTAAGTCTATTGATGAACATAATCATGATGCTCTTGGAAATGGACATCTTCGAAATCTTGTCAGGCTGAGTTTAGAAGCTAAAAGACTAGATTTTCTGCATTCTTCTGCTGGGCTTTTTGTTGTTTTTGTTGCGTTTGCTGTGTTTGTTGCGGTTTTTACGTTTTAGGGATAGTTCTTCGAGAGAAGTTGCTTTGCGGAGCTCCTGCATGTACCAGCTTCTGTCACGGGAACGGCTTAGCCCAGAGACCATCCCGAAGATTATGAGGGTGGAACCGCTTATTGTCAGTGCTAGGCCGAGAACTGCTCCGGCAAGAGGTTCCGTGTGGTATGGGATGAATAAGAACCATTCTGCGTCTCCAGCTAGGCTCAGGGTTTCTAGTATGCCGCCTACAAAAAATATGGCACCGGCTAGGAACATTAAGTAGGCTAGGATTTCGTTGTGTCTTGATTCTTCTGCTTTCTCGTGTAGGTAGTCTCTGAAGGACATGACTTTCATTATGCCGAATGATTAAACATGTACGTAAATCTTGTTATTTTGAAACTTCTATATGCAGTAAGTATCTGGAATCATGATTTGTTTGAATTCCTTGTTTGGGATTCGGTGACGCGTTAGGCGTGTGAGATGTTAGCTAAAGACGCAGTTTCGTTTCCAAGCGTCTGACGTGATAGGGGGGAATTCTCCTTGCTCTACAACATTGATAAGTTTCTCTAGTTCTTTCTTTGCCTTGTCATAGAGTTGTTGTGCAATCCAATTTCTTCTAAAGGCATTCTCTAATTCCTCTTCGTCCAGTATCTTATACCTAAGGTCAGGTGAAACCCAGAGGTCTAGAAACAAATCTGTAAGTTCAACTCCGCCATCTTTCAATAGCCGAGGAGGAGTAACAATGTCACAGTAATATCCCGTGTGCCTTCCTTGAAGGTTTCTTATTTTGCCGACAGTAAACCACTTTCCCATCAACTCAAAGCATATAATTTGGAAACCGCGCGCCAAAACCGCTTTGTCATCGAATGTAATCGAATGTGTAGACGTAATCTTAGACTTGAAAACAATAACCTTCTGACTTGTAGATTAGGGTGTTATAGATGTTCATTGCTTGATTGGGTAATCGAATATATCGCAAGTGAAGTTTCGGCGTGGATTCTTCCCGAAGTTTAGTTCTTTTCGGCATCGATATTCAATACCACAAGCGAGAATTTATCTTCGTATGCACTTAAAGAATTAGGGAAGTAGTGTTGCAGAAAGGAAGAGTTGGCGTTCGCTAGATTTGTTTCATGGAAGTGAGTATAACGCGTTTTAGTTTGCCAACGTGACGACGCTAGGGGCTAGAACAAACGCTGTTACGAGAGCCGAGAATATTAGCATGCCAAGCTTTACGTATTTATCTTCAATTCTCCACACACCCAATGCGCTGGCCAAGGCTAGTATGAAAGCACCGGGGCTTACTAAGGTGTGAGCGAGGAACATCATTATGTTGGCGCGGTCCAGTGCGTCTGCAGTGCTTGATTGACCTACGCCGCGGTAGTCCGCGTCTATTTCAGCATGTCTTCGAATAGTCTGGCTTAATGTGTAGAAAATTGAGCCAAAGAACATAATGCAGAAACCTACCATGAATAATGCGAGGATTGCTCTATGCTCCATTTCCAACTCCGAATTTCGTTTTCTGCTTACACCTAGTATATAAGAGTTGTTTACGATAGCGGATTAAGTACGATTGAGTGGCTCTCGCCAAGGAAGTTGAAACCAAGAAACATGCCACTCGATTGAACGCAAATGATAAAAGTTGGACAGAGTGAGAAGTAGAGGTAGATTGTATGCAAGTTAAGAAGGTAATGCTGAGTGATTTAGAAGCAACCTATTGCTGCATGAGCGAGTTGCCCCCAGATCACTCTTGGCGAGAGAGTTTGCCAGAGTCGAGAGAATGGTCCAAAACTAATCTAGGTAAGCATGTTGAAGGCTATCATTTAATGGATGGCCACAAGGTTGTTGGTCATATCTATTACGCAACATCAGAAAAAGCGCTGCTTCCATACGAAATCGAGCCGACAGTAGCTTGCATTTACTGCACGGAAATGTTGAAGGATTACATACGCAAAGGATACGGCAAAATGATGTTCGACTATATGAAGAATGATCTCAAGAAGCAAGGGTTTAAGGGCATAATGATCCCGGCCACGAATTTCAAAGAATGGATGCATTATGAACTCTTTCTCAAGCAAGGATTTCAAGTGATTAAAGAACATGCGCCCTACAAAGTCATGTATTTCCCTCTCCTAAAGGAAAGCATCAACTTAAAGGTTTCAGAATTGAACTACAGGCCTTCAAGAGATAAGGTCGAAGTAACCCTGTTCAACAACTTCTTCTGTCCTGTCGCCGTCTACATGCATCATTCAATAAGGAAAATCGCGCAAGGCTTCGGCGACAAAGTTAAGATAGTTGAGATTGAGGCAACACCAGAAACTGTGCGGAGATACGGAACTGCTGATCCTCTGATTAGCGGCAAAATCAAACTGTTCGGTCCAGCCTCCGAAGAGGATGTGAAAAAAGCAATACAGGAAGAAATAGAACAATTCAAGCACTGAAGGGTCTGATAAAGTTCCCACAAACAAGCAGATCTGCATTTTGTGTTTACGTGCGTTGAATGTGAGTTGCGTATGGCGGTATAAATACAGCGTTATGTGCTGAAGCTTTAAGATCATTGAGAGACCTTTGTTGAAAAGACTCTATAGTCTCGACTAGATCCGAATTCTTACAAGAGTATTTCCACGGATTGAGATAGGGCCCTTCCATATCTCATATAAGGCGCAAACATTTTTAGAGTTATTAGAGAAGATGCTGATGAGCAAAGATGAGTCATCGATTGCCGAAGAACTTCGTGGTCGTTTGGGAAACGCTACGAAGTATGGTGAGATCTGGGAGATTGTTAAGGATACTGTTGATTTCACTTTACACAGGCATAGGCGTGGGATGATGCTTTTTCTGGATGACTTACCTATCAGGTTAGGCGCATACCATCCATTAGGAACAAACAACATTGTTTTGAACAGAACCCTAGTCAAAATAGTTGAAGGTGCAATTAAGTCAAAACGTGTGGTTAATGCCCTGATCTACAATCTATTGCTTCATGAGTATTTGCATGCCTTAGGTCTAGTCTCCGAAATTAGGGTTAGGCAACTGGTTTACGAAATCGCCGGAAAATGCTTCGGCGAAGATCACATCGCCACATTGATTGCGAAGAAAAGCCCATGGGCTTTGCTGAAAGGAATCCCATTGAAAGCCGTCAATGCTCCGAGACGGGTCATGGAAATAGTCAAAGACTTTGAAAAAGCAGACAAATACATAGTGTAGAGGGCTTGCTTTGTCACCTATCAAAGCAGTGATCTTCGACTTCATCGGCACGTTAACAAACGTTAGAGGTTACAGCTTGGAAGCCTCAAGGACCGTCTCAAAGATGAAGTTGAATAGGGCAATTGTGAAGGCAGGTTTCACGGTTGACCCCAAAAGTTTTTCAAAAGCATACATCCAAGCCTATGAAAAATACCGTATTATCCGCTACCAGAAATTCGTTGAGGTGACCAACGCGGTTTGGATTTCAGAAGCCATAAACGACCTAGGCTACAAAACAACACCAGACGACCCTCGAATAAGAACTGCTGTCAACATCTCTTTCGAAGACTACTTAAATTCCATTGAGCTCAGGCGATGCGCAAAACGAATTCTAAAGATGGTTTCAGCAGATTACAAACTAGGTCTACTTTCAAACTTCACATACGCACCAGTAATCTATGCTGGGCTCAGAAAACTAGACATAAACCAGTTTTTCAACGCCATTCTAATCTCAGACGAGGTTGGCTGGCGCAAACCTCACCCAAAAATCTTTAATGAAGCACTGAAAAGACTCAAAGTTTCAGCTCACGAAACCGTGTACGTTGGAGACAGCCCCCTAGAAGATATAAAAGGAGCAAAAGCCACAGGCATGAAAACAATCTTCGTTCCCTCACAATTTTACACCCTCAAAAACTTACATGAAAGCCAACAAAAACCAGACACAATTGTGAAAAACCTTCATGAACTCTGCGAGAAACTTCCCGATTTTCTAAACAGCATCGCCCAAACTCCTCTTGTCAGACATAAAAATTTTAATTGCCAGACAAATCAGAAGGCAATAAATTTATTGGAATTCTGATACAAAAAAAAGTGCGGCCGCCGGGATTTGAACCCGGGATCGCAGGCTTGGAAGGGCTGAGTCCTAAACCAGACTAGACGACGACCGCCCTTCACAAGCTATCTATCAAAGAGAGCTAGATAAAATTTCTTTTCAGCTATTTCGGTTTTTCTTCTGGCTTGTACAACTTTTTCTCATACGCTGGCTTCGGCTTAAAACTCCCGCGATATTTGGGCATGGACGCTCTCTTTCGTTCTATGTTTTTGAGTCTTGCATGAAGCTTGGCTGCTTTGGTCTTTGAGGGTCTCCTTCTTCTTGGAGTACGGTAAGGCGCTGGCGTAAAGGGCTTTTCAACTTTTTCTCTTGACCTCTTCTTTCTACGGTTTTTTGTTTGCAAACGCTTCACTTTCTGAAAAACAACATATCCTTCTTCCAAGTTCACCTCTTGCATTTTCCATCCAACATTCAGCCAAGCCTTAGCATGGACACTACTCGATGAGTTACTCCACCATTTTTCGTTGTGAAAGGCACTCATGGGTAAGTTGTCGCCTATTATCCCATCGATTTTGGCAAAAGAAAGCTTGACGACGTTTGTGAAGGCAGCTCTGTATTTTAAGTAGCGTTTAAGCCTCTCATATTTGCCAATGGAACGTGGTGAAACAACTCTCCTTGCACAATTTAAGCAGAGCATTTTTGTAGGATCACCCGTTGAAACGTCGGGCACCATGCAGTCTCTACAGAACAAGCGTCCGCATCTCTGACAACGCCTAAGGTAACTGTACGGAAAAACTCTACCGCATATCCCACATTCATCTTTGATGGTCATTTAAACCACTGGCAAACGCGAGGAATTCACTAAATTATTGCTGAGCCCTTCATATAAATGTCGTTTCATGATTTAGAAATTACAATGGATATTCGAAATCTGCGATAATATTTATACACAACCTTTCTCCGTGTCAAATCGTGAACCTAATGCTTTTTGGCGAGCACTTACATGAGAAAGTGGAAGAGTCAAGGCCCAATGAAACAGTTGGGTATTTTCTGATTGTAATAGGCTCCATATTTCTTGTGGGAGGCTTACTTGAAACCGTAATAACCGTCGAAAATCCAGAATGGTTTCTAATAATTCCCTATCACTTAACGCCCCACCCCTATAGTCTTTTGGGATTAACTCTCACAACCGTAGGGCTTGCACTCATCTGCTCAGGGATAGCCTTAAGCATTCACTATACGAGGCAGAGATCATGGTACATGAAGGAGCTGAAAAGGGCGCAAAGCACGGAAGAATTGAAACTTATAAGAACAAGAAAAGGCAAAAAAGAGAAGAGGATGAGGTGAATTCAGCCTTTTACAACTGCCAAGGGAACAAATCTGGCAACTTTTGTCGCTATTCCTAGTTTGTCACTTACATCTACAACTATGTCCACGTTCTTGTAGGCTGGGTCTGCCTCTTCAGCTAAGACAACCGCACTTGCGGCTCTAACGTGAATTCCGCGTTGCTCCAAAACCTTTTTTATATCTCCACCCCAAAATCTTCGCTTGGCAGCATGCCGACTCATCATCCTTCCCGCTCCATGAGCAGTAGACCCAAAACTCAACTGCATAGCTTTTTCCGTCCCAACGAGAAGCCACGAACTAGTCCCCATGCTTCCAGGTATAAGCACCGGCTGCCCCACAGCCTTATATTTCGCTGGAACATCTGGATGCCCCGGTGGAAAGGCGCGCGTTGCGCCTTTTCTATGTACCCAGACTTTTTTCTCCTGCTCTTCATTGACCTTGTGGTTCTCTATCTTTGCAATGTTATGGGCAACGTCATATACAAGATTTAGCCCAAATTTTTCTGGGTCTACTTTGAAGACTTGTCGGAAGCTTTGTCTGACCCAGTGCAGTATTGTTTGACGGTTTACAAACGCATAGTTGACAGCGCACGCCATTGCTTGATAATAATCTTCAGCCTCCTTGGTGTTTCCAGGTGCACACGCAAGTTCCCTATCCGGCAACACAATCTGGTATTTATCAACAGCCCTTTCCATAACCCTCAAATAGTCCGAACATACTTGATGGCCGAATCCCCTTGAACCGCAATGGATCATACCTGTTACTTGTCCTTCATGTTCAATTCCAAAGGTTTTGGCTGTTTTTGCATCATAAATTTTGTCCACTTTTTGGATTTCAAGGAAATGGTTTCCCGAACCCAAAGTGCCGACTTGCCCCAGTCCCCTGTTTTTCGCTCTTGTTGAAACCTTGTCTGGATTTGCGTTCTTCATACATCCTTGTTCTTCATGGTATTTGGCGTCTTCAGACCAACCTAATCCTTGGTCAATGGCCCATTGGACACCCTCCATGAGTAATCTGTCCAAGTCATGTGTTGTAACACTGAAGTCTTTTCGTCGGCTTCCAAGTCCGCACGGAACATTATTGAAAATGCTGTTTGTCAATTCGACGAGTTTTGGTCTGACGTCTTGCTCTGAGAGGGTTGTTGTTACTAGGCGAACCCCACAGTTTATGTCATAGCCTACCCCGCCTGGGCTAATTACGCCCTCATCGTAGTCTGTTGCTGCCACGCCGCCTATTGGAAAACCATAACCTTCGTGGCCGTCAGGCAACGTTATAGCGTATTTGTAGATGCCTGGTAAATGAGCCACGTTCACACACTGTTGAAGGGTTCTGTCCGTCTGGATCTTTTCCAATAAACTGTTGTCTGCAAAAACCACGCCGGGAACTCGCATGCCAGGCTTATATTTCGGAATGCGCCAAGTGTAATTGTCTATCTTTTCAACTGGAACCTTGTTTCCACCCATTTTTTTCACCTATCAAATAGGAGAATTGCCTCAAATATAAACAATTTTGGCGTCTGCACCAAAACAAACCGGCTTTTACTCAGAGAAATCACTTCAGAGCATTCCCAATTTTTTCCACGAATTTCATAACGCCTTCCACGCTTTGATTCAGAACAGTTTCGCTGAGAATCGGGTGGCTTTTAATGTGTTCTGCAGCTTTTTGGACAGCTATGTCGCTTTTCAATATTCTTCTACTTATTGCCTCTAGGTTCCCACCTTTTTCTATCCCTTGTTTTGCAATCTCTGCCCAAAGTTTAAGTTGCGTTACATAGACTTGAAGTTTTTCTATGGCATTTTGTGCTTTGCCAAAGTGGCTGTAATACAAGAATCTGGGTTTTAGGTTGATCATTTTCTTCAAAGATGCTAGAGCGATGTCAAGACGGAAGGGCGGAGGAGTTGTCGGCACAATCACGTCAAATCTGTTCAGATAAATGCCGGCAGCATCCCCTGTAAAAATCCCTTGGCTTGATGCTTCGTAGTAGCTCAAGTGATGTGAAGCATGTCCGAGAGTTTCAACGACCTTTAACTTAACACCGTTTCCAACATCAGAGACCATGCCATCAGTTGCCGCAATAATTCTTTCTTCTGGAACGGGTTCAGGTTTACCATACATCTCAGCTATTTTTCCAAGAGCTCCCCTTGCTTGAGTCCAAAGTTTTTCCGGATCCGCTACATGAGGTGCCCCTCTCCAGTGGACGATAAGCTTAGCTTTCGGCAAATGCTTCAATAATGTTCCAGCTGCTCCGCCATGGTCCAAATGAATATGTGAAACAGCAACATAGGCCACTTCCTCCGGTTTAACATCTAGCTCCTTCAAGCCGGAAAGCAGATTCTGCACTGTTGATGCAGGACCAGTCTCGACTATCGCTGTATCCTTTCCCCTTAAAACGTAGCTAGCTATGAAATTCTCAATTCCAGCGAGTTCAAGGTCAATTAAATGGATGTGTTCGTCAATCTTTGTAACGTGCATTCTTAGCACCGTGTGGCATTTAAGTAGAACGTTAGTCGTTGTCAACTGCTTTAAACATTGTCATTGCTAAGAATTTTAAGCAAGTTAGAAGCACCTCTTTACCGTGAAACCTTATGCTTCTCAGAATTGTTCGGGATTTAACGCCTGAAGAGGTTATGAAGGAAATCCGAAAGCTTGAAAAGGAATTTGGTATGAGCTTTGAGAATTTTGAGAAGCTTTTTCTTCAGAAGAAGCTTGACGCTAAATTTGCAAGGGCCTATTTCGAGTGGGCTGAACTTGTGAACAGCTATAAAGGCTACATTGAAGATGGACAGCTCGACTATACTGTTGAAGAAATCAAAGACCTTAAACCTGAGCAAGCTGCTTTGCTAACTCCTAAGAGAATACAGTTGCTATATCAACTTGCCATCACACGCGTTGAATCAATAAACGACTTATCTAAAAAGGCAAGGAGAAACGTGAAAAACGTATACCAAGATTTGCAGGTGTTAAACAAACTTGGCTTTGTGAAATTGAACAAGCGGAAGGGAAGAGCTGTCATCCCAGAGAGTTTAGTTAAGGAGATTACGTTTCTAATTCGATAAAAGGGTAACAATAACCTTTCTATACGTCAAGAATAAACCTTAACGTTACCCTATTCGGTTCTTTCAGAATTTCCATACGATGATATGTAACAGCTTTTACACCAATCTTCTGAAGATGTTTTTCTGGATCAAACCTTTCTCCCCAAATTCTTGCTTCAAGCTTGTAGCCATCTGGAGTCTCGTCTATGGTCGAAATTTTGAATTTGGAATAAAGCATTTCGTTTATGTCAGATTTTACGAGTAGATCTTCAAGCCAACTATAAAGCAAGGCATACTCATCCTCCGCCACAACTTCAACGTAATCCTCAACCTCTGCCCTGACCTTTTCAACCTCAGTCATAACATCAAACATTGCAGTGGCTGCACTTTCGAAGGCTTCAACTAAGTCTTTTCCGTAAGCAGCAACGTAAGCGTCTGCCGTATGCTCCAGAAACTCATAGCTCGTTCCTTCAGTCATTTTCAACCATAAAAATACTAAAAGCTTCCTCATCTTAAATCGTTTTGTCCTTCTTAGAAATGTGAAAAATTTAATTGCTTAAATCGACTGAAGGATGTAATCATTGGACGGTGAAAATCTGACTAGAAGTGCTGTTCCAAAAATTCTTTTGATATATTTGGCCGTTGCAGTGATTATCTGTTCAAATGGATATTTTTTCAGAACCGAAAACGAACCAGTAACTTCCATTCCCATTTTTCTCTCAGTTCTGTTAATAGTTCCAATGTATGTATGGTGCAAAACCTCTTGCGAAAAGACAGAATTCTCAAAAGAGATAAACGGAAGGGATAATAGCATCGTTCTTTCGTGGATTTTCGCGCTTTTTATCTTAGCTTTGTTTGTTCGCATTCCATCTGTACTTTTGTTCGGTATACCCTATGAGAAGACTCCTTTGATTTACCTTATAATTCTAACGATACTTGTCATTGAAAAAACAGATGTTTCAGCTTTCGGTTTTAAAAGTAAAAACATCTGGAAATCACTGCTTTTTGGTTTCCTATTTTTCATCATTTTAGACGGACTAGCCTCTCTAACTCTATACTTTCTGATTTATGTTTTCACCAGTCAGATACCGGTTCAATCCTATAATGTCTTGCCTTTTCTTGTGACAATGCCGTTCATGACCTTGTGCGTAGGCGTCAGCGAAGAAGGACTGTTTAGGGGCTATATACAAACACATCTTGAAAAATTCTACACTTCTAAGCAAGCCATTCTCATTCAAGCGGTTTTGTTTGGACTTTGGCATTTCGTTTGGGATCTTTATCCCTTTAACCCTGTCGACATGATTTTCTACGTAGGAAGCACCTTTCTCGTTGGATTGTTATTTGGCTATTTTTACAGCAAAACTAGAAATCTCGCGCCTCTAATGTTTGCCCATGGACTTCTTAACAGCGTTCCGACAGGAATAGTGGAAAACCAATCAGCGTTGGATGCATTCCAAGCGATTTCACCGTCATATCAAGCTTTAGTATGGGCTTTACCCTATATAGTTTCTGTAATGTCAATACTTCTTTTCATAAAATACGTAGTGAGGAAAACTTAATTCGCGTGCACGAGAGCAATATAATCAGAAGTATTTTGGAATTTTTTGAATGGCAGCCACTGTTAGTTTTACCGAGTTTTCTGCATCTTCTATGCTAAGCATGCCTATTGGACTATGAATGTATCGTGTAGGTATTGATATGACGCCGCTTGGAACGCCTTCCCTTGTTAAGCATATGCGAGCCGCATCTGTTGAGCCAGTTACGGCTGTCTCAAGCTGGTATGGGATTTTGTTTTCCTCAGCTGCATCTATTAGCAACCGCAGAACTTTCGGATGTGTTATCAATCCACGATCTGAAACCGTTAATGATGGGCCCTTCCTCATTTTTGTCGATGCTTCAACTTCCTTTGCCCCAGGCACATCGCCAGCCACTGTTACATCAATCGCTATGCCAACGTCTGGATGTACGCCAAAGGCGGCTGTTGCCGCCCCTCTTAGGCCAACCTCTTCCTGCACCGTTCCAACAGCGTAGACTGCACATTTAGCTTTCTTCAATTGTTTCATTGCTTCGATCATGACTGCACATCCAATACGGTCGTCAAAAGCCTTGCCAATTACGATGTCCTTTCCAACTTTTACGAATTTTATGTCGAAGCTTATTGGGTCTCCGATCCTTACTCCCATTTTTTGTGCTTCTTCTCGGTTTCTTACCCCAATATCTATGAAAAGCTGGTCGTATGTGACGGTTTTTTTGCGTTCTTCTTCTTTTTGCATGTGTGAGGGTTTTGAACCGATTATTCCATGAAGTAGTCCTTTTTTGGTGTAAACCATGACTTTTTGGGCCGGTAGAATACGGTCGTCAATTCCGCCTATCTTCACGAAACGCAAGAAACCTTCTTTTGATATTGTTTTTACAAGTAATCCTATCTCGTCCATATGAGCTGCCAGCATCGCTTTTGGAGCGTTCTTCTTTCCCTCCTTTATTCCGATAACGTTGCCAAGCTTGTCCTCTCTGACTTCGTCTACGTAAGGTTTCAAGAACCTTTTCATCAAACCTCTGACTTCATCTTCTCTACCTGATACGCCGCAAGCGTTTGAAAGCTTCTCCAACGTCTTGTCGATCGTCATAACATTCCTTCTTTAAGGTGATTTAGAATCCTAAAGCTTTATAATTAACAATTGCGGTGAATATACTTGAAATTAAATATGGGCAATAATACTCCGCCCTTGCAGGGTGTAGAGACAACCATTGAGTAAGCTTTTCAAATCATTCTTTAGAAAGGTTAGAGTATACCTTAAAGTCACGAAGGCAACTGGTATAGCTAGAAGATACTTTGTAATGAACGGTTTCGACGGAGCCATGACAGTTTTCGGTATCGTTTTAGGTTCATGGATAGCAGGAGTTTCAAAATCAGAAATAATCATCCTAGCCAGCTTGGGAGCATGCCTCGCAATGGGGCTTTCAGGCTTCTTTGGGGCTTACATGGCTGAAAAAGCCGAAAGAGAACGTCATCTGAAAGAAATGGAAAAAGCAACACACAACAATGTTGACCCAATACAATATGAAGCATCACGGTTCGTCGAAATCTACGTTGCCTTAATCGACGGTTTATCTCCAGCTCTAACAGGGATTATTTCAACAATACCCTTCATTTTCGCGTCTGCGGGATGGCTATTAATTGAGAATGCATACATGTTTTCACTAGCACTTTCATTGACTTCGCTTTTTCTGTTAGGTATATATCTCGGAAAAGTAGCCCGAGAAAATGGCTGGCTATACGGAGTGGCAATGCTTACTGTAGGCGCCTTCACAGCCCTAATGATCTTCCTCATCCAACTCTTCTCAAGCGTCTAGCGACCTAGCAAGAACCCTGAAAACAGCCCCTCAGTATATCAATTTTAAAAGGTAAATCAACAGTAAGCGAGTAGGCAAAAGCTTATTGAAGTGAACTTGAATGGAGAAACTGAGAGAATCATCTTTTATTTCGTTAATTGCCGTTTTCGCAGCATTTAACGTAATTTGCGACTCGTTAACGGGACCTCTTCCAGACATCTCTGGTGTATGGTATAGTTGGATTTTCATAGCTGAACCCATCAGCGGAATTATGCTAGGACCATATGCAAGTTTCCTTTCTACTCTCATTGGAGTGATGGTTGGCCACTCCATCTATATCCGACATTCCGCAGAATTCCTCTTTACACTTGGCGCTCCAATTGGTGCAATGATTTCAGCCCTTGTTTTTAGGGGAAAATGGAAAATACCCTTGGTTTATTATTTGGTTTTGTTGGGAGCCTTCTTTGCCACACCGGTTTCGTGGCGACTGCCCTTTTGGGGTATGTGGGACGTTTATCTCGCCTTCGGCTGTCTGCTCGTCTCAGTTGTGCTCATGAAAAAATGGAAAGGGCTTTGGAACACTAAATCTGCTGGTGTACGCCTCTTATACATCGTTGCACTGTGTGCTTTTATCGGATTAGAAGCTGACGTATTGTTTCGCATTTTCGTCTTGGTTCCTTGCCAAACCTACTGGATCATTTATGCGCTTGATGTAAGTGAACTGCAGTTATGGTGGGCTGCTGGGGCTGTTGAGACATCAACAAAGGCTGCGTTGTCTACGTTGATTAGCGTAATGGTGACACCTTCTATAATCAAGGCCGTCCGAAAAATGGGTTTGGCTCTTTCAGAGGACTAAGCTGGATGAAGTATGCTATAAATCGACTCAGCTAGCTTTTTGGCCTTCTGGAATGAAAGTTTTCGATTCTTCCCGTCGGTTATGATGGAACACAATGGTTCTCCTTTCTCAATTATGGCTCCTGGAAGGGGGATGTCTCTAACTTCTTGAAAAACGGTTAGATCAGGGGTTACGATACGTTCAGGTGTGTATAAGATTAATCGGGTGCAGAAGGTTGATGTTTTTTCCTTTATCGTTGGCAAAGAATTGTGTAGGCATGCATCGATGTGTGACTTCACTAGATTCATTCCGAGAACCTTTTCAACACATTCAAGAGTTCCTTGGAATCGCGGGTTCACTTCCATCACATAAGGCGTGCCTTCTTCAGAAATCACTAAGTCAATCCCGTTTGAACCTTTGAGACCGAAGTGCGAAGAGATCTTCTCTGTAATACGTTTGCATCTCTCAACGATTGAATTGGCGAAATGTAAAGGGACGATATTACCACAATATCCAAAGGGTTCTTGTTGAGAAAGAAAACGCAACCCTAACATTTGTTCATTTATCGTTAAGATTTTAACGTTTTTGTCAGCGACTAGAAAAGATATGCTTGCATGAACTCCTTTGATGAACTCTTGAACTAAGAGGTCTTCACTAACTAGAGAAGCCTCCAAAAATGCTCTTTCAATTTGCTTAGAGTCTTGCGCAGTTCTTATACCTACTCCTCCAAAGCCTCTTACAGGCTTTATCACCACTGGATACTCTATTTTAGCGGCTGCAGCTTTTGCCTCATCAAAATCTTTCACAATCACTGTTTCAGGATGAGCTATTCTCAAGCTTTTGAGTTCTTCAAAAAATCCGGTCTTCTTTCGAACTCCCTCAATAACTTCTGGAGGATTCCCCAATATTTGAACCAACTCGTTCAACCTGTGCAAGACGTCAAAAAAGTCGTCTAGACCAGAAGAAAGCAATATTGCATCAATTTCATATCTTTCAAGCAAAGATTCAGTCATCTCCAAAAAGGCTTCTGGCCTGAACTTTGATTCAATTTTTCCACAGCTCTTTCCACGCTTCTGTTTAACCGTCGCTTCACATCCAGAACAGATGCGTCGAAGATCTATATCACCAAAATAATCTGCTGCATAGGTCCTGTAGCCCGCTTCTTTTGCAGAGTTAGCAACAGAAACGGTATCAATTCCAACCACCAAAAGGCTCTGAATGTCAGTTTTCGCCAATTGTTTCTCACACTCGCTCAGATCCAACGTTGACCCTATACACAGAGTGCCTGCTTGCTCATGGTTTCTGGGTGTTCGAATCTTATAGGAACAAGTCTTCTTCCTTTGGTCTTATCAAATCAGTCGCTTTGACGTTTTCAGATGTCGAATAGTTATATCCTCGGATTATGGCTGCGGGGATTCCCTCGTTTGCTTCTCCTATCACCAGCTCAGCAGCTGAAGCAAGTTCATCGACGATTGCTGTTTGTTTTACCCTTAAAACGTACCCGAATAAGTCGTTTTCTCCTTTTCTATCTCTGAGTGGCTCTATGCCAGCGACGCCTATTGCCACGTTTATTTCACCTTTTCTTAGTGGACGACCATGCGTATCGGAAACAATAACTGCAACTTCACAGCCGGTCAACCTTCTTATTACTTGTCGAATTTCCTCGGCAGAACGGTCAGAGTCTTGCGGCAGCAAAGCAACGTTTCTTTCTCCCGGAACGTTTGATTTGTCAACACCTGAATTTGCGCATACAAAACCATGCTTGGTCTCTGTGATGAGTTTTCCGTTACGCATACGTCTAATGCTTTTTGATTCTTGAAGAACGACCTCAACTAGAGCTGGGTCCTTTTCAGAATGTTTTGCTATGTTTTTTGCAAATTCGGACGGCACAATCTCGTCAAGGTTTACAACTCTTCCTTCAGCACGAGAAACAACGACATGCGTAATTACGAGTGTATCTCCGTCTTGGATGTGAATTCCTTGTTTTTCTGCTGCCTTACAGATGAGTTCAGCGATATTGTCTCCTTTTTTTATGATAGGCAAGTCTTCAATTCCAATTACCTGAACAATATTCATGAGAAGCAACTTCCTTTCTGTAATCATGTAGTTATCTATTTAAGTGTCGTGCGTATGTTAGCTAAATCTACTTGAGATTAGAATATATATCTGATTTAACATGTATTAACAGCCAAGAACCAACTAATACTGTGAGGAAAAAATTATGGAACGCAAAATCATTTCCTTAGGTAGAACCTCCCTTGTAGTTTCTCTTCCGAAACATTGGGTGGAGTTAAACGAATTAAAACGAGGCGATGTCGTTTCTCTTGCTGTTCAGCGTGATCGTTCTCTAGTGGTTTTTCCAAGTGTTCAAAAGAAAAAAGAGTCCAAAGAAATCACCCTCTATGTTGACACAGATGAGAGAGAACCCCTAATTGTTCGAAGAATAATTGGCTGCTATCTGAATGGTTACTCAAACATTAAAGTTTTATCCAAAAAAATATTTTCTGTTCCACAAAGAAAAGCGATTCGAAACATTGTCAGGATGCTTTACATGAGAATCATGGAATCCGACTCCAAAAGCATGTACATTCAAACCTTGATAGATGAGACAAAGGCATCACTCGAATTGGCAATCCACAGGATGCATTTAATCTCTCATTCCATGGGTCGAGATGCAATGAATTCACTAAAGAACAGAGATGTGATGCTAGCGAAGGCTGTTTTCTCTCTTGACGATGATGTTGATCACTTTTCCTTTTTTCTTCTCCGATTGCTTCGTGATGCAGCCCAAGATACAATTTTGGCAAATCAACTCGGCATCGATCCTTTAGATTGCATGGACTTCCAAACTCTTGTGTACAGAGTCGAGCACGCCGCAGATCATTCCGCAAATATAGCGAAACAACTAATAATGTTAGATGGAAGCCAACGAAAGATACCTGATCAGCTGCTAACACTCTTATTTACTGCTGGCACTGAAGCCGTTAACCTATACGACAAAGCATTAACTGCTTTCTTCTCGAAGAACGTAGCCAATTCAGTTGAAATAATAGAACAAGAAAAAAGGATTGAAAAGCTAGATCGAGAGATAGCCTCAAAGACATTCATGAGTAAGCATAAGAGCGCTTTGATAGTTTGTATGATTTGTTCTATACGTGGCGGTATAAGAGGAATCGCTGAATGTGCAGTGGACATAGCCGAGATAGCTATAAACCGCGCTTATAAAGTGACTACTTAGAACCCCCCTTGACAGGAGGATACGTCAAGGTCATTGTTAGTTTAGCTGGAACGATTTCTTTTCGAAGCAGTTTCCTCGCGAGCTGTAAAGCCCGATTGTAGTTGTATACCTCTTTTCCATTGTCTCGTGCCTCTCTTAGAATCTCTTTCTCTACTTTATGCTTCAACTCACCGACTGCGAGCGCTCCAATTCCGAAAATCCCGAGTGCTATTTCCCTCATGTCATCATTCAGCTCCATACCCTCTATGCCAAGTGGTGGGACGGCATTTATGTCAACCAGAACTTTCATGAGCTTGAGTTTCTTTAGTGGTTTTTTCTCTATGATACGAGCACCTCTTGTAGCAGCGCAAAACACTACGTCGGCCTTCTTTAAAATCTCAAGCTTTTCGGTTGATGTAGGTGCAAAAACACCCGTCACATTCACCCCATATCTATCAGTAAGAAGCCCTGCGACATTTTGAGCATATTCCTTACCATTTGTACGCTTTGGATTAAGGCTGGCAATCATTACATTGCATCCAAGCTTAGCTAAGAGAACCGCTGCTATCCGTCCCACAGCCCCTGTGCCCAGAACCGCGCAGGTTTTGCTTGATAAGTCACCAAGTTTATGAGATGAAAGAGCATCTTCAACTTTCGCAACCATAGCTGCTGCTGTTGTGTATGCACCTCCTGGATCAATTATGATATTTGCTTTGAAAGGTGGGAACATCGCATTGCTTACAGCATTAAGGACTTCTTCAGCTTTTTCAGCATTTCTTCCGCCAATAAAGAAACATGTGTGCTTAACAGCTTTTGGCCCTCTCGAAAATACAGTGTCTTGAACAATTTTTTCAGCGTCTTCCGGGGTCACGTTATCATAGGGTATAACAGCATTGTATCCGGCATCGTATGCCATACAAATATCAAAGGGACTAGCCCTCTCATCGGTGTCCAAGTAAAAAAGAAGATACGGTGAATCACCTGAAGTTTTCTTTCTAATGACTGGTTTCACCTGAATCTGCATTGATTGCAGCAAATCCGTCAGGCTATGGGAGCGAGCCTCAACGTTGACTGAAAGTATCTTCTTCGAGAGTTTAAAGGTTTCAACTTGGACATCTAGGGATTCTAAAAGCTTTCTGATTCCGTCTACGTGCTCTGGACTACATATATGAAGACAGGTAATCTCTTCTTTGGCCGCGATTTCCCTAGCATGGTCCAAAATCCCCATTACAATCCAGCTTTCCCTTATCGGAAAACTTATTTCCCGCTCTTGTTCCTCAACCTCAAGCTGTAAGCATTGACCATAAGCAACTAAGTATTCTTCTTCCATGGAATGCTTTTTCCCTCTCTGATTGGACAATTTAGCTAAGGATTTTAGTACACTGTCTCTCAGCTCTCGCTTTTTATCTAAGCTGGTTTCAAGATACATTTTGGCGTTTCCGTCGATGTCAACGGGAAAGAGAGGTACGCTTTCCTCTTGAAACAGTCGAGCCAAAACACTGTCCTCGTAAAACTCCTTTTCCGAGCGCATGCCCAACTCTTCTGTTGCAAAGTCAAGATTGACTTTCTTGATCAATTTCTCTAAAAACTTGAAGAAGGCTATGGAAGGCTTGAAGAGGGAGTGAAGCATTGGGGAATGTGAGGTGGAAGGAGTTTCAGTTGCCCAAAAGGGTTCATTGTACTCTTTTTCAGCAATCAAAACAACTAATTTCTTGTCTTTTAAAGGTGATATTTCAAGCACTTTCATCTCTTGTTACCCAAGTCTGTAAGTGGGACGTCCGGAATATATACCTATTCGAAATACCTTATATAAGGATATGTAAGATATATACACGCTTTTCAAATACTACGCTAAACCAAGCCATTTCTTATTCTTCAAGCAATTTTCGATAAAATTCTTCGTCTAAGGTTGGCGGAAGCATCAGTTTGGTCTTAACTTTGAGTTTTCCACCCTTCGAATGAGGTTTCCTTACCAAGGTGTCGCTATATTTCTCGATTTCCCTGGCTTCTTCAGTTAGTCTAGCAGCTATCTGAGCTATCTCGTGTGCGGAAGCGACAAGGGGAATATACTTGTCACTTTCTTTCTCTCGAAAGCATGCTTGGATATTAATCTCTGCGATTTTCTCAGCCAGTTCGTATGCAGCTAAGGCTTTCGCTTTTGCGTAGGGATTTTTAAAATCTGATCTGTCTCGAATGACGTTGACATCAATTATCAACTTGGGTAAAACTAGACTTGTTCCCGTCTTAATTGAATGTATCAGTTTATCAATTTCTTGATGAGCAATCCTGTAAACGCCAGTGATCGCGAGCACTTTGATCATGTTTGAGTTAAATATTGCCATTTCTATTGGGTCTAGAAACTCTCTTCGCGCTCCAATAAGCGGGTCACCCATGACAATTATATACCCTAATCCTTGCTCTTCAAGTTCGGTCTTAACGCGTTTTGCCGG
>Ga0209636_10001549_pt1 | contig 23317 bp, 23 predicted proteins | sample DeeMarSWOR152_54_FD_187464 | JGI IMG/M metagenome (GOLD analysis project Ga0209636, IMG submission 187464) | Marine sediment microbial communities from White Oak River estuary, North Carolina - WOR-1-52-54 (SPAdes) (version 2) | ecosystem: Environmental > Aquatic > Marine > Intertidal zone >...
AGAGCCTGGTTTGCGAGCGCAATGATCCAGAGAAGAGGCCGGGTCGAAGATACTCGTAATTTCGTGTGAAGAGGCGCATTGTAGTGATAGGTTCCTCTGAAGATAAGAATTCCCAAAAGATTGTATGTTACGGTTGCGATGACATTACCTTCAGCACCTCCATTGTAGCCCCCATAGAGTGGGGTAGATGTGGAGCCGATATTTGCACCGATGCTTGTATAAAAGGCAACTTTATCTAGCGCCTCAAAGTCAACAATCATTTCAGCAAGAGAGTCGACGAGATAACCATCAGATGGGCGAAGACCAAAATTTGGATAAGAGGCAGCAAACATTGAAATTGGACCAGTTGCAGTTGAAATACCATTGAGAATTGGAAGGCCCGGTCTTCCCGCTCTCTGACAAGCCTCTCTTGCCATTGAGACAGTTTTTATTGTTGCAAGTACTTCCTGAGGCGACCTCACACGTGCATCTTTGCCTTTTATTTTTATTGATGAGGGAATTGAAAGAGAGTTTGCTTTCCTGATATTTGTGAGTCCCTCTACAATATTCATGAAGATTGCTTCGGAAGTTGTGTATATTCCACCCCCACAATGGTACCAGGGCTCTGATTGCTCGTCAGGCTTCCTGGAGCGCATCACCTTTCTATCGGGACCTTCGCCAAAAGTCGACTCCGAAGGTGCCTCACTCATTGCCTGCATAATTTCATCCTTCGTGAACTGCAGTACTCTTGACGTGTCAGGACAGTAAGCCCCGACCCGTGAGAAGAAATCAACCGCAGCCTCAAAAACAGTATCAGCAAGTGCATCATCGGAAGGCAGTGGTGTATCAGGATTGTATTTGATCTTGTACTGCTGAATAACTTTGTTCAATTCCGGAACGTAAAGCTTCAAATAAAAGTCCTGATCGGACATGAGCGGTCCTGTTACCGTTCTATCTATTACTTCGTAAAAGCTTAACATTCAGGTACCTCCTGTTATTTTGAATTTTTTAAGGAGATTACTTAGGTGAGTATATTTTAAAAGTACTTTTCATGAAAATAGGAAATTACTTTTTCTCTTCAATCATTTCCGTCAGCTTGCGAACAGTGACCTGGGCATTTTCAGCGTAAAGGTCAGCTCCAATTGTTTCTGCCCACTCAGGAGTTGTCGCCCCTCCTCCCACCATTATGATATATTTATCCCTTAATCCCTGCTGTGAGAGTACGTCAATAACGTCTTTCTGTCCTGACAGTGTAGACGTAAGAAGGGCAGACAGTCCGATTGCATCTGCATTAACCTTTCTTGCGGTATCAACAAATGTAAACAGGTCAACATCCTCACCCAGATCGTGTACTTCATAACCCGCTGTTCTGAGCAAAAGAATTACAATATCCTTTCCTATCTTATGGATGTCCCCTTTTACTGTACCTATCACCACAATACCTTTTATTGTTCTTTCCTTACCCTTTTCTGCGATCTTAGGTTCAAGTATACTCATCGCCTTCTGGAATGTATTTGCCGCCATCATTAATTCTGGAAGGAAGATTTCATCATTTTCGTATTTCTCCCCTATGATGCCGAGTCCTTTTACCAGGCCCTCATCTACTGCTTTTAAAGGATCTACATTACTATTCACTGCTTCTTGAGCCATTTTTTCAGCAAGCTCTTCGTCAAAATTAAGAATCGATTCTTTGAGTTTTCCGAGGATTTCATCTTCTTTCATACTTTCCTCCTTGTAGTGAATCGTTTTCTAATTTTATAAATAGACAAAAATTTGTCAATATATTTATTGACAAAGCAGAAAAAATTGTTAAAAATGGATAATGTGTTAATTAGATGAGGGTTAACTGTACTATCTTGGAGATTTTTCCGTAGAACAGGGCTACGATGATGAAGAAGATACCCTAATAACAAAAACCTATTATGGAGTATTTGATGAAAGTAAGTTTGCACGAATGAATATCTATAAATCAATGGCCGATATACTGTGGACACTATGGGCGTTTATCCAAAATCATTTTTCCAAACTAGACTTTGATTACTGGGAATATGGTATGAACCGTTTTAAAAGAGCAATGAATGCTATACACACAGACAACTTCTCCTGCTGGCTTTCACTGGCCTGATTTATATGTCTGTTGAGCATCCTTTTACAAGGGTGCAGGAAACAATAATTATCAAGGAATACTGAAGATTTTTCAAAATGGATAAAGGGCGTATAAACTTTTTAATTTGACTTATACTGTATAGACAGCTATAATGCTTTGGAGCTCGTAGCAATAGCTATTAAAAATATTTTATATAAAGGGAGGCTTTCCGATGGGTACAAAGGAGGCATTTAAAAAAATGTCAGAAACGATTGTGGGGGGGGATACGGATGCATTGACCTCAGCTATTAACAGCGTTATAAACGAAGCAGATCCTCTGGAAATTATTCAGAAGGGGATGATGCCTGGGTTAAAACATGTTGGTGATTTATTCGGCAAAGGTGAAATCTTTTTACCCGAAATGCTTATGGCGGCGGAAGCATTTCAGGAAGGTATGAAGCTTGTAGAACCAAAATTAACTGCATCCGGGAAGAAGGTTGAAAAATCCGGTACTGTGGTATTCGGTACTGTTATGACCGATATACATGAGATAGGAAAAAACATCGTGATTACTCTCATGAGAACCCATGGATTTGAAGTGCATGATCTTGGTGCGAACGTTTCGCCGACTGCGTTTGTAGAGAGGGCAGAGACAACAGGGGCAGATATTATTGCAATGTCTGCATTAATGACAACCACAATGACGTATCAGAAAGATGTGATAGACTATCTGAAAGAAAAAGGTCTCAGAAATAAATATATTGTACTTGTAGGGGGCGGTCCTGTGAATGCCGAATGGGCAGAACAGATTGGCGCAGATGGAACCAGTGATTCAGCAGTTGGAGCCGTTGATATTGCCGAACGATTAATCGCTAATAAAAAGGGAGGTAAATAGTCATGATAAACTTTATAGACGTGTTGGATAGAGCTGCAACTGGACCAATGATGACCCAGAAAGAGTTTGACGTAAAAGTTTTTATACCTGCTTTGAGAAAGGTACTGAAGAAATACGATATTAAATGGGACAAAAGCGAGGTCGTAAATACAGATGACACTCTTGCAGATAGGGTATTTGAAGCGTCAATTGAGTTCTATTCTGAAGTGGGAACATATATTACTGATACAGAAAGGATAATCAAGTTTACAAAATCAGAGATCCTTGAAGCAGTTGATGACGCGCCAAAGGAAACTTATTTTGGAGAAGGACCGGACCGATGTGTGATGAGGGGACGGCTGCCTGATTCAGATGAACTTCCACATTGTCATGTGGGCTCAGGCACCAATACCAGAGAAGAAGTGGCACTGAGGCTTGTTGAGTCATATGCGCGTATCAGCAAGGCGAAAACGATCAGCATACCCATCATCAACACCCTTGGACATATCAGAACTGCTGCGGGTGCGCCCACAGAAATCTTTGCAGGTATACGCGCAATGCAGTACGGAAGGGAAGGGTGCAGGAGAGCAGGGAGACCTGGTCTTGGAATCATTGATCACGTATCTTCCTGTGCTTCCGGCGTGTCGTCTATTGCAGCATCGGCACCTCAATTCGGCGCACGTCCCTCTGACGGCTGGCTTGTTGCTCCTTTCGCTGAATTAAAAACCGATTATTCCTCTCTCAATCAGACTGCATATCTTACAGCCTGGGGAGCGAACATTGGGCAGGAGGCAGGTCCTTTACTCGGTGGATATGCGGGTGGTCCGGACGGTCTTGCTATTGTAAATACCGCATACAGCCTACATGGTATATTGGTGATCCGTGCAACCTACCATCTTATCTATCCGATACATATGATGTATGTATGCTCCTCTGTACCGGAAGTTTTGTGGGCAACATCTTTGAGCACTCAGGCTATTGCACGTAACATGATGGTTCCATATTACACCCTTCTTTACGCAGCAGCAGGCGCGGCAACTAAGATGTATTTCTGGGAAGCGCTGGCTTGCCTGCTCATGCTCATAGCATCTGGATCGGGTATTGAGGATGTACACCCAGGAAAAGCAAAAATAACGAATGGTTGTACACCGGTTGATATGGAGTTTACCTGCCAGGTTGGTCATGCGTGTAAAGGCCTAACACGAAAAGAGGCAAATAAATTAATCGATAAGATTCTACCTAAGTATATTGATCAGATTCCAAATCCGCCTCTTGGAGAAACCTTAACTGAGTGCTATGATCTTGATTACTTTAAACCAAAACCGCACTTCGAGAAACTTTACACGGAGATAGTAAAGGAAATAAAGGATGAGTTTGGAATCGAGCTTTACAAATACTAAGACAGCCGAACCTCGTTAAAGGCTTTGAGTCAATTCTAAGCCTTTGTTTATAAGACTCATGATGTTATTTAACTTTTAATCGTATTACCTGTTCGTGAGGGGTTCCACTGCTGCATATTGCTCCAATTGTAAGAATCAAGCCGGAAGCCAGATAGCTGAGAGGGATTATCATATTCCTAGAAATGTTTTCGATGAATTCCGAAGACTCAATATTTGAGCTCCAGTAATAGATGTGAATGAGAGCATACCGTATGCCTATTTCACTCTTCAGGTAAATTGTCCCTTCCGATATTCCGGCAATGGTAAAAATTTCATTACTGCTTGACTCAACGTCAAATTGGAGACAAGCTTCACCATGGGTGTAGCCTGAACATTGCAGTATTTCATTATCCAGAACCATTATGTAATCACCATCATGGTATTTTATATATTGAAACACATCATCATTTTGATTAAAGTCAGAAACCTTTAGAGCAGTATGTACAGGCATTTTGCTATAGGGTATTCTGATTGTTCTTCCGTAATGCTCTTCAAAGTAAGATTTTATCACTTTGTGCAGTTCATCCTTTGCTATTATACTCTGCTTTCCCTGTTTGTACATGTTCATTTCACTCTGGATTATCGAAGCTCTTCTTCTTGAAATATTGTGTAATACCTTTGAAATAAGATCCCTATTTTCGTTGATCATGCTTCGGGCTATTAAAGAATCGTCAATTAAGTTCAGTATTTTCTGAAGCTCACGGTCTTCTATTAGTGGAATCATGCGAAACAAGAAAAGTCTGTTTGTGATGAAATATGCAAATGATGGATCATCTACAAACAGACTGGTTATTATATCCAATTCATCTTCTATCGAAGCTAGCCTGATAATATTTAGCAGATGAATCAAGCCTTTTTTGTATTTTACAGGATGATTTATGCGCATAATGAATTTCGAGATAAAATCCATGCCGAGACCTTCGATGTCTATATATTCTTTAAAGGGTATATAATTTTTATAAATATACCTGTTGATTATTTTAGTATCAATCGGATACACTTTGCTTCCGCAGTTTCTGCAATAAAAATTAGTATAAACGCGATGCCTTTGAAGGTCAGGGAGATTGTACACATTTTCAGGGAGGAGTGGATTTAGTTCTTTATAGAAAATGATATATGATTTATAATATTTTCTCTCATCAGCGGACATCACAACTCTATATACTCCGGGTATTTTTACACGAGCCTTAAATGTGTTTTCCTTTTTCGTTGTAAGGTACTCGAGCATTTCCTCATAGATTGTTGTTCCTTCTTTATTAACTAGATGAAACCTCACATTTTTGTACTCTTTATCAACAGTCCGAACTCTTATCTCTACAGGTTCTTCGATACTGTTTAAAAGTGGATAGTTGAGCTCAGAGGGAAGTATATTATCAAATGTAACATGGTGTATGAATTTATCCTTGATTTTATAATCGATCCATTTTCTCTGAAGAATTGCTGGATACAGATATATCTTTTCTCGCCATGGTAAATCCGGTTTTATCCCTTTTATTTTTGTTTCCTGATCTTTGAAGAGCAGCTTTACCGGATTAGTATTACTTGCAGAAAGGAGAAATAGATAATATTCACCAACATATAAAGAATAAATATACATTGGTATATTCCGATATTTATAGTAACAATTTTATACAGCATTTTTTTTCATATGGTAATTCCTATTCTTTTATAAGTTAATTTTATATATATATTTAAAATAAAACAATTCTTAATAATGAATCGATACTTTGTAATACCTTTTTTTATTCTATTATTAGGTGTTATCTTTATCAATATTATTGTAGCTGCAGATGAAAAGTATTATGTAGATTTGCTCAAGTATGGAACAAACTCAGATATTGAAAAAGCTTTTGCAAATGTTAATGAAGATTTAGGATATAATGTTAATAATAAAGTACTTGAGATTTTCAAAGAAGAACATGCAGAAAAGGTATATATAACACTTGTTCAGTACATAGGCATTGTAAAGCTTAAAGAAGCCCATGACGTTCTTCTTGTTGAACTGAACAGAAGGGGCAGAAATGATGATTACAGGGAAACAGTTATACATACAATTGGAAAGTTAGGAAATAGCAGTTCTATTGCGCCTCTCAATGAAGTATACAGTAAAAGCAATACTTCTATAAGAATAAAGAAAGCGATAGTAGATGCTTATGGACAGATTGGAGACAGGAGTATTGAAGCCAGGCTCATAGAGATAGCGGGAGATGAATATGAGGATATTGAAGTAAGGGCCAGGGCAATATTAGCCCTGGGTGAAATAAAGAGCAAAGAATCTATTAATCTGTTACAGAGCTTATTGCACAATAAGTATGAAGAAAAAATTCTTCGTATGTATTCTGCATCAAGTCTCAGTAAAATAGGGGGCGAGCTGTCACTTGCTGCTTTAGCAGAGGTAATTAATGATGAAACCCATGAGGTAGCAGAATATGCTGTGAATGGAATTGCCAAAATGGAAACAGAAAAAGGAGGAGAGTATCTTATAAATGCTCTTCGTTCAGATTATGATAAAGTAAGATATTATGCGATTCTCGGTTTATCGGAAATAAAGTATAGAAAAGCTGTAAATATACTAGAATTTAAAGCCGAATACGATTCCAACGAATTGATTCGCAAAGAGGCAGCAAAGGCCTTAGAAAACATACTCGGGACTGAGAAAAAAGGAGAAACAATTCCATAAATAAAATTATTGAGCATGAGGAATGCTAAAAATGCAGAAAATTTATGAAGTTATGGACATTGCTGATTCGGCTTACATAATGCATAAAGGAAAAATCATTTTTGAGCCCACGCCTAAAGACAGGTATCAAATGGAAGGTAAAGAAATTATTTTTGGTGCTGAAGAACCTCTAATTGCATATAAATTAAACAGAGAGGATTATTTCCGCTTTCAAACAGTATATATTGAGGAAGGATCATCGGTTGATCGAATACCTTTAAGGAATCTATATAAAGTTATCTCAGTATACAACATTGGTTATAGCATTGCCAAGAATATCGCAAAGTTTGTAGAAATTACGAATAAAATGTATATAAAAAAAGAACAACGTCTCTCAGGCCAGGAGATGGCCTCAAAGGAGTATGCACTTGTGTATGCAGATATTCTCGAAGCGCTTAAAATACACTACACTAAAATAAAAACAATGTGGCTGAAAGATTTGATTGATAGATTTTCTGACAGTCTTGTATATACAAAAGGTCTTGCTTTTAAAAAGGAGACACCAAAATCAGAATTGAAACTCGATATGGACAAACTCTCGGAATTTACAGTTGATCTAAGTGGCGGTTCATTACTTTGTGAAGAGGGTGACCAAGGAAATGAAATGTTTATTCTGAATCGGGGGAACCTTGAGGTTTATATAGGTGGAAAAAAAGTAGCAAACATCAATGAGAGTGGAACTGTCATCGGAGAAATGGCATTGCTTCTTGGCGAAAAGAGAACAGCAACAATAAAAGCGCTTACAGATTGTAATATTACGATCATAAAACCTGAGAATTTGAATGAAATTGCGGAGAACAACAGTGATTTTTTCCTTAATATAGCATTTAACATGAGTAAACGTCTCGAACATAACTGCAGTTTGATACGCGAAACAGAAGATCTATTAGTTAATACGGATACTGCTGATATAAATCTACCTCCAAAAGAACGTACCAATTATAAGGAACTTCTCAATTTTGTTGGGGAGCTCGAAAAATATGATGTAAAATACAAGTTACCCTGGCTTTCTGATATAATAAAGAAAGCTCGAAGAGAGTTTACCAAGGTGAGAGGATTACCGAATTAAATTGAGTATCAAGTAAATCGTGAGTAATAAGGAGTTTCTATGGAACATGTGAAAAAATACTGGGGGCTCACACTTCTCCTTTTCCTCATCATGTCGTTTACATTCACCTTTCTCTTCTTAAGAGAAAGTATTACTATAAAAGTAGAAAAATATAACCTCATCAAAAGAGATAATGGTATTAACCAAGGAGAGGTCCTTTATAACTATCACAGGGCTGGTGAGCCAGAAGCGGAAATGACTCATATTAATGGTGACAATAAAATTGAAATAAATCTGCAGGAGCCTAAAAAATCATTTATTTATCATAAGATTGAAAGAGGTGAGACCTTGTGGAAAATAGCAAACTTTTATAACGTTTCTATCGAGGACTTAATTCGGTATAATAGCATAGAAAATCCTGATCTAATCTATCAGGGATCATTGTTAAAAATTATATCAAACTCTTAGCTGTAATTATTTCCTAATATTCTTAACTATATAATTGTTATAAGGAAAAGAGGTGTTTGATAGTATAGTCAAGTATTTTTGTAAGATTTTCATTTTTACATTTCTTTTTACATTTTCTTCTTTTATTTTCCTTATTGCTTCAAACTATGACGACCCTCCCTGGGTCTATAAGGGAAGGGGAGACCGTTATTATAAAAAAGGTGAGATAGGAAAAGCTATAGTTGAATATAAAAAAGCTCTTAGCGCGAGTACTCGATCATATGAGATCGGTATCTATCCTGAGGTCAATATAAGACTTGCTGAAATATATTTATCTGAAAGCTTATTCGATTTATCCCTTCTCCATGTTAATCGTGCAATTGAACATAAAAGCCATTTTCAAATTCCAGATTTTATTTATGATGTTCTCTATTTAAAAGCTGAAATATTTTTAAAACAGGAAAAATTTAATGAAGCAATATCTACATATGGTGAAATAATTAAAGATGACTTTAATTGGAAAAACTATGCCCGTCAAAACCCTTATGAGATTTCACCAATATATATTAACGAACCTGAATTGCACAAAAAGTTTGGAAAAGCCTACCTTGAAATTGGTAAAATAAAGTATCACAATAAAAATTATGACAATGCAATTCCTTTTTTTAAAATGGCAATAATGTACAAGTATGAGAAGGATACAGCTTTAAAGTATTTAATTAATTGTTATAATTTTTTAGGCAATAATGTACTCGCAGAAAAAGCAAAAAGAGTGTACGGTAATAGCTAATCATATGAAAATACTATTTTTAACAAATAGAATAAGAAAAGTTTGTATATTGCTCTGTGTACTGTTTGTATGTTTCTTTATATATGAAAGCTGTGGTATATATGCTGTTACAGATCCACTTAACCCACCATATGGTCAGCAGAGAGATGGGAATAACTACCTTAGATTTTCTGGAAATAATGAAGAAAGCTATTTTGAAGGTTATGTGTTGTGGTATAAGGGTAAAACGGATATCGATTATCATGTGTGTGAATATGAAGGTAAAGCTGTTAAACCAACAATTATTCCTACGCAACCTGAGGATACCTATACAGTATTTTTTAAAGATTTAGGGCCTCAGATACAGATTGATAATTTTGATAATTTTAAAGCAATCTTAGACTATGATTTAGAAAATTATTATGGTTTTCAGTTTGCAGTATCTTCCTATGGTATAAAAGATGGAAAGGTATGCGAGAGTGAAAAGGTGTTATTTTAAGGTAGAGTTAATTTTGGAGATATTTCATGGAAGAATGGCTGTATAATCTTATAGGATATGCTCTCTACATAGTGCTGGGTTTCCTGAGCACTGTGTTTGTATATTTCATACTCAAAAGATCTGTGCTTGGAAGATTCTGGGCCGCATTTGTGATGGGCGTTATTGGCTCAGTCTTAGGGGGTTTTTTACTTGACGATATTTTTAGAAGATTGACTCAGGTTTTCAACATCAATGTTCTTGCATCGGTATTTTTCAGCTGTGTGCTAATCTGGATTTACAGTGTTGTTGCACCAGGGGGAAGGAAAAAATAACGTTAAATCCAGGTAACGTATATATAGTAAAGCGAGGATGGATGTAGATTGGGAAAAGGGTTTCTAATTCTTTTAATACTCATTTTTATCTTTGCCGGAATCTATGGAACCTCTCACTTTTTAAAATTACAGAAAGCTGAAGATGCCATTAATGATGCAGTAATAGAGATCTCAGAAGGAAATTACAGGAAAGCGATCTCCGGTTTAAAGGACGTTATATCAATATTTGATATCAAAATTGTTAAAGCCCCTGCAATATATCTCCTGGGTGAAACGTATGAAAAGGCAGGGGAATATAATAAAGCCATAGAAGCTCATCAGAACCTTATTTCAGACAGAGAACTTACAGAAGCTGGTAACTGGTATATTCAGTCGGTCATATCATTATCTAGACTATACAGGCAGGGCGTTTCAAATGTCTCCCCACAGAAGACAGAAATAGTAGAGAACTCGCTCATTTCGATGATAGAAAAAGTTAAAGAAGAAACACAGAACCAGGAGAGTATTGAAACCTTTGGGAGTGAGGTAAAAAGACTTCTCAATGCCTTAGTTAACATAAATTATAATCTTGCTATTCAGGATCTTTCCTATGATGAGTTATTAGTAGATTTGCAGACTGAATTGGGATTTATTTATCTACAGAAAAAGGAATATGAAAGAGCTGAGAATATTCTCATTAAATTGGAATCACCCACTGCGAAATTTGGATTGGCCCAGATATATCTAGAGTCAGGAAATGAAAGAAAAGGACTGGCATTACTTGAGGATGTCATCAAGTATGATAATACAAGTAAAATACAGAGTTATTATATCAAAAAAGCCTTTAATTATGCTGAAAATCTTTATACCGAAGGAAAGTTTACAGAATCAATAGAAATTTTTAAAAGAATCATTGAACTGGATGACGGATCAGAATACGCTGAATCATCTCTCTATTATATAGCGAAATACTATTATAACTTAAAAAACTCTACTTCTTCTTTAAAATACATTAACAGTATTCTATCCAATTCAGTCAGAACAAAAGATGAAGAAGCACAGCTTTTAAAAGGCTATATTTATTATGACAGAAGGGATTATATTGGAGCTCTCAAAATATTTCATGACTTTCTTAAAAAGTACCCCTATAGTGAAAGAGCAAAGACAGCACATGAATGGAAATCCATGTGTGAACGCAGTATAAAATATTTGGGGTAAAACTCTCTCCTCTATTTAATCCATCTTTATTAGTTTATTTGTCAGCTCTTCCTATAAAACTTCAACGAGAATATGAAATTAAATTTTCAAAGGAGTTGTTAATATAATAGGTGATTATGAAGATTTACCACAAACATAACTTGATTTTATAAAAAGTTTAATATACCTTAATTTAAGTATTTGACTATAATTGTATTCCATCTGCTTTTTGGGGATTCTCATAATAAAATGTGTTTAGAGGAATAAAATGGAAGATATAGAAAAAGACAGGGCTCTTGAAACTGCATTATTGAGTATAGAAAAACAGTTTGGCAAAGGCTCGATAATGAGACTAGGGGAAAGAAGAACGGGTCTAGATGTAGATGTGATTTCTACCGGTTCCCTTAGTCTTGATATTGCGCTCGGTGTTGGGGGTATACCGCGAGGACGTATTGTAGAAATATACGGTCCTGAGTCCTCAGGAAAAACAACTCTTTCACTTCATATCATAGCAGAAGCTCAGAAGGTCGGAGGTATAGCTGCATTTATAGATGCAGAACATGCTCTTGATCCGAAATATGCTAAGGCTCTCGGTGTTGATATTGAAAATCTGCTTGTATCACAACCGGATACGGGTGAACAGGCACTTGAAATTACCGATTCACTTGTAAGGAGTGGAGCGATATCCATAATTGTAATTGATTCCGTTGCTGCACTTGTACCAAGAGCTGAAATTGAGGGTGATATGGGCGATGCACATATGGGGCTTCAGGCTAGGCTAATGTCACAGGCATTGAGAAAATTAACCGGTGTGATTAATAAATCGAGAACCTGTGTAATATTTATCAACCAAATACGTATAAAGATAGGAGTTATGTTTGGGAGTCCTGAAACAACAACAGGTGGAAATGCATTAAAGTTTTATTCTACTGTACGTTTGGATATAAGAAAGACAGAAACCATAAAACAGGGAACTGATTCAATAGGGAACAGAGTAAAGGTTAAGGTGGCGAAAAATAAAATTGCTCCACCCTTTAAGATAGCAGAATTCGAGATTATGTTTGACAAGGGTATCTCGAAAGAGTCTGAAATGGTCGAATTAGGAACCAATCTCGGGATATTACAGAGAAGCGGGACCTGGTATTCCTACGGAGAAGAAAGGATTGGCCAGGGAAAGGAGATGGCGAAAAAATATCTCATCGATAATCCCTCTATAAAGGATGAAATTCAAAAGAAAATTTATGGAAAATACTTCGGCAAGGAAATTATGGAGGATATCAAAACAGATCAGTCCAAGGAAGCTGCTATTGGAAATAAATAAAAGGGGAATCCATGATAAGAGTTGTAATTTGTGGCGCTGCTGGAAGAATGGGACGGGAAAACATATCGTTATTCAGCCTCTCAGAGGACGTTGAAATAATAGGAGCAGTTGAGGCGCGGGATTCAAAATATATCGGTCATGATGCTGGTAGAATTGCGGGTCTGGATAACATTGGTATCAGTATTACAGCCAATCTAGAAGATGTAATCCAAAACTCGGATGTTATTGTAGATTTTACAGCCCCCGATTCAACAATGGAAATTATCAAAATTGCCTCTAAATATGGAAAAGGAATGGTCATAGGGACAACAGGTTTTTCAAGTGAGCGGGTTGAAATAATAAAAAATTACTCAGAAGATATACCTATATTTATCTCGCCAAATATGAGTCAAGGCGTTAACATTTTAATGTATTTAGTAAAAAAAGCGACAGAGTTTCTGGGAGAAGATTTTGAAGTCGAAATTACTGAGGTGCATCACAACCGTAAAAAGGATGCCCCTTCTGGGACTGCCCTCAGTTTTGGAGAGGTAATCGCACAGTCAAGAGGAACAACTTTGGATAAAGTTGGTGTTTTTGGCAGGCAAGGAATTACGGGTGAGAGAAAGAAACATGAAATAGGAATATCTTCAATCCGGCTATCAGATGTTGTTGGAGACCATTCAATCATTTTTGGTGGACCTGGAGAGAGGATAGAGTTTATCCACAAAAGTAGCAGTCGTAAAACATATGCTTCAGGTGCCTTACGTGCAGTAAAATTTATAGCCCAGAAAGAAAAAGGCTTCTACACTATGAAGGATATGCTGGGTATTGAATGAAAGTAACCTATCTGGGACTTGGATCAAATATAGGTAACAGTGAGCAAAACTTAATTAGGGCAATTACTTTCGTTGGTTCAAAATTCAAGGTTTTGGACTATTCTTCGATATATATTACTTCACCTGTGGGGTATAAGAACCAACCGCATTTCTTTAATATGGTGCTAAAAATCGATTCTGAAGGGATCGCTCCTCTTGAGCTGTTAAAGTTTGTTAAACAGGCTGAATTGGAACTTGGAAGAAGAAAAACATTTCGTTGGGGTCCACGCGTAATTGATATTGATATACTCTATATAGAGGGTGTTCAGATTCATTCAGAGGATCTTACAGTTCCCCACCGAGAATTGTTCCATAGAGACTTCGTTTTGATTCCCCTTTCTGAAATTACTGAATGTTTAGAGATAAATGATCAAATATTCTATTTGAAAGAGTTAATTAGCCATGATTCAGATTCATTAAGGAATGTTTCACTATTCAAATCAAAAGAAGATATTGTGATTTATGCGTAATGCGGAAAAATCCATATATAAAATAAAATTGGATAAATTTGAAGGTCCTTTTGATCTTCTTCTCTATTTAGTGAAAAATTCAAAAATCAATATAAATGATCTTTCAATTTCTGAAATAACAGAGCAATTTCTAAAGTTTTTACATAACACATCAGAGCTTAACATAGAAACAGCTTCGAGCTTCATTTTAACAGCCTCTATCCTGCTTTATATAAAATCTAAAACTCTCCTTCCGCAGGAAATTATATTTGATGATGAAGAAACGGATGAGAGAAAAGAGTTTGTATATAATCTTATTGAATACCAGAAATTCAAATCCGTTGCAGGGATAATGAATAAAATTATTAATGAGGAAAAGATTCTCATACGGAGAGAACCACAGTTAATGATCGATTTTAAAGATAATGATAACTGGGAAGAAGTTTCCATTGTCGATCTCATAATAGCTTTTTCAAAAGTTGCAAAAGAGTTTGATAAAACTGTTTTTAAAACCGTGGAGTTAGAAGAAATATCAATTGATGATAAGATTGATGAGATACTTGATTATTTGAATAAAAATGGAACAATTACCTTTCACTTACTCTTTCCAACGAGCTATTCAAAATATATGCTAATAGTCACATTTCTAGCCCTCTTAGAATTAGTAAAAATGAAAAAAGTGTATATATATCAGCACAAGCTATTTGGCAGTATAAGGATAACACGAAGGGAAGAAGACAATTTTGGAAGTAAGAATCGAAGTTGATGACGAACAAATGGTCGAGGCGTTGCTTTTCCTCGAAAATAGGCCTGTCAATATCCACTATATTTCAAAGATTGTGGGGAAAAGTAGAAAAGAGGTCAGGGAATGCATTTCTAGGATTTCAGAGAGGCTTCGTAAAGCAGGTTCAGCAATAATTATCACAGAAAATGAAAATGCTGACTACCACATGACAATCGCACCTTCGTTGTATGAGTTTCTCGGTAAATACTATGATTCAAGAAAAAAGATGCGTCTTTCAACTCAGGCTTTGGAGACACTTGCAATAATCGCTTATAGGCAGCCCGTTACACGGATTGAAATCGAAAAAATAAGAGGTGTCCATGTGGGACATATAATAAGGAACCTGCTTGAACATAAACTGATTAAAATTTTAGGTAGAAAAGATGTTCCAGGTAAACCAGTACTCTATGGCACAACAGATACTTTTTTAAAATATTTTGGGCTGTTGAGCCTGAAGGATCTACCACCTGTCAGTGAGTTTGAAAAAGATTAATCATGGAAACACTCATTCGTCTGCAAAAACTCATATCCCAGTTCGGATATACATCAAGAAGAAAAGCTGAAATACTAATAAAAGAGGGAAAAGTTCGTATTAATGGGGTTATCCAGAGAGAGCTAGGAATAAAGATCCCCAAAACTTCATTAATAGAAATTGAAGGCAAGATAATTAACCGTCCGATTCAGAAAATATACTTACTAATAAATAAGCCCCCGGGATATATCTGTTCGCGAAGAGATCCTTTTGGAAGGTCTTTAATATATGATCTTATTGATAAAAAATATAAAAAACATGGATTATTCTTGGTAGGTAGACTTGATTACATGTCAGAGGGTTTATTATTGCTGACAAATGATGGCTTCTTTGCTAACAAAATAATGCACCCATCCAGTGGAATAATAAAAAAATACGAGGTTTTGACAGCAAAAAATATACCCTACAAATCAATTGATGATTGGAAAAATGGTGTATATATTAAAGGAGTAAAATATAAAATAGTAGACATTACGAGAGTTTCTTCAGTAATTGCAGTTATTTCTCTTATAGAAGGGAAAAACAGAGAAATAAGAAAGTTGTTTGAGCATATAGGTCTACCACTTAAAAAGTTGAAAAGAATTGCAATTGGTCCTATTGAAATGGGTGATCTCCCTATAGGAGGATGTAGAGAATTATTTAAGGATGAAATCCAGAGGCTTTTTGAAATTGCAAATACGTAATTAAAAGTATTTTCACTGTCCAAAAAAATGGTCATCGCAGTTGATGGACCTGCTGGAGCAGGAAAAAGCACAGTAGCAAAGAGAGTAGCCCGAAAATTGGGTATATACTACCTTGATACCGGTGCTATGTACCGAGCTTTTACACTTTTTGTTCTTATACAGAATATAGGATTCGAGGATATTGGGAGCATAAAAAGGCTCCTGTGTAGTTTTGATCTTAAGATCACTGATGACCGTGTGTATATTGGGAATAATGACATGACAAAAGAAATCAGGAGTGAAGAGGTTACGAAACATGTGAGTTATATCTCAAGCCTTGATTTTGTAAGAAAAAAAATGGTTGAACTTCAGAGGGAAATAGGTAAAAATAGAGATATTGTCGCCGAAGGAAGAGATATCGGAACGGTAGTTTTTTCAGATACCAAGTATAAGTTTTATTTAGATGCTTCTGTAGAGGAACGGGCATTAAGAAGATTACATGATGAAAAAAATCATGGTAAAAAAAGTGATCTATTATCTATGATTGATAAGATTAAGGAAAGAGATGAATATGATAGCACAAGAGAAATATCTCCATTAAAAATGGCCCCTGATGCCTTGTATATCGATTCAACACATATGACTGTAGATGAAGTATGCGATTTAATAATAAATAAGGTCCAAGAATAAAGCACAGGAGTTTTACATTATGGATAATCAGCGAGTTTCAGAGAACGAAAAAATCCCTCCTCTAAGGGTAGAAGTCGTGCAGAATGAAACCCAGGATGAGGCATTCAAAGAAGAATTTATAAAAGATCTAACTACCATTGTCGAAGGAGAGATTATAGAAGGCTCGGTTATTGCGGTGACAGCTGATTCAGTTTTTGTTGATATTGGGTATAAATCCGAAGGAGAAATACCTCTCAGCGATTTTACAACAAAACCGAAAAAGGGCGATACAATAAGGGTAATGATTTTAAATAAAGAAAACAGAGAAGGTAGACTGGTACTTTCAAAAAAGAAAGCAGATGAAATTTTTAAATGGGACAATTTATTAAAATCCTATAAAGAAGGTCTTCCGGTTGAAGGAAAAATAATTGAGACTATTAAAGGTGGGTTTACTGTTGATGTAGACGGCTACAAAGCTTTTCTACCTTTTTCACAGATATTTATAAAAAAGACAGACAATCCAAGTGGATTCATTGATAAAATATTTTCTTTTAAAATTGATAGATTAAACGGGAAAAGTAACATTATTCTTTCTCATAGAAAATTCCTTGAAGAACAAAGGGAAAAATCCATTGAGGAATTTTTCAATTTAAAAAAAGAGGGAGATATTGTTGAAGGAATAGTTAAGGATATTGTCAACTACGGTGCGTTTATTGACCTTGGAAGTATAGATGGACTCCTTCACATAAACGATATGTCATGGGGAAGGGTGTCAGACCCAAAAAAATATATAAAAAAAGGTGAAGAATTAAAAATAAAGATTCTCTCTATAGATCTAGATAATAGAAAGGTCTCGTTGGGACTCAAACAGATGGTTCCCAATCCATGGGAATCATTTGAAGAAAAATATAAGAAGAGTGAAAAATACAAAGGGAAGGTCACAAAAATAACGAGTTTTGGTGGATTCATCGAACTTGAAGAAGGGATTGAAGGTTTGCTGCATGTTTCAGAATTGTCATGGACAAAAAGAATAAACCATCCCAAAGAGATATTAAAGCAAGGCGACATAGTTGAAGTAATGGTTCTAGACTACAACCTAAACAAGCGCACCGTTTCACTAGGGTTGAAACAGGTTTTGCCAAATCCGTGGGATACCGTTGACGTCAGATACCCTATTGGTTCCCGAATCAGTGTGAATGTAGCAAGGATCATGAAGTCAGGTTTATTTGTAGAATTAGAAGAAGGGATTGAGGGTTTTCTTCATATCGATGATATTTCCTGGACGAAACATATTAAGAATCTCTCAAGTAGTTTCAAGAAGGGAGATTCGATTGAGACTGTTGTTTTGGAAATTGACAAGGAAAACCAAAAAATAAAATTAGGTTTGAAACAATTAATAGATAACCCATGGACGACTTTGAAATCAAAATATCCAAAAGGTAGTATAATCACTGGGAACATAACGAGTATTACAGATTTTGGTGTCTTTATAAAAATTGATAAAGAAATTGAGGGGTTGATACATTTATCACAACTATCAAACGAAAAAATCGAAAATCCCAATGAGCAGTTCAAAGTGGGTGACGAAATTAAGGCAATGGTCATTGATATTGACGAAGAAAAAAAAAGAGTGAGCTTGAGTGTTAAAGAATTGATAAACAAACTTGAGGAAAAAGAAATTCAGAAATACATCGAAGATGATCCTGAAAAAACAGCATCCGTAACCCTGGGAGAAATAATAGATTTAACCAATATAGGTAAGTAAATGATCATTTCACAGAATCAGAGCGATTTAGAAGAAATTATTAAAATCAGCACTCTCATTAATTCAACATTTGATATTAATGAAGTATTAAACAGAATCATGAATTCTGCAAATAGAGTTGTGAAAGCAGAGGCAAGCTCCCTGTTACTCATCGATGAAACAGATAACACCCTTTACTTTCATGTTGCTCTTGGCGATAAGGGCGAGGAGGTAAAAAAATACACCTTAAAAGTTGGAGAGGGAATTGCTGGTTGGGTCGCAAAGTATTCCAAACCCCTTCTTGTGCCTGACGTGCAAAAAGATAAGAGATTTTTTAAAGATATCAGCAAGCAGATTAACTTTAAAACCAAATCAATTTTATGCGTACCTCTTAAACTAAAAGATAAAACCATTGGTGTGATAGAGGTAATAAATAAGATAGGCACTAACTCTTTTTCTTCTGAAGATCAGAGCCTTTTAGAAACATTTTCAAATCTTGCAGCAATCGCCATTGAAAATGCACGGTCCTTTCAGGACATCAAGTCAGAGAATATCAATCTTAGAAAAGAATTGATAAATGGGAAAATACCTTCCAAGTTTATAGGCGAGTCAAGGCTCATCAAAGAAAAACTTGAAATGGCAGATCAAGTTGCTGAGACCAATACGACGGTTTTGCTGCTTGGTGAAAGCGGAACAGGAAAGGAATTGTTTGCAGAGCACATCCATTACAGAAGTAAAAGGAAGAATAAACCATTAATTAAAGTTAATTGTGCAGCCATTCCTGAAAATCTCATAGAAACGGAGCTTTTCGGTCACGTTAAAGGTGCATTTACAGACGCTATCTCAGATAAAATGGGTAAGTTTGAGTTAGCAAATGGCGGTACGGTCTTTCTGGACGAAATAGGTGAACTATCATATTCTGTTCAATCCAAATTGCTCCGTGTGCTTCAGGATCGAATCATTCAAAGGGTAGGGGGCACCACATCGAAACAGGTTGACATCAGACTTATCGCTGCGACGAATAAAAATCTATATGAGGAAGTCAAACAGAACAGATTCAGAGAAGATTTATTTTTCCGACTAAATGTTTTTCCAATTTTTATTCCTCCTCTGAGAGAACGGAAAGAGGACATTTCTCTTTTAGCTAACTTCTTTTTGAAAAAGTTTAATGAAGAATTAAAAAAGAATATCAATAATTTTTCAAATGAGGCGATAAACATCCTCACCGGGTATTATTGGCCTGGAAATGTAAGAGAATTACAAAATGTGGTTGAAAGGTCGGTTGTCCTCTGTAAGGACGAGATCATTTCAAGAAAAGATATTTATCTCGGAGATGAAACTATCAGTGTTAGGGACCTGGACGTTGAGCCGATTATCTCATTGAAAGAAGCAATTAATGATTTCAAACGTAACTATATAATAAGAGTTCTAGAAAAAACTGGATGGAAACAGACAAAAGCCTCCTCTATATTAAAAATTCAGAGAACCTACTTATCAAGACTTATTAGTGAGCTAAAAATTAGCAAAATTTAATAATTATTTCCCATCAGATTGGAGTGATGAATGGCAAAAGAGCGTGAAAGGCATCATCATGAAGACCTACTTACAAAAATAACAAAGAAAATAGAATATTTTATTGTTAAACACCTCAAGATTATCATCATTTCGGTTTCATCTGTTATCATTGTTTTGGCTATGTATTTTTCAGTGGATTACTTTTTTTCCAAAAAGGAGGAAAAAGCACAAGGTGCGTTTGATAAAGTGTATATGGTGTACATCGATTTATTAAATAAGGAAGATATGTCAGAGGAAGAGTTAAATAAAAAACTGATTGATTTAAACGAAGATTTTATAATAGTACTTAATGAGTATCCACAATCGAAGGCCGCTGCGAAGAGTGCATTCTATATAGGAAATACTCTTTATAATAATGAACAGTATGAAGAAGCGGCAATGTACTATGAACAGGGGGCTTCCGTAACCGGCAAATATTACATCTCATTTTTATGTCTAAAAAATCTTGCAAGCTGTTATGAACAGCTTGATGAATATGAAAAAGCAATTGAAACTTACAACAAGATTGAAGAGCTTTTCATTGATGAGTTCATCCTTCCCACAATATTATTCAACAGAGGTCAGCTTTACGAAAAGTTAAATAAATTTGAAAAGGCGAATGATGAATATGCAAGAATTATTTCCAATTATCCATGGAGTAGTTGGAAAGAGTTTGCAGAAAAACGTCAGCTTCTAATAAAAAATTTCATGTAATTCTATTTTAAGCCTCAAGTAAAAAATCATATTTTTAAGTCTTACATTTAATATATATTCCATCAAATAGTATTATAATTTAAATATAAAGCGAAGTATCAAACCGGGAGAAAGCCATGGGAAAACTTAAAACAATTCGAAGCGCTATATTGAGCTCAAAGAATATGAGCATCTTAATTGGTGTATTTATCATCGTTGTGATGATCGTTCTTTTAAAGTATTCAATAATTATCGATGCTATAGAATCTAAATCAATGAATCTCAATTTTTTCATGACCGATGTTTTTCACAGGCCTGAAGAAATCAGTGAAGGAGTTTATAGAATAAACAAAGCCAAAGGAATAAGGAATGATATTGTAATATTTGGATTTGACGAGAAAAGTCTCGCTGAACTTGGACAATGGCCATGGAGGAGAAGTGTTTATGCCGACTTTTTAAGGGTTGTAAATAAGGAGGAGCAATATAAACCAACAGGAGTTCTCTTGGATGTTCTTTTTACAGAAAGATCACAGGAGAACGAGGACCAAATACTCTCTGATGCCTTAAGACGTTTTCAGTATAATACAATAGTTGATATGTTTGCTGATGTAAGTAATCAGATTCCGAATGTGAGTACCGAAATTCAGAAAAGAATCGAAATGATAGGGAGTTTTGGTATTCCCTCAAAAGATGATTATATGCAGGTGGTGAATGTAATAACGCCTCCTGTTAAGGAAATAATAAACAGTGGAGTGAAGATTGCACCGGCAACATCACTCTATGGAATTAATCCCCGTCTCGCTGCAAAGGAAGCCGATCAAACCGCAAGGAGATTTGCACTGGTTGTTAAGATAAATGATAGATATTACCCATCGACTGTACTGTGGCTCGCAATGATGTATTATAAAGTAGGATTAAAAGATGTAGAAATAAAATTAGGTGACAATGTTATTCTTCATAATGCCACAATACCGGCAACAGAATCAGCTCCTGAAATGAAAGAAGATATCGTTATTCCAATAGACAGACAGGGCTCTTTGCTCGTTAATTTTTACGGAAGGCCTGGAACATTCCAGGTAAGATCTTTTTCAGATGTGGTTATGGAGAGAGTGAGTAAGCGTTATTACAAGGATAAAATCATTTTGGTCGGTGTGTATGCAGAGGGATTGCAGGACATTCATCAAACTCCATATGGTGCGATGTTTGGAATTGAAATGATTGCCAATACTGTTACACAATTACTGAACAAGGATTTCATACGATTTGCGAATGATTATATTGATATTTTGTTGATTGTATTTTTCGGACTTTTAATCAGCTACATAGTGGGGCGTAAATCGATTCTTTATAGCTATGTAACAACATTTGTTTTAGCAGTGATATATTTCTTTATGGTTGTGTTTGTTTTTGATCGATATCGATATGTATTAAACCTCAGTGCACCGCTTATCACAGGTATTGTAACACTATTCACAATGATTGCTTATCGTATTCTGACCGAAGAAAAAGAGAAAAGGGTAATTCAGAACATGTTTTCAAACTACGTGAGCAAAAGTATTGTAGAGGAACTATTGAAGCACCCTGAAAAACTGGAGCTAGGTGGGGAGGACAAAGACATAACTGTTTTATTTTCCGATATACGTGGATTTACCACGCTATCTGAAAAGTTGACTCCCCAAGCACTGGTATCTCATCTAAACGAATACCTATCTGCAATGACTGATATAATATTTAAATATGAAGGAACCCTCGACAAGTATGTTGGTGATGAGATAATGGCCTTCTGGAATGCTCCTGTTGAACAGGAGAATCACGCAGTACTTGCATGTCTTGCAGCCCTGGAAATGATGAAAAAACTCCATGACCTGAATGATGGATGGCCTGAGGAGAAGAAATTAAATATTGGTATTGGGTTGAACACAGGAGTCATGACCGTAGGAAATATGGGGTCGAAGAGCAGAATGGATTATACTCTTATGGGTGACCCTGTAAACCTTGGAGCCCGGCTTGAAGGCACGAATAAAATCTACGGGACGAACATTATTATAAGTGAGTTCACATTTGAAAAGGTAAAGGACGAGTTTATATGTAGGGAACTCGATAATATCAGGGTAAAAGGAAAACTTAAACCTGTGAAGATATATGAAATTTTAGATGTAAATGCTGATAAAGTAAAAGCGGAAGAAAAGGTATCATAACGAGTTGCTTTATAAAATTAATTTAAATTGACCCAGCAAGAAAAATTGAATAAATTTTAAAATTAATTTTGAAAATATCAGAGGAGAATAGTGAATGCCGACCTATGAGTATAAGTGTAGTAAGTGTGAAGAAGCATTTGAATTTTTTCAAAAAATAAGTGAAGAGCCTATTAGAGAATGCCCTGTATGCAAAGGCGAATTGAAAAGAGTAATAAGTGGTGGTGCAGGGATAATTTTTAAAGGCAGTGGCTTTTATACAACTGATAATAAAAACCCCTCAACTGTTAATTCTACAGGAGATAATGAAAAGGAGAAGAAGGACGGCAAAAAAGAATCAATTACCAGTGATAGTAATAAATGTAATAAACATAAATAAAAACCTGTAATTTAAATTTTTCTCATTTCCTCCTATGTTTTCACTGTCTCATACAATAAAATATTTCCTATAAGATATATTATGTCTACTTAAATTTGTAGCTCAACGTATTCCCTCATCAATTCTATTTATTA
>Ga0209636_10001550_pt1 | contig 23311 bp, 20 predicted proteins | sample DeeMarSWOR152_54_FD_187464 | JGI IMG/M metagenome (GOLD analysis project Ga0209636, IMG submission 187464) | Marine sediment microbial communities from White Oak River estuary, North Carolina - WOR-1-52-54 (SPAdes) (version 2) | ecosystem: Environmental > Aquatic > Marine > Intertidal zone >...
GGGCGCCGGAGTTCTTATCCAAGGCAGCTGCTACAAGGGTCTTTGCCGGAGACACCGCAGTAGAGATAGTCAACAAGGGAGCGGAGCTACTGGGCTCAATGGCTATTTCAGAAGACTTCCCCTATGAGAGGTGCCTGAGAGATGTTAAGCTATCACAACTTGGGCTGGGAGGGCAGCAGATCTGTCGCTATAAGGTTGCTCAGGGTTATTATGATTTGAAGAACTGGGCTTAGGCATAACCTAGCAAAAGTAAAATCTTAAGAAAATGAGGGCAAAAATGGGAAAGGAGATCATTCTATACAATCTGTCAGATAATGTGACTGATGAGCAGTACAAGGATTTTGTACATAAGGTGAAAGGCCCCCTACTTGAGAGCCTGCCATCGGTCAGGAAGTTCGAACTGGTCAGGATAAAGGGAGCGAAGACGGGAGAGGTTCCTTATAACTATGTAGGCATCCTGCATGTGGACAGCCTGGATGAATTCTACGAGAAAGGTGCTACGACACAGGAATTCCAGGGCTTAATGGAGAAATTGCAGCCAATGCTGAAAGACCCTCACATCCTGTATGGGGAAGAAGTCTATTAATCTGAAAAAAGAATAGTGGCCTTCTAGGCGTTAGAACTTTCTTGGCCGAGGATTGGGAAAGGGGGCCAGGTCTTGAATTATCGGTTTTTAAGGCTGGAACGTAGTTGGATTATTGAATACCTTCGATCGGCTCTTGGGACCATGGTAATTTGATACCTGCCAATTTTTCTCTGCCTTGCCGAGCCCAATCCCCAAACTTCCTCCCAATTCCACATTGTGAAAATTTTTCACCCCGCCCGCAAATTTTCCAAGATTTGATTGTATTTAACAGCATCTATTCCGTTTTTATTTTCTTGACCATTCCAAATGTCAGGCCTACAGTAAAGGATAGGAGTTATGTCTCAACGTTGGCCAAAGCATCCATCGGGGTCAGGCGTTTAAAGATATGCATTTTCCTCAAGAGCCTGATCGCAGGAGCGGATGCGTGTTTATCGTCCGTCCGGATAAGGAAAAGGGAGGAAGAAAAATGGGATGTAAACGCGTCGTCGACCTGAGTATAAGAATCGAGCCAGATCTCCCCAGCGATCCCCCCATGATGATCCCTCAGATAGACTATATTGACCATGCCCAAGGTGCCGAGCAGATGAAGGAGTTCTTCCCCGGGGTAAGCAAGGAACAATTACCCAGAGGCCTCGGCTGGGCACTTGAGAGATTGACCTTGACCACCCATTCGGGCACTCACTTGGACGCGCCCTACCATTATCATCCCACAATGGACCGCGGCAAACCCGCATTGACCATCGATGAGATCCCCCTTTCGTGGTGTTTCAGTGATGGCGTGCTCCTGGATTTTCGACATAAAGGGGATGGAGAGCGGATTACAGTGAAAGACCTTGAAAAAGAACTCGATCGCATCGGGTATGAGATCAAGCCCAAAGATATCGTCCTCATCCAGACCGGGGCCGATGAGGCATGGGGCACTCCTGTATACCTGACCAAGGGGGCTGGCATGGACCGGGAAAGTACCATCTTCTTGGCCGAGCGAGGAGTCAGGGTGATGGGTATAGACGCCTGGAGTTGGGATCGTCCTCTGCCTTTCCTGGCCAAGGAGTTTCAAGAGACCGGGGATCCTGGGGTCATCTGGGAGGCTCATTTCGCCGGGATCGAAATCGGATACTGTCATATGGAGAAGATGGCCAACCTCTCGGCTATCGGGAAGCCTCACGGGTTCACCGTTTGTTGTTTTCCCATTAAGATCAAGGGAGCCAGTGCGGCTTGGGTACGGCCCGCAGCAATTGTAGATAAGGATTGAGGCAGTTGAGAACAAAAGAGGGGAGTAGGGGTTAATCCTTAGTAAAGGCAAGGTATCAAGCCTTTTTTGACATATTTAGTGAAGAAGAGAAAGGGGGACATGAAAAATAGGAGACGTTGTTACCTAAGTTGTAAAAAAGGTTTGACGATGAAAAAGAGAGTAGGGCAGATCGTGCTTTTGTTATTACTACAATACGAGCCAACTCTAACGGAAGAAGCCACTATTATCAAAAGGAAAGAATCCCCAGCTTAAAAATATCGATTTGTGGTAGAAACATGCACCGGATGAGGACTAACGTAAAATCCATAGTTCAGTTAGTTATCGCTCACCTCGCAACTTCAAGATAGGTGTCTGGCAAAAAGAGACCGGCACGAAAGGAAGTTCCTTCGTGGCAATCATAACTTGGCCTGAAATGACGAACTTTGAAGATTATGCTGGGTCGATATAACATTGCTATATCAAACAAAAAGTAGACTTACTCCCTTCATCACCCCGTTGGAAAGGATCATAGCAAGCCAGTCCCCTCTTTCTATTTAGCCATATCTGTCCAATATTAAAAGCAAATCGACATAGCTTGACTATTTTCCTACACTTCCCTAAACTGGATGCCAACAGAGCTCGGTAAAAGAGCTGAGTCGGTTCAATATATAATGTTGGGCCGCCCATCGAAAAAAGGTTGAAGATGGAACGATGGAAATTTTTTGATATTACACATCGGGAACACGTTTTTTGCAACCCGATGAGTGTTGAGAAGTTCGAGGAATTGATTGCACTCCTACGATTAGAGCCTGAAGATCGCGTGCTTGAGATTGCCACAGGTAAGGGAGAATTTCTCATTCGGTTGGCAGAGCAATATGATATTGAAGGAATAGGAGTTGATCTCTCACCGTATTGTGTTTCAGATGCCAGAAAAAAACATCAGCAACGTATTCCAAATGCTCAGTTGAGTTTCGTGGAGATGGATGGGGCGGATTATGAGCCGAAGGCACGGGGGAATTTCAATTTGGTAGCCTGTATCGGAGCTAGCTGGATCTATGGCGGGCATAGAGGGACGTTGAAGGCGTTGAATGAGATGGCAGCGCCCGGAGGTTGGGTAATCGTTGGGGAGCCGTATTGGCAGCGAGAGCCGACGGCTGAGTATTTGGAAGCTATCGGTGAAAAACGTAGCGCGTATGGCACGCATTACGAAAATATGAAGGTTGGACAAGAGTTTGGTTTGAAGCTTGTCTATACGTTGGTGAGCAACCAAGATGATTGGGATAGGTATGAAGGGTTGCAGTGGTATGCAACGGATGAGTGGGCGAGTGAGAATCCGGACGATGCTGATGTTGAAGAAGTATTGAAACGTGTATGTGAGAATAGGGAAAATTACCTGAGGTGGGGACGAGAGACGTTTGGGTGGGCGATCTATTTGTTCAAGAAGGAAGTTATTAAAAGATAGTGCCGGCCCAACAAGGCTAATTCAGCCGACGCAAAAAACCGCGCGGCTGATTAGCAGCGTTATACGCATATAGGAGATAAGCCATCCTTACACAATACAGTATAGTTTGTCAGGTTCCCGGTGCTGAACCCTACACAGTATGTGCATACACTGGTTCAGATTTATCCCAGATTCTTGGCATCACCCAAGCCAACATGCATGAGGGTAGCTATGGGTGGATACAGGAATGTGGCGAGGCATTTGTTAGGGTCATGGGTCAAGCAAAAGCTGCCTACGCTGACTTCAGGCCCAATGCAGCGAAGCGTCACCTGAGTGAGGAATTGTCGAAAAGCTCGCAGAAGCAGCCAGCAGAACTGCCGTCTGGGACGTCGGTCCAGAAACCCCTTGCTCACGATACGTATGAGAGGCTTTCTCAACTGCCACCTCTGCTCATGGAGGTCGGTCCTTATTGCGCGCTCATCAGGGAGGCTAGGGATGTGTTTGTTGACGGACATTTCTATGCTTGCGTCGCAATGTGCGGGATTTCGCTTGAGAGGTTTCAGCGGGACAAGGCCGAGCCGTATGGTGGCAAGCGAGAACACAAGATAGAAAAGGTCAGAAGCATTTTGCAACAGAATAAGGTCCTATCACCGAGTACAATGACCATCTGCAAGCGCATGGCAAAATTGCGGAATAAATACGCACATGGACATGGCCTGAATCCGAAAGAAGACGCCCTGAAGTCTCTTGCATGGACGCATTCCTTCATAGACAACGAAACCAATTTGATGCGGGATTACATGATTGTGGATGGCATACTACGTCGAAGCGTTACTAGAAAAACAGACTAGTGATAATTAAATCCGTATAACAACGGCATGAACACCGACCCCAAGAGCGTCATTTCTTGAGCACGAGCCAGCTTCCAGGGGCCGGTTGAGAAGGAAAGACTGGCAGGCATATTCTCTTGGGGCGGGTTATGCCGAGCGTTAAGCCGTGAAGATAATGAGGAGACAAAACATTCGAGAAAAATGGCTCCGGTTTACTGCAGAGACAAATGCTCTGGATTTCTTGGAACGAGCGGGAGAATTTATCCAACAGACGAAATCTGATGTCAAAGCCTGGAAATGGGTAATCTTAGCGCTTCATGGAGCCTTGTATGGATTTGCCATCTGTGCTTGTAGGAGCACCGACTATGAAAACATCATTCAAAGAACGAAAAAGGGTATAGAGCGTCTTATTTCCTTAGACGATGCGCTCCGAATTTGCCAGGACGGAGGACGGATGGGGACGCTTTATGGAGGCAAGCCATTAGAACTCACGGAGAGCCAAAAATATTCGATTAAAATGCTAAAGAAATCTCTCCGAAACAATTTTGAACATTATATACCAAAAGGTTGGTCGATAGAGATCCATGGACTTCCTGGCATCACAATGGATATTCTGGATATCATCAGGTTCCTTTCAGTTGAAACATTTCGATACCAGCATCTCAATCAGAGCCAACGACGTCGGATTAAATCAATCATCTTTCAAAGCAAACAGCTCTTGAAGAAGTCCAATCTCTATCAAGAGGCTTTAATGGCCGAGAAATCAACGACCTCGGCTTAACAAGTCGCTCCACCGTATGCGCAAAAAGCCGCGCCCCGGTGAACTCTGGCGTTAGGATTCTTAGTCTAATAGACAAGGGCGCCTCATTGTTTAGTTCAAGATGTATTCGTTCATCCAGGCCCGATCTCGATTATGCAATATTTCTTCCGCAAATCAATAGAATCACAGGGTAAAGGCTTTATTCGGGGGGTTAAATTCACCACCATGCTATGTGGGTAAAAATGAGGGTATTTCCCTGGTGAAAGGCGGGTTTTCTGTGATGTTCTGTGATGTTTCAGAAAGCTGTAACTAAAGAATAAAAAAGGAATTTCCGCTCCTGTCAACGTTTTGCTGAAGCCCCCGTTTTCGGATTAGAAGTCCGTTGCTCTATCCTGCTGAGCTACAGGCGCCCTCGGTCCTAGAAATTATAGTCAGCTTTTGAACCCCTGTCAATAATCTGCCTTCCCTGCCTCATCTCTGATTACGGCATTCTAAAGAGGGCCTCTTCCCAAAGTCAAGAGTTTTCCTGATTTTGACATTGGGGAATCGATTATGGTAAGGATATGATGTACAATCTCTGGAATGGAGGTTTCATCATGGGCAGGATGTCAGCTAAGAAGATACTATTGGTCATCGTAACGATCCTTTTCCTCGTGGGGATGGGGAGCACCCTCTTCCCGGCTAAATTCGGCTTTGCCAAGGACAAGGAGATAGGGCCAAATCAAGTCCAGGGAAAGGTCACGCAGTTTCATACCAGGGTTCGAAAGGGAACTATAGCGGTAAAGAGCGATCAGACGGGGAAGCCCTATACCTTCTACGTGGGATGGAACACTATCTATACTCCTCGGTACCCCGCTATAGGAGAGACGGTCAAAGTATCCTACATCAATGACAGGGGATTTCTGAAAGCTACCCAAGTGGAGATAGTCCCAGGTTCCTGAACCTCCCTAAAAGGATCTCTTCTCGCTCTCTAGAAAAAAATGGTCGGGGCGAGCAGATTTGAACTGCCGACCTCCTGCTCCCAAGGCAGGCGCGCTAACCAGGCTGCGCTACGCCCCGAGATATCGTTTCAATACCTTCTTCAACTTCCTGAGGGCCTTGCCCCTGTGGCTCAATCGGTTCTTTGCCGCGGGGGTGAGCTCGGCCACCGTCTTACCAAATCGGGGTATGACGAAAAGCGGGTCGTATCCGAACCCCCGTTCTCCTTTCTCCTCCAGCCCAATTTGTCCACGACATTCCCCTTCCACCACCTCCACATCTCCCCACGGGGCCACCAATGCCATTACGCACCTGAACACCGCCCCCCTTTTCTCAGGGGGAACACCCTTCAACTCCCTCAGCAGCTTGCGATTATTTCCCCGGTCATCCGCGCCGCTGCCTGCATATCGGGCCGAGAGGACACCGGGTTTCCCCTTGAGGTAATCAACCTCCAAACCAGAATCATCCGCCAAGGTGAGTTTCCCCGTCCACTTGGCTAAAAACCGGGCTTTCTTTAAGGCATTATCCCTATAAGACTGTCCGTCTTCTACCACTTTGGGAGCATCGGGATAATCCCTCAGGGAGGTAAGGGAGGTTTCACACTCCTTTAAGAGCTCCCCTATTTCGCGTATCTTTCCCTCGTTTCTCGTTGCGAGAAAAAGCTCCAGGGAACCTCCCCTCAAGGGCTCCATAGTAGTTACCATGGGAGATATATTACAGAAAAGGTAAATCCTGTCAATGGGATATAAGGAACACGGTTGTCCACGAGCAAGATTCAGATATCTAGGAATTCGGAAAAGGAGCTCTGAGCGAATTGGGTTCTGCGGTGTTGCAGTGCTGCAGTGCTGCAGTCGAAAAAGGGAAAGAGAGTCGGGGACTGGAGGTTTGAGGGTGGAGGCAGACACGTTTCGCGAGCACGGACAACGGACACGAGGATGAATGCCAAATGTCAAAGCTCAAATGCCAAAAGGTAAAATCCAAATGACAAATTAAGTTCAAAGGCCAAATGATAGGGTACTAAACACGAGACACGGACACGGATCACGAACACGAAATATGTGAGTACGAACACCATCCTCTAACGCGGTCTGCCGTCCGCCGTCTTCGGTCCTAATCATCACGGACACGAAACACATGGACACGCAACACGAACTCTGGGCGAAGGGACAAGGGTGTTCACGGAATATGCCCTCTAGATCATTAAGTATTTCCTCTTTATTTCCTCGTTGGCGCTCAATTCCTCAATGCTTCCCTGGTATTGAATTCTTCCCTTGTCAATAACGTAGGCCCGTTCTGCCACCATGGTGGCAAACTTCACATTCTGTTCCGAGAAGAGAATGGTTTCTCCCATCTCCTTCAACTTGAGGATTTGTTCCCCTAGGTCTCTCACCACGAGAGGCGCCAGTCCCTCTACCGGCTCATCCAAAAGCAGCAAGTCGGGATTACCCATGAGGGTTCTCCCAACGGTGAGCATCTGCTGTTCCCCCCCGCTGAGGTAACCCCCTAAGTGTTTGTCCAGTTTTTTCAGGAGGGGAAAAAGCTCATAGATCCTATCGGCTGTCCAAGGGTCACCTTCAAAGTCTTTAGGAATTTTATTGGCGATCTCGAGATTTTGGCGCACGGTGAGATCGGGGAAGATGAGTCGATTATCCGGCACGTACCCCATTCCCTTTTGGGCGATGTAATAGGGGGGTCTCCCCCGCATCTCCTCTCCATGAAATTGAACGCTCCCGGAATGGGGACGGGTTAGGCCCATAATGCTCCTCATCGTCGTGGTTTTCCCGGCTCCGTTCCGCCCCAAGAGGCAGACGATTTCACCACGATCCACGGAGAGGAAAACATCGAAGAGGATGTGACTCGTTCCGTAATAGGTGTGGATCCCTTTGACCTCCAGGATCATGCCTCCTCCCCCAGATAGACCCTTTGGGCCTCCTCATTGTCCCTTACTTCCTCCGGTGTTCCCTCTGCAATAACGGCTCCTTGATGCAAGACGGTGAGCCGACGGGCATATCCAAAGACAACCGACATATCATGCTCCGTAAACAAGATCGTTAAACCAATCTCCCGATTCAACCGTTTCACCAGTTCCATCGTCTCATGGGTCTCTTCTCCGGACATCCCGGCAGTTGGCTCATCGAGAAAGACTAGCTCGGGTTTGCTTCCCAAGGCAATGGCCAGTTCCAACCGTTTCTTATCTCCCTGGGAAAGGTTCCCTGAAATCATGTTTGCCTGCTGGGATAGCCCCGTGATTTCGAGAAGCTGCATGGTTTCTTTCTTGGCCAGCCGATTGGCAGGGGTAAAAAAGTTGAGGGTTCTCCTCTGTTGGGCCAAGGTTGCCTGCCTTACGTTCTCGTACGTCGTTAGTCTCGGATAAATGTTGCTGACCTGAAAGGCCCTAGCAATCCCCAGGCGGGTAATCTTATGCGGGGGCCAATTGGTGATATCCCTGTCCTTAAAGAAAACCTTACCCGAGTCAACGGCGTGGTATCCGGTTATGAGGTTGAAAAAGGTGCTTTTCCCCGCACCGTTGGGGCCAATGATTGCGGAGAGTTCCCCGGTCATCATCTCGTAGCTCACATTGTCAGTGGCCTGCAGACCACCGAAGGCCTTGTTGAGATTCTCCACGTTGAGGATGACTTCTCCTGACATATCAAGAACTCCCCGTCTCGGCGGATCGATCCCCCCTGGTCTCCAGATCCCTGGATCGAAATACCTTCATCTTCTGCTCAACCAACCCAAGGACCCCACCAGGCAGAAAGAGGACAACGAACATAATGACCAATCCAATGGTCAAAGGCCAGTATTCGGTGAATCCGGTCACAAAGGCCATGAGAAACGTGTAGATTATGGACCCGATCATGGGCCCGAAAAAGCCCAAGGGGCCGCCAATGACGGTCATGAAGACCGGGATACCCGATTGGTGCCAGTTGCACAGGTCCGGGGCAATACTCCTGTTAAACGGGCCCCACAGGCCGCCGGCCAGGCCGGCGAACATGCCAGCAACGACGAAATTTATGAGCATGTATCTTCGAACATTGATCCCGATAAACCGAGTCCGGTCGGCATTCTCTCGGATGGCCCGCATGGTATACCCGAAGGGGGATTCGTTGACATACCACATGGCGATCAGTGCGCCTGTCACAATAAAGAGCGTGAAGTAGTAATAATACGTGGCGCTGAAGAGGGCGCCCGGCGGGATGATCCCCTGCAGACCGTCGTCTCCACGGGTGAATGAGTACCACTGGAATATGATGTAGTACAGCAGTTGCCCAAAGGCGAGGGTCAGGATGGCGAAATAGATCCCCGTAAGGCGGACACAAAAATAGCCTAAAATCAGGGCGCATATCCCTGCTGCAACCATGGAGGCGGCTAGACAGATCGGCAGGGGGACAGAGGCTCTGACCATGAGCAGGCCAGTGGCATACGCTCCCACTCCATAGTAAGCGGCATGCCCAAAACTGAGCTGGCCCATATTGCCAAAAATCATATTGAAGCTGACCGCGAAGAGCCCCAAGATGAGAATCTCAATGGCCACGTGAACCCAGAACTCCCCGACTACTAAGGGCAGGACCAGAGCTCCAATAAAGACCAAACCGAGCCACCAGTATCTCTTCGTGAGGATCTCCATCTGCGCGACTCTTTACACCCTCATGGGTGTTCCGAACAAACCCCACGGGCGGACAATCAGAATAACCGCCGTTACGATAAAGATGAGAACCAGGGCACCCTGGGGCCAAAACAATATTGAAAAGGCGTAGACCTCACCAACGATGATAGACCCCACCAGGGTTCCCAGGAGACTCCCAAAGCCCCCGATGACCACGACGCAGAATGCCTGAACGACAATGGCCATATCCATGCCCAGTGTTATGGAGCCAACCGGCGCCTGAACGGCTCCGGCCAGGCCTGCGATGAAGATTCCAAGCACGAATACCCCCGTGTAGATCCTGGGGATGGGAATCCCCAAGGCGCTCACCATCTCCCGGCTGAAGACCGCAGCCCTCACGATATGTCCGTATTTCGTTTTTTTCAAGAACCACCACAGGCCTATGGCCACGAAAAAGCCAATGGAGATGACGAAGATGAAGTAGGAATCAAAGGGTATACCATAGAAAAACACCGGGCCGTCCACCAACGGCGGTCGGACAATGATCTTGTCCTCCACACCCCAGGTAAGCTTGATTAAATCGCCGAGAATCAGAACCATGGCATAGGTGAGCAGGAGTTGTTCCGGGAGCTCCCTTTCATATACCCGGCGAATCAATACCACCTCGATCACCCAGCCGATTGCGGCAAGGACCAAGGCTGCCAGCGGAATGCTCACCCACATCCCAAAGCCATGATTTTGCATCAGATGCCAGAAGGAATAGCAGAAGTAGGCCCCAACCAACCACAGGGAGGCATGGGCGAAATTGAGGATATTCATCACCCCGAAGATGAGGGACAGCCCCGAGGCGATCAAAAAGAGCATCATGCCCCGGGACAGTCCGCTCATGGACTGGGCAACAAGCAGGGAAACATCCATGTTCGTTCCAGCCTACTTCTTCTCCGCCTTTCTCGCAGCGATAATCTCGTCTTCTGGACGCCATGAATCAGGGCCCTTGACTTCAATCAAATCGTGGTAAATGGGGAAGGGATACTTGGGATCGTCCGCCACCACGCCGAGATAGGATGAGCAGCTCAACTGGTTGTCGATTTGCCGAAAGTAAAGCCTACCACGGCTGGTTTCAATGGTCATTCCCTTCATGGCGTCTTTCACCTTCTCGGTGTCGATGCTCCCGGCCTTTTCGATGCCCTGCTTCAGGGCATAGACCGCATCGTATTCCATCACGGCCCAGTCGCTGGGATACCGATCGTTCTTGGCCCGAAAGTTCTTGACGAAATTGGCCATCATGGGGATATCCAGGTGCGCGAAGAAGGGGGCCCGACAGAGACCAACCAGGCCCCGGGTGAGCGTTTTGGCCTGTATGATCAGCTCCGAGACGCTGATCAACGATCCCGGATAGGGAATTTTCTCGAAAAACCCATATGCCTTGGCCTGGTTCATCCAGGCGATGTTGTCCTTTGAGGCCACTGAACCAATGACGAAGTCGGGCTTTGCGGCCATGATGGCCGTGATATAGGAGGTAAACTGCGTTTCTCCGAGGCGCGGCCAGAACTCCTTCTTCAACTTCACATTCGGCGCCACCTGTTTCAGGAGGTTAACCGTGTTCTGTTGCGTAGACCGACCCCACTCGTAGTCCGAGGCTATGGTGACATACTCATTCCACCCCTTCTTCTTAGCAAGCTCTGCAACACCGAGCACCACGGCCTTGGCCTGCATGTAGCTATTGGGTACCACCTGGTAGGTGTAGGGGCTGAAGTTGATCTTGGTGATGTTTTCCGAGTTGCTGACGGCGGGGATATGGAGAACCTTGTATTCCTGACAGACCGGCTTAATAGCCACGGCACAGGCGCTGGAATAGGTTCCCAGGACGCACCGAACCTTGTCTCGGAGGATCAGGTCCTTGGCCTCACGCACCGCTACATCCGGCTTGGTATGCGTATCCCGGATGAAGAGCTTGATGGGATGCTTTCCCAGGAAGCCGCCCTGGGCATTGATCTCCTCCACAGCCAGTTTGACGGCGTCTACCCCGTCCTTGCAGTAGAGAGCCCCGGTGCCGGTGATTGCCAGGTCAACACCGAGGTGATAGGGTTCTGCTGCCAGGATGTTATCTACGCTGGCCAATCCTCCCAGCAAAACCAACGAAAAGACAATTGCCATCAATCGTAAGTTTCTCATCTTCATAACTCACCCCCTTGTTAATGGTCACGTTCCCAAAACCCTTCCATTAACCCATATGCAATCCTCTTCCTCTCATATCACCCCCTTTCCTACAAGTCAATAATCTATGGCCATCGATCACAATACCCAGCGTATTCTTATAATCCCATGTAGCAAAATAGATACACTTAAGCAGGTACAGTCAAAGGAACATGCACGTTCAAAAGGGCACAAGACCCTCAATAAGTCAGAACCATACCCCCATCAAAGAGGAGGTCTCCACCAATCAGGTATTTGGAATACCGGGAAAACCCAAATATAAACAGGTTGGCCACATCAATGGGAGACATCATCTCCTTGACGCGTGACGTGCCCATCATCACATCCCGCACCACTTCCTCATGAGTAATACCCCTTTGCTCCGCCTGTACAGGTACCTGGTTTAAGGCGAGCTGAGTTTTTACAAAACCAGTACTAACTGAGAAGGCGCGAATCTTGCCTGCCCCCTCGGCGGCAATGGATTGGGTCAGGGCCCTTAGGCCGAACTTGGTGATGTTGTAAACGGGTTTATTGATTGTGCAGATGTGGGCATGCACGGAGGCCATGTTGCCGATGACTCCCGCCCCGTCGCTGCTCTTCTTCATGTGGGGGATACTCAGCTTGGAGAGATAGAAAGGGGCCCGGAGCATGATGCTCTGCATCAGGTCATATTTTTCCATGGGGAAATTTTCCACCGAATCGATATGCTGAATACCGGCAATATTAGCCAAAAATTTGATGGTTCCGAGCTTAGCCGCTTCACCCACAGCGCGTTCGATCTCCTCGTCCTGAGTGAGATCCGCTTTGATAAATATCATCCGCCCTCCCGTTTTTTGGGCGATTTCCTCTGTTTCCTTGCCCGCCTCTTCGTTGATATCCAGGCCTACACACGTGAGGTTATTTGCCGCCGCGGCAACGGCCGTTGCCCTTCCGATCCCACCCGCTGCCCCGGTTGCAATACAGACGTTGTGGGGATTGAAATCATTGTCTTGCAGGATGAGTATATCCTCTCTCCTTATTTCGGGTTCGGTGATTTCCATTGTATCGTCACTCGTTCTGATTAATAAGGGGGAACCTCATGTGTGTCCAAAAGCCAAGCCATGAGCCACGTTTGCCGGAATCCTATCCCATGTAATCAGTTGGATACATGAAGAAGGCCTTAAATGTCAACAGAAATTCGCAGAGTCCGGAACATGGTTGTTCGACAAAAGCTCACGAGCATAGTTTGAAAAATATGGAAAAAATGCTTGACAAGCTGATTTTCTTAATCTTAGTGTTTCTGTTGACTTTCTGATAGAAAGGTAGTGAGCATTCGAACAATTCGTACAGGATGTCTAACAGATCATATCCATAACAAAGCACGGAACTAAATTATGGACCCTCTGAATCTGATCAAAGAGGCCTTGGCAAGAAACCAATCGGCTTTGAGCGAGTACGACTCAAAGCGATTCCTCTCATCCTTCGGCATACCGGTGATCCGTGAGGCCGTGGCCCAGAACGCTGATTCGGCAGCAGCCGAGGCACTGAAGATCGGTTTCCCCGTCGTCCTCAAGGTATCCGGGGAAACCCTCTTTCACAAGACCGAAGTGGGAGGCATTGTTCTAAACCTCAGGAGTGAAAAGGAGGTTAAAGAGGAGGGACGCCGACTTTTAAAGATTCAGGGCTGTGAGGCATTATTGGTTCAGGAAATGGTGAGGGGCGATCGGGAACTCGTTTGCGGCCTGACGAGGGATGCCCAGTTCGGTCCGTGTGTCATGTTCGGTCTCGGCGGGACCCTAACCGAGGTCCTCGAAGACGTCGTGTTTCGGATTGCCCCCCTGACTCCCCGTGATGCCCAGGAAATGGTAAAGGAGATTCGGGGCAGGAAGATCATCGAGCCCTTCAGGGGAGAGCCCGCCGTTGATATAGATGCCCTGACCCGCATACTGGTTGTCCTCGGTGACATTGGAATCCAAAACGAGGACGTGCAAGAAATCGACATCAACCCCCTCAAAATCCGGCCCGATGGCAAGCCCGTGTCGGTAGACGCTCTCGTTGTCCTAAAGGCCGGCGCAAAGACCCGTCGTTGAGTCCGGGATTTGTTCCGCCGTGCTATCGTTCTTGCTGAAAGGAACCCTCACCCGGTTTCCGCTCTTTCCGAGGCCGACGTGGAAAGCCTGCTATGGATGGGAAATTAAGTCCGTTTTTTGAGCCCGAGAGCGTTGCCGTCATCGGAGCCTCTTCCATCCCCGGCAAACCCGGGCACACAGTCATTCAGAACATCCTGGCCAATGGCTTTGCGGGGAAACTCTCCTTGGTCAACCCGAAGGGAGGAGAGATCCTGGGCATTCCAGTCCTCCCGTCAATCGCCAGTCTGCCGGCAGGTACCGATTTGGCAATAATTATCCTCCCCGCAGAGGCAACCCCCCAAGCCCTCCGGGATTGCGCCGCAAAGGGAATCAGGCACATAGTCCTCTCCGCCGGTGGATTCGCCGAGGTGGACGAACCCAGGGCGCAAATCCAGCAAGAGCTCACCGACATCATACGGCAGGCGGGGATTCGCGTCTTGGGGCCCAATACCTCCGGACATATATCGACCCCCTGTAGTTTCACCTCCACCTTCTTCCCCCTGGGGAAGGTCCGCCGCGGGAGGGTATCCTATATTGCACAAACCGGTAACTTCGCCACGCACACGATGAAATACATACTTACATCGGAATATTTCGGCGTTGCGCGGGTTATTGGCCTCGGCAACAAGGTGGATATCGATGAAAGCGAGGCCCTGGAGTACCTGGCGGATGACCCGGAAACCGCTGCAATCGTCATGTACCTGGAAAGCCTCAAACGGCCACAGCGCCTCTTAGAAATAGCGAGGGAGGTTACCCGCATAAAGCCAGTTGTGATGCTCAAGAGCGGTTCCACGGAAGCCGGCAAGCACGCCGCAGTCGCTCACACTGCAGCCATGGCCGCGGAAGATCGCCTCGTTGACAGCCTGCTCCGTCAGGCCGGCATCGTGAGAATCTGGGAGTACACTCACCTCGTGCTGGCGGGGAAAGCGCTCTCCATGGTTCCCTTGCCGAAGGGAAATCGGGTCAGTTTCTTGGCACCATCCGGGGCAATGCTTGTGGTCCTCGCCGACCTTTGCACCCGTCTCGGGCTCGAGGTGCCGGAATTGGGACCGGAAGCCCTCCAGAGGATAAGGGATATTAGCCCGCCATATATCCGCATGAGAAATCCCGTTGACATATGGGGTGCCGTCGCGCTCAATGGAATCGAGCTCGGTTACAGAGAGGGCATGGAAGCAGTATTGAAGGACCCGAATATCGATGCAGTCGTTCCGGTTCTCATGCTTGCGAGGGAAACCGGGATCCCGTCCTTTGACTTTCTCATTGATCTGGCGAGGAAGTATCCTGATAAACCACTTCTTGTCACTTATAGCGGTGAGATGCGATACATGGAGGAATGCAAGAGAATTCTCGAACCCGCAGGGGTGCCGACCTTCCCTGAGATCGAGCAGCCCTTCGAAGTGCTCTCCATCCTGGCGCGCTGCCGCATGGCAATGAATCGTCCCCAGTAAGGTTTCCAATTCATCTTCCCAAACGATCTCACCTACCTCCCGGAGATATTACCCTTGACAAGCGTATCCCTTTATTTTAATGTTACTGGTAACATTGCCCTGATGATATCTCCAGCAAAAATGTTCATAAACTGCCGCGCACGTATAAAGCCTCCCAGGTGGGGTGAACAATTACAAGGAAAACAGAGAAACGGATGGGAAAGCAAAAATTGACCATTAGGGACATCGCCAAAATGGCGAGAGTTTCTCACATGACGGTATCCCGGGCCCTCAATGATGATCCCCGAGTTCGGGAGGAAACCAAGAAGAGAATCTTGGAGTTAGTGAATAAGCTCAATTATAGACCCGATGCCAGAGCTCGTACCTTTGTCTCAAAGAAATCAAATTTGATTGGCCTAGTTGTCTCGGACATCAGCAACCCGTTCTACGCCGAGCTGGCTAGGGGAATTGAGGATAAGGCCCACGAACAAGGATATAATGTCATTTTCTGCAGCACGGATAACAAACCCGAACGGATGGAAACCTATGTCAATCTCATGATGGACGCGGGCGTTGACGCACTCATTTTCGCCTCATCCCGGCTCCATGAGCCCGTTATCGAAAAGCTGATTGACGAGCATTTCCCCCTCGTTCTCGTCAACAGGAAGTTGAAGGGGGAGGGATTCAACTATGTAGTCCTCAACAATGTTCAAGGGGCCTATGAGATCACCGAACATCTGATAAATCTCGGTTACAGAAAAATCGCCATCATTACCGGCACCCCAAATCTGTCAACAGGATTGGACCGGTTGAAGGGTTATCAGCAAGCACTGAGGGATCACGGGATCGGATTTAGTAACAACTACGTCATCCAGGGCCCCTTCACGAGGGAAACCGGATACGAGGGAACGAAAAAGTTACTCACGATGGAGCATAGGCCTGAGGCGATTTTCGGTGGGAATGACTATATAGCCATGGGAGTGATTGATGCCGTTGAGGAGCTGGGGTTCCATATTCCGGAAGATATTGCGCTGGTGGGTTTTGACGATACCGAATTTGCGTCCAATCAGAGGATTAGACTGACCACGGTCAGTCAAAGACGATACGAGATGGGAAATCTGGGGGTGCAAATACTCATCGATTACATTGAGAGAAAAGAGAACGATTACATCCATAAAGTCATTCTGGAACCACGCCTGATCATCCGGGAATCGTGTGGGCAGAAATTGCGGTAAAGGGATAGGAAAGAATAGCCGCCAAGGGCCAAGTCGTTGAGGCGGAGATAAATCCCCTTCACGACGGAAAAAGATCACATAACGGTGAAAAACAAAAGGAGTGCCGATGAAAGCAGCCGTACTGACGGCCCCTTATCAAGTTGACCTCCAGGAAGTCGAAAACCCGCGGTTGGGTGCCGGCGATGTCCTCATAAAGGTTCAATGCGTGGGGGTTTGTGGTTCCGACGTTCACGCCTACAGGGGGACCCACCCTTTTCGAAAACCTCCCGTGATACTGGGGCACGAAATGGCAGGGGAAATCGTCGACACGGGAGGAAATGTAGCCCTTTTCAAGAAGGAGGATAGGGTTAGTGTTGAACCTCAAACCTACTGCCACCAGTGTTCCAGCTGTTCCCGTGGGCGCTATAACATTTGCAAGGGAAAGAGGCTTCTGGGAACCACCGCTTGGCCGGGTGCCTTTGCCGAATACGTGGCCATCCCGGAGGACAAGGTCTATCTCCTCCCGCATGGCGTGAGTTATGAGGAGGGAGCCTTGGCTGAACCCCTCACCGTCGGTATCCATGCCGCCCAGATGGCCCGGATCAGCATGGGCGATTCGGTCCTGATTATGGGGTCAGGAACGATCGGCTTGGCGACTCTCGTTGCGTTGAAACAGGCAGGGGCCACTCGGATTATCGCAACGGATGTGGTGGATTTCAATCTCGCAAAGGCAACGGAATTCGGTGCTTGGGCCACCGTCAATGTGAAAAGGGAGTCACTGAAGGAAAAAGTCAACCAACTGACAGGCGGCGAAGGGGTGGACGCGGCGGTAATTGCCGTGCATGTCCCTTCCCTGATCGATGAATCGTTGGACCTCGTCCGGAAAGGCGGCCGGGCAGTTCTGGTTGCGATCTTCGATGAGAAGGCCACGATCGATCCTTTCAAGATGGTTTTTAACGAGGTGGAGGTGGTTGGCAGCTGGACCTACGATGGAAGGGATTTTCAGGCTGCCATCGACCTCATGGGCCAGAAGAGAATTGAAATGAATTCTTTCGTTACCCACCGGTGGCCTATCGAACGGGTGCGGGATGCGCTCGACTTGGTGGACAAGAGAACCGAAGACGTAATCAAAGTGGTCTTACAATTCTAATTTCTCAAGGAGGCCTTCAAATGGATACCAAGATTATGAGCTTTAGGGCTCCCCACCTTATCCTAGCTGGGCTCGGCTCCCTCGAGCGACTGGGCGAGGAGGCGAAGGCTTTCGAGGCAAACAAGGCCCTTCTCGTAACCGACAAGGGCGTGATCGAATCGGGAGTTGCTGAAAAGGTCCAAACCCTCCTAAAAAAGGAGGCCATTACAATCGATGTGTTCGACAAGGTCGTCTCCGATCCCGACATCGGGTGCGCCGAGGCCTGCATCGAAATGGCGAAAAAGGGGAAGTACGGCCTCATTCTCGGGGTTGGAGGCGGAAGTTCCATGGATATCGCCTCGGTGGCCTCCGTGATGTGCACGAATCCGGGAACCGTACACGACTATCTCGGGATCAACCTGGTGAAAAACCCGGGGATACCCACCATTCTCATACCCACCACTGCGGGAACAGGAGCGGAGGCAACGCCTAACGCGATTCTTACCGACGTTGATGCAAAGCTGAAAAAGGCCGTTGTGAGCCCCTATATCCTCCCCCGGGTGGCTATCGTCGACCCCCTCTTGACCGTCTCCATGCCCCCCACGGTCACCTCTTCCAGCGGCATCGACGCCCTCACCCATGCCATCGAGACCTATACCTCCAACAACGCAACCATACTGAGCGAGCTTTTCTCCAAAGAGGCGATAATCATGATCGGTCGAAGCCTGAGAACGGCCGTGGCAAACGGCAACGACTTGCAAGCTCGCCTCGACATGTCCATTGGGAGCCTCTACGCGGGTATCGCCATTACCAACGCGGGCGTCACAGCGGTGCACGCCCTGGCTTATCCCCTGGGAGGTCAGTTCAACGTGGCCCATGGAATCGCCAATGGCCTTCTTCTCCCGTACGTAATGGAATTCAATGTCTTGGGGAACATCCCAAAATTCGCCCAGATCACGCACTTTCTGGGCGAGAAGGTGGACCACCTTCCCTTGCTCGAACAGGCCTACCATGCGGCCAAAACGGTGAAAGCCATCTACAGGGATTTGAAAATCCCCCAATCCCTGACCGAGCTCAAGATCCCCAAGGAGGCAATTCCGGACATGGCCAAGGCGGCCATGAACGTTACCCGGCTGATGACGAATAACCCGAGAGAGATGACGGTTGAAGACGTCCAGGACATCTATGAAAAGGCCCTGTGATGGCCACCGATTGTCTGGCCCCTTCACGAAATGAACGGAGACAGAACTCGGGTTAACCGAGAAAGCTGCTCTCGATGTGAGATATGCTCCGGATGCTGATATGGGGTGGAGCGCTCGTCAAATTGGCGGATACCATGAAGGATAACGATTGTATAAGCTTCTTCCCGGGAACCGGGGAATATAAAAGCGAGGAAAGGCGATGTTCGGATATCATGGGAAATTGCTGAGAGTGGATTTGACGAAGCGGAGTGTTGAAGTCCAAGATTTAGACCCAAAACTCCTGGAAAAATACGTGGGAGGCGTTGGGATTGGAGCAAAGATTCTCTATGAGGAGACGACTCCCGCCACGGATCCCCTCGGCCCGGAGAACGTGCTCATGGCAATGACCGGCCCCTACACGGGAACCGCTGTTCCCTCATCGAGCAGGCACCACATGATGGCCCGATCTCCTCTCACGGGGATCTTGGGGGAATCGAATGTGGGCGGGTCATGGGCCGTCCACTTCAAGAAGACCGGATTTGATGGAATTGTCATCACGGGAAAATCAGACCATCCCGTCTACCTCTGGATCCACGACGGAAGGGTAGAGTTTCGTGACGCCCGATCCGTCTGGGGAAAGGACTCCTATGAATCGGCGGGCGCTCTCAAGTCCGAGACCTCGGAAAAAGCCGCCGTAGCGGTGATCGGCCCCGCGGGGGAGGGGCTCGCCAGGGTGGCCAGCATTCCTCACATTGGTCGTATCGTGAGAGCCGCGGCCCGCACGGGGCTCGGTGCGGTGATGGGATCCAAGAACCTGAAGGCCATGGTGGCGTATGGGTCGGGGGAACTTCCTTTGGCAAAGCCGGATATCCTGCAAGAGGACGTAAGGGCAATACTTCCCCGTGTCCGAGAGGCGACCGAGCCCTTCGGGAAGTACGGGACCTCCGGCGGGATCGACAACTACGAGAAGATCGGGAATTTCCCGATCAAGAATTGGAGGGAGGGCCGCTGGGCCGGGGCGAGCAAGATCTCTGGCGTGGCCATGCACGATACTATCCTTACGGGGAGGAGAGGCTGCCTTCGATGTCCCATCTCGTGTGGCCGCCACATCAAGATCTCGGAAGGTCCCTATGCGCCACTGGAATGCGAGGGCCCGGAGTATGAGACAATCGGAACCCTCGGAGGCGAATGCATGATAGACGACCTGGCCGCCATTTCCAAGGCCAACGAGCTGTGCAACCGGTACGGGCTGGACGCCATCTCCACCGGATCCATCGTCGCCTTCGCCATGGAAGCCTATGAGAAGGGAATCCTTACCCGTCAGGATGCGGACGACGTGGAACTCGTCTGGGGGAGCGGGGAGGCCCTGGTTGAAATGGTGCACAAGATGGGAAAGAGGGAAGGAATCGGGAAACTGATGGGGGAAGGGGTGAAGAGGATGGCGGAGGTACTGGGCAAGAATGCCGTGGAATTCGCCGTTCATGTGAAGGGGCTGGAGCCCTCGGCCCATGATCCCAGGCGCTTCTTCAGTCAGGCCCTCTCTTACGCGACGGCAGCCAGGGGCGCTTGCCATAACGCCAGCTGGAGCCATCCGTATGAACTCTCCCTCTCCATGCCCGAGATCGGGATTCCCGAACCCCAGGATTCCTATCAGGTTGAGGGAAAAGCGGAATTCACCGCTAAACTCCAGGATCTGATGTCAATGATGGATACCCTTATCATTTGTCGGTTCTCTCAGGTGGGAAAAGCCGTTAACGTCAACAACATGGTACACTGGCTCAACTCGATTACCGATTGGAACATGGATATTCCGGAATTCCTGAGGACCGGGGAGCGGGTTTTCAATTTGAAGAGGCTCTATAACACTCGCCTCGGGATCAGCCGGAAGGACGACTTCCTCCCCCCGAGGTTTATGACATTAAAGAGAACTGGCGAAGGCCTGGCCAACCAGCTTCCGCCCATGGGACGACTTCTGAGCGACTATTACGACTATCGGGGGTGGACTGAGGATGGAATTCCGAGCCGGGGAAAGCTGGAGGAACTCGGCTTGGACGAACTCTGAGGGGTGAAATGGGATCGAAAATCCAAAAGGAATCAAAAGAGGTACGGGTCCCGGAGTTTGATCTCTCGGGAAAGGTGGCCATTGTGACCGGCGCCGGAAGAGGCATGGGTTATCACATCGCCTTGGCTCTGGCCAAATACGGAGCCGACCTGGTTGTCTGTAGCCGAACCATTTCGGAATTGGAAAGGGTAGGAAAGGAAATTGAAGAACTCGGTCGCCGGGTTCTCATCCAGCAGATGGACGTCCGGAAGAGTTCAGAAATCCATTCCATGGTGGAGGAGACGGTAAGGATGTTTAACCATATCGATATCTTAGTCAATAACGCGGGGATCAATATTCCTCAATGGGCAGTGGATGTGACCGAAGAGGCTTGGGATACCATCATTGACACCAATCTCAAGGGCCTCTTCTTCTGTGCTCAAGCGGTGGGAAAGGTGATGATCGAACAGAAAAAGGGGAAGATCATCAATATCTCTTCCCAGGCAGGGAGCGTAGGGATCCTCTATCGAGCTGCCTATTGCTCAAGCAAAGGGGGAGTCAACCTCCTCACAAAGGTCTTGGCCATCGAATGGGCCAAATATAACATCAAAGTAAACGCCATTGCTCCCACGTTCATCGAAACCCCCCTCAGTAGGACCATGTTCCAGCAGAAAGAGGGCTTTCGGGAGTATGTCTTGGGAAACATTCCCTTGGGGCGTATAGGAAAACCCGAGGATGTGGTTGGAGGCATCATCTACCTCGCATCCGATACATCCGATTTAGTGACCGGACATATCCTTTTAATCGATGGGGGCTGGACAGCACATTGAGGGGAACCCGCTTAGCAACAAAGAAGCTGAATGAAAAAAAACCTTGACAAACGGATTTCCCCATTTTATGTTACCGGTAACATTGTGCCAACCCATAATAAATCACCATTATTGCTCATTGTCTCCACATGAATTGCGCGGGAAAAACCAGGATATGGTTGGGACAGTCATCTATATTTGGGCCGGATGGATCCGATTTGGTGACTGGAGATGTCCTTTTGGTCGACGGTGCCAGAATTGTTCATTGATCGGATGTACGGCAGAACGGGGGGTTTGTTGCGGAATGATTTCCAGAGAAAGGAGGTGAATGAGAGAGTTGTCGGAAGAAGCGGCTGAATATTAGAGGCACCGTAAAAATGGCAAAGGGTTCTGCCATGCCCGTTTGCCGGGCACTTAATAATAACCCTAAAAGTAAAAGGAGGTAGAAATGATGGGAAAATCAAAAAAAATAGCTGGATTTGGAATGGTTTTTCTCCTGACTCTGTTTATGTCCACCAATCTGGTCCTTGCAGCTGATGACGTGGTCCGTATGGGAGTTATCAGCCCGGCTAGTGGCAACTACGCCGACATGGGTGCGGCCGAACGGCGGGGCATGATCATGGCCGTAGAGGAGTTCACGGCCAGGGGCGGAGTGCTCGACAAGAAGATTGAGATGATCGTGGAAGACACCGAGACCGATCCGTCCGCTGCGGCCCGAAAGGCCCAAAAACTCATCGAGCGTGATAAGGTTCACTTCATGCTCGGCGCAGTTTCGTCATCGTGTGCCGTCGCCATATCTGAGGTGGCTCAACGGGGAAACACCGTCTATTTTAATACCAACACCAACTCTAGCACATGCACGGGCGAGCATTGCCATCGATGCAATTTTCGGGTCGGACCCAACAACCATATGCTGGTTTTTGCCGTCGCCCCATGGATCGCCAAAAACGTCGGCAAAAACTGGTACTTCATTACTCACGACTACACCTGGGGCAGATCTGGCACCAAAGAGTTCCGTGACATCCTTAAAAAGGAAGGGGGAAAAGAACTCGGTGAATCCATAATCCCCTTAGGAACAAGGGATTTCAGCTCTTACCTGATCAAGATCAGAAACCTCAAGCCCAAACCTGACATAGTAATGTGCACCATCGGAGGTGTGGACAATACTGCCATGATGGAGCAGATTTTCGAGTTCGGCATGGATAAGGATTTCCGGTTTGGTTTTAGCCTTAGAGACTACTCAGACGCCTTTACGGTGGGGCTGGGAAAGAATATAGGGACCTTTGCCATCGAGTGGTATCACCTGCTAGACACCCCCGGGACAAAGGAATTCGTGGCCAACTACAAAAAACGCTGGCCCGATGCCAAAATCCCCATTCCCGAGAATAACACCTATCAAGGCTACATCGGTACCAGAGAAATGCTTCGGGCCGTCGAGCGGGCCAACAGCCTCAAGACAAATGATATCATCAGGGCCCTGGAAGGGCACACCATCTATGATAATATGAAGAATTACCCCACCTATATCCGGCCATGGGACCACCAGTTTGTCCAGGAGGTATACATCGCCAGGGCCAAAACAGCCAAAGAGGCAAAGGATTCAACCGACTTCTACGAAGTCATCGGTTTTATGAAAGGCCCAGACATTGTCCGAAGTCGAGCGGAGAATCCTTGTAAGCTCGAGCCATTTAAGTAAAACCGATGGTAGGTTGGGTCTCCGCTCTTGGGAGGCCCAACCTTTCTTCTAACCAATTATGTATAGTTGAGGTGAAT
>Ga0209636_10001552_pt1 | contig 23295 bp, 21 predicted proteins | sample DeeMarSWOR152_54_FD_187464 | JGI IMG/M metagenome (GOLD analysis project Ga0209636, IMG submission 187464) | Marine sediment microbial communities from White Oak River estuary, North Carolina - WOR-1-52-54 (SPAdes) (version 2) | ecosystem: Environmental > Aquatic > Marine > Intertidal zone >...
AAGGCGCATCCTGAACAACTTGAAAAAGAGCTGCGTGAGCCACAAGCATATCACGCATACTGGAATTACCCGGAAAGAAAAGGCTACAGCGGCGTTGCCACACTCACAAAGACGAAGCCTATAACCGTGAAATATGGCTTTGAAGGCGTGGGGTTCGATTTGGAAGGTAGAGTCGTAATAACCGAATATGCTGATTTTATTCTAATGAATGTGTATTTCCCGAATGGGAAAATGAGTGAGGAGCGGTTGAAGTACAAGCTGGATTTTTACGAGGCTTTTCTCAAATTTTCTGATGCTCTGAGACTGAAGGAGACCAGGCTGATTATCTGTGGCGATTTCAACACTGCCCATAAGGAGATAGATTTGGCCAGGCCGAAAGAGAATGCGAATGTCTCAGGTTTTTTGCCTGTTGAAAGAGCCTGGCTGGACAAGCTTGTGGCTCATGGCTATATCGATATTTTTCGGCATTTCAACGAGGAGGCGAACAATTATACATGGTGGGACATGAAAACGAGAGCAAGAGAAAGAAACGTGGGCTGGAGAATCGATTACTTTTTTGTAACAGAGAATCTATTGCCGATGGTTTCAAATGCCTTTATAATGTCTGAAGTAACAGGCTCTGACCACTGTCCTGTTGGAATAATATTAAAAACTGTAAACTAAAGGAGGTCACAGATGAAATCTGGCGTTGCGATTGCAATAATAGTGGTGCTGATTGTTCTGGCTGGTGTGGGTGGATTCGTTGCCTATCAGCAGGGTGACGCTGCGGGCTATCAAACTGGCTATGATAAGGGCGCACAGGATGGAGAACAGACAGGCTATACTAAAGGACATAGCGATGGCGAGGCGAAGGGAAATGCTGATGGTCACAAGGCTGGCTACGATGAGGGGTATAACAAAGGCCAGCAGGATGCCCATCAATCGTACGAATCAGGTGAACAGGCAGGAGAGCAGGAGGGCTACACTAAGGGTTACAATCAGGGGTGGTATAATGGATGGTCATATGGCTGGCGCGATGGCTGGTGGGCAGGCTGTACCAATTGCTGGCAACAATGTGGTCCCCTTGTAACTGGTGGGGATACAGCACAACATACCAGCGGCCCATCGCAAGCCTGGATGCCTTCTCCGCCAACACCGCCTCCACCGCAGCAACAGTAAACATAAAGCGATTAGAACTTGCAGCGTCCGTGAAGGTGCTGGAGATATTTTCCCCTTGGTGGTTTAAAGAGCTCCATACCTTGCTTAAGCCGTCAACGTTCCCCCATCGATGACAAGGGTTTCTCCGGTCATGTAGCTGGACGCATCGGACGCCAGGTAAATCATAGCCCCGACGATGTCAGTGGGGTCGCCTATACGTCCCATCGGTACGCTCCGCAGAAACTTTTCTTTGTATTCTGGCAACACCTCAAAGATGGAGTCGCCAAGGCGTGTGTGTATGTGACCGGGAGCTATGGCATTTACTCTTACATTATATTTTGCCCATTCTTGGGCCATAATCTTGGTTGCCATTATCACAGCAGCTTTGCTGATGGCATATACTCCGACGTTTGGTTCGTGCCTGAAACCAGCTATCGAGGAAACGTTGATAATTGTGCCACCACCATGCTCTTTCATCACCCTAGCCACGGCCTGGCTGAGAAATACCAGCCCTTTCAGATTCAGATTTATGATTGAATCCCAGAGGCGTTCCTCTAAGTCCAGCATCGGGCTCATGGCCGGGCTGGTACCGGCATTGTTCACCAAGATGTCGATTCTGCCGAACTGCTGACAAACCGCGTTGACCAGGTTTTTTATCTCTTCTAGCCTCGCTACATGTGCTGACACCGGCAGGGCTTTTCTTCCTAATCTTCTTATCTCACCAGCCACCTGCTCTAGGTCAGGGAGTTTCCGGCTGGCTATAGCAACGTCTGCACCTGCGCTGGCAAACCCAAGAGCGGTGGCCTTACCGATGCCACGACTGCCCCCGGTTATCAGGGCTACCTTGCCTTTCAAAGAGAAATCAGGTTTTGTCATTCGGTCACCTCGCTTGCAGGTTCGCATATTGGAGGTCATCAGAGCAAAATAGGCTGCAAGGCTTGCGGTATCTGACTAAGCCTAACGCGGTATCTACTTGCAGTATATAAGGTTTTTTCATGTGTCCAACCTGAGCAGCGTATCTTCAGGCCAGCTTGTGTCAAGCGGGCTTTATTTGACGACCACATTGAGATTGAGTGCCCACTCTCCCTTTTCACCGCCTTCCCAGGGCCGGCTATATTCCAGAGATATTGTGCTTGTGCCCTTCTTGAGCCCTTTGAAAGTCCATACCTCTTTGCCTGGAGCTCCTACAAGCTCTGTGTCAGGAGACACGAATTTGTGGTCTGTTTGCTGTACCACAGTTGAATCGCTGATTTGTGCTGATTCGGACCACTGGAAACCTGTTGTAGCATTAGAGCACAGTGCCACTGTAAATGAGTCTCCGACAGCAGCGGTTACTTCTTTGCTGATGTGCTGTTGTGCACGGAAGTCGTCGCAGGAGATATCTAATGATGTTACCGGGGATGTTACCGGGGTACAGGATACAATCCACAAAGACAGGGTGAGCAAGGCGAATACCGGAATTATTTTTAGCTTCATTTTGTTTACCTCCATGCTTTACATTATATTATATAAGTCAAGACAAAACTAAACAGAATACCTCACTAGCCCTATTTTAGCAGATAGTCATAGCAAATCTGCCTATCCAGATTTTTGTAGATGAAAAAAGGACTCTGCATCGAGGATAGCCTTAGGGGAAACTGCCTCTTAGTCCTTGAAGTTAGGCCCTTCGCAAATAGGGCAATACCAGCCTAAAATACATAGCGTTGAAATAGCCGAGAAGAGAAAGAGAAAGTGAGAAACCGGCGCTGGTCACTACGCCGGCTTCTCCGTGAGTATAGGGGGAGGGGGGGCAATGGGTTGCCCAATTAATAAACGCCAGAAACGACCAGAAGTTTAGTCTATGTATTACGGAAAACGGAAAAAAGTGAACTTAGGGAGCTATTCTTGTTCCTTGCCACATGCAGTCCTCCCACTCACCGGAAGAGCCATATCGCCAACAACCAGTGAAAGAATTAAAATCGGGAGCCATTGTCCACTCTATATCCCCCGCATCGTAGGGTGGTGCATATGTGGGCTCCTCTGACCAGGTGCCCACTAAAATATTACCTGACAAATTCTTTGAGATATAGCCTACAATTTTTCCGTCGTCCCATGAATATGTCCCGGTTACTTGGCCTGCTGACTGTGATAGATGCATCGTGCCCCAGTTAGTGTCCCATGTTCCAGCCCAGTTAAGACTAGGCAAAGTCGCAGGTTGAGGATTAACCGTAACTGTAACGGTCTCGCTAATTGTCCCTGCAGAATTGGTAGCTGTCAGAGTGTAAGTAGTGGTCACAGATGGATAGAAAGGCAGGCTTTCTGTGGGGTCAAAAGATAGTTGCCTGTATTGATTGGGATTTATAGTGACCGAAGGCGCATTGGAGACACTCCAACCGAGTGTCGAAGACTCACCAGCGACTATGCTTTCCGGGTCGGCGCTAAAATAATGAATAACGGGCAAGCCTGTAAGTGAGGGTGAAGGTGTTACTGCGGAAACTATCACTTGAACATTTGCAACCGTGGTGCCGGCTGCGTTGCTAGCCGTCAGGGTATAGTTGGTGGTTGTAGCTGGTGATATCGAGGTGCTTCCTGAGGCACCAACGCTACCAACCGTGGGGCTAATGCTCAACGATGTCGCATTCGATACGTCCCAGCTCAAAATTGTTGAACTAGCGGTAGGTATTATGGGTGGTGTAGCAATGAATGAATTGATGATTGGAAGACCTGCTGGTGTAGATGGAGGTGGTGTTCCTGATACTGTAACCTGAGTTGCCGCCGTAGTGCTACCACTGTCATTGGTAGCTGTCAGGATGTAGGTGGTGCTCATAATCGGTGAAACAGAAGTGCTCCCGGTCGATTCAACAGTGCCTATGCCTTGGTCTATACTAACCATATTAGCATTTGAGACGCTCCAGATGAGTGTTGAAAAAGACCCCGAGGTAATATTGTTCGGGTCGGCAATAAAAGAGTTAATGACTGGAAGGGAATCTCCCTGCCCAGGCAAAGTTATGACGATCGTGCCACCACAGCCACCGACCGCAAAACCCAATATGGCTATTAATAAGCCGGCCAAGATGAGCCATTTATATCTTTTCATGCTAACCTTTCCTTGACGTTAATAAAAAAAACGCTCGGTATTATACAGAAATGCGGGTCGAAATGCAAATCCTCATACGTTTAGGAGAACCTTTGCTTGTAACCTTCACCGTAAGGGACTATCAACCCTGGACATCATGCATCTTGGTGGCTGGTCTGATTTGAGTATGGTTCTCCGCTACACCCACAGTTATAACCTTTGAGGATTGCCTGGAGCATTACAAGAGGGTTACTAAGTGAGATACATTAAGTCAGTCATTTCCCAAGACAGCCTGAAGCCCTACAAGTCACCGTTGAGATGAAAAACTAAGGGGGCACCAATGTTGATGCCCCCCTTGTGTTCTTCAGTCACCTTATTATCAGGCTGGACGTCTGTACATCAGCAGCACCAGCACCACAACAATTACAACCAATGCACTGACGGCTATGATGGGAATCGCCGCCTTGCTGCCTCCACCACCACTAGTACTGCTGCTAAGTACGGTGAAGCTGGCTTTCTGGTCACCAATATCAACAGTATAGGTTCCGGGCTCATTCCTGACTATAGTAAATCTAGTCGGAGCCGCAGTGTTACCCCCAACGCTCACCATCCTGCTCTCCTCCACCCTGCCGTTAACTCTCAAGGCAACCGAGTAGTCCCCGGTTCCCTCACAAGGATTGACCACGTTGACGGCTACGGTTACAGGCTGGCCGGCCAAAACCTCTCCCGGGGTTATAATCATAGCCTGGTAATGACAAGGACACGTGGGCAAGGCCCCTGAGCACGGCGAGTCATCACGCGGTAATGACACCACCTGGTGGATAACAATGCTGTCTGCCTCCAGATTGTCCTCACAAATCTTTTCCGGCTCAGGTGCTACGCTGTTATTTCCATTTGTTGCCATGTATTCATTGGGTGTACCGTTCCTGTTAAGTATGTAATATGTCCACCCGTCTGGCTTCACCGTTATTATGGCATCACCAGGGCCTTCGCAGTGAACTCTCCAGGTGACCCCGTAGCTCTCACCCGGGTGAATGCATGTCCCAAATATCCCGTCACCGTCAATGATGGATACTTTGTAATCCTGTGCAAATGCAGGCCTGAAGAGTTTACCTTTTTCTGGCTTTGGGTTATAAATAAGCACACTATCGCATGGACCCCCCACCTCCTTGGTTGGTGTCTCACCATCAGCCAATTTGGCGAGGTTGTTTGTCTGCAGTGTTAGCGTGGCATTGTAAGCTGACCAGTCGCCCGTGTTGGTAACTGTAGCCCTTACATCGAAGTAATTGCACGGCCGGTATATGGACCCATCCGGAGGCGCCACGATGTTTACTACCAAATGTGGATTCCCCATAGAGATATATGCATCGGGTGTGGAATTGATGAAATCCCCCTCTATCTGGGCAGTGAATTGAGCCTGACTGGCTTCATGAGAGGCGCAACCTCCCGCAATCAGAGAACAGGCCAGAGCAATGACCCCTAATATACCTATCGAGAAACGTTTAAAAGACATAGCCCCCTCCTAAGTAGTGATTTATAGTCTACCTGTTTCTATTGTATCAGTTTGGTCACCTTTGTCAATACCCTTTGGATGGTGGGTAGTCCTGAGCTAGGATTTCAAATGCAAAAGGAAACCAAAAAGGAGGTAAAAGAAGATGAAGCAGATGAAGCAGAAGTCTCTCAGACAATTAGCTAAAGAGCTAGGAGTAAGCCACTCCTATCTTTCACAGGTCAAGTATGGCGAGCGACCGCCCAGTGCAAAAGTGGTAAGCGGAATCACCAGAAATGGTAAGCAAAGTGATCTATAAAATGTTAGAATATTGGGTGATTTCTTATACGGGGGAGTGTCGGAATTGGCAGACGAGCATGATTTAGGATCATGTGCCGCAAGGCGTAGGGGTTCGAGTCCCCTCTTCCCCATTCAAAAATGAGGAAAATGGCTCCAAAATGGGATGGTTTTTGGCCTCTAATGCACATGACCCAGCGAAATGTGCGAGTGTACTTAGGTTCGACTTATGGCACATGAGTCTGGTAAAATTACAAAATGCCAGTCAAATGAACATTCCGATGAAAAGTTAAAATTAACTTGTAGAACATGGCCGACTCGATGTGGATTATGGTTGCTTAATTGTCTTCGGTGAAGGGCTTCATTTGTATGGGCATTGCTAGAACGTGGCTAAGATGGCGTTGCGTTTGCCACTGTCAGGAATAATATTACGGCTTGTGAACTCAGAGTTGGCCTGTTTTTCGTTTGACTTCAGAGGTTATTGTAGCTAAAACGGCTTCCCCCACGCATTCATATAAACCAGTTCTTTCAGTTCTTTCCTGTCACGTTGACTTAATCTCTCTTTAGCCGCTTTATCATATGAGCCTTGAGCTGGATATGCAAGAGGCGTAGCGATCACAAATCGCACTTCGTCGGGAATACCTAGTAACACCTTCAGCTTATCCTCAAATACATGTGCCATCGGATGAGTAACTAGCCCAAGGTCAGTCGCAGCCAGGAGCATGTTTTCGACTGCTAGCCCCAGGTCAAAGAGATAATATTCTTTCTCCTCAGCAATAACATCATCGCTGGGATTGGCACATACGATGATAAGAGCAGGTGCCTCCATAACCACTTGATTTCCCTCCCCGAATGCCTTAGTGACCACGTTCTTAACATTTTCCCTGCCCTTTATCACGATAAAGCGCCATGGCTGGGTGTTTCTAGCTGAGGGCGCTAATCTAGCGGCTTTCAAGATTTTTTCGATTTTTTCTTTTTCAACGTCTTGTGCTGAACAGCACGTCTTTAAGCTTGCCCTTTTGCTGATTGCTTCTAGTGTTTCCATCACGTCTCCTTCTTGGTGTTACTCGTTAGTTTAGCGATTCAGTGGTTTTCGATAAACCAAGAGCGTCGAGATGATACCCCCTGCCATTAGTTTCGTCAAGTTACATCATTTATTCACCCCCTTCGTCTGGGTGACAGGTCAGGTCAAGTCTTGATAAATTCAATAACGCAGTCGCAGCTTTGTTAGTGGCTTTTTTTTGGTCGATAAATTTTGTATCATATTATTTATAGCTTATATAGTAGGAGGTAACACTGTTGAACAAGAAAAAACTTTCTGGGCTAACAGATAAATATTGGATAACGGATTTTAATTATTTGGATGAGGTAAGGCAGCAGTTCCATTTACCGGAGAGGGTTTATATCCATGATGTGACTCTGCGGGAAGCGGAGCAGGCACCACATGTTGTTCTTCGCCCTGATGAAAAAATACGGATATTTAAGGCACTGGATGATATGGGGGTCCACAGTGTAGAAGTGTTCCCCATTATATCCAGTGAGGACACGGAGCTAGCTAAAGAGCTGGCCAAGACACCTCGTAATGCTAAAGTATTCTTCCTTTGCCGTTGGAACGAGAAAGAAGTCGATTTTGCACTGGAGGCTGGAGCCGATGGTATCGTTATTGAATGCGCCGGCAACCCTTACCTGAATAAAATCTTTTTTGGGATGAGCGAGGATGACACCATAGAAAGGCTGGTAAGAGTAGCCACCTATGCCAAGAAGAATGGCATCTTCACGACAACAATGCCCTGGGATAGTTACCTAGCACCTATGCCTTTTCTGGAGCGGATGTATAAGAGCCTGGTTAATGATGCTGGGGTTGACCACGTGGTTATTGCCGACACCCACGGCTTTGGTCTCCCTTGGACCACACTTTATATCATCGGGAAATTGAGAGAATGGGTGCCCGGCACTCCCATAGAAATGCACGCCCATAATGATTATGGATTAGGTACCGTAGCCATGCTTTCAGCGGTTGCGGGGGGAGCATCGGTCGTTCACACGTCAATAAATGCCCTCGGAGAGAGGTCGGGCAATGCGGCTACTGATGAGGTAGTACTGGACCTAGAGATGTTTCTCGGTGTTGATACCGGCATAAAGCTTGACCGTCTTTATCCGGTATCCTGCTTAGTAGCTGAGCTAGCCAAAATACCTATTCCACTGAATAAACCCGTAGTTGGAGATAATCAGTTTACCTTCGAATCCGGCATGGTAGTTGACTCGATTGAGCGCTTGAAGAAGACAGACAGGCCCTTTGCTCCTTTCATCTGCGTTCCCGAAATGATCGGGCGAAGAAAAGGTTATAATATCGTTCTCGGGAAAATGACCGGTAAGACTGCGGTTGCCAAGAAGCTAGAAGAGTTGAAGCTCTCAGCGACTAAAGAGCAGATCGCTGACATTGTGCAGGCGGTTAAGAGCGAAGCCTCTATACGAAAATGGTCTCTTCCCGATGACATTTTTGAGACGATAGCTCGGGGGATTATTAAGGGCAAGTGAGGCTATTGTGTTCTGATAGCAGGGGAGATATGCAAAAGAGTTCTGGCAAAAGCTATGGGCTCTGTTAGTCAATCATACAGGTTTGTCGTAATCATAAAAGCCTTTCCCTGTCTTACGCCCCAACCACCCAGCAGCAACCATCTTCTTAAGCAAGACGGGCGGGGCATATTGGGGTTCTTTGAGTTCCTCATACATGGCAATAGCGCCAAAGTAAACAGTATCAAGACCAATAAAGTCTAACAGCCTTAGAGGACCGATGGGGTGACTTAAACCCAGATTTATGGCAGCATCGATATCTTCTCTGGTGGCAATGCCAGCTTCCAACATGCGGACGGCATTGAGCAGGAAAGGTGACAGCAGGCGATTTACAACAAAGCCCGGGGTGTCTTGGGCAACAACAGCCGTCTTTCCCAAAGACTTAACGAGTTCGATACCAATTCCAATAGTATCTTCACTGGTGTCGATAGTCTTAACTACCTCGACAAGCTTCATAACCGGTGGGGGGTTGAAGAAGTGTAACCCCAGCACCTTCTCTGGCCTGGTAGTTGCCGTAGCTATATTAATAATAGACAAAACTGACGTATTCGTAGCTAAGACAGTATATTTGGGGCAGACTTTATCCAGCTCAGCAAATATCTCCTTCTTCAAGTCTATATTTTCGATAACCGCCTCTATTATTAAGTCACAGTCAGAGAAGTCTTTGATATTGGTGGTGCCTTTAATACGGCCAAGCATGCTATCCCTGTCTTCAGGAGAGAGCTTAGCCTTGTCCACATCTCTAGACAGCCTGGAACTAATTGATGTCATCCCCTTATTCAGCAGTGCATCGTTTATTTCTGAGACTACTACACAGTAGCCTGACTGAGCACAAACCTGGGCTATACCACTGCCCATCAACCCACAACCTACCACACCGACTTTCTTGATTTCCATAGACATTCTCCCTTCAATCACTGTTAGCAAAATCTGGAGCCACAACCTCCCCAAATCACGGAGCCTAATTAGGTTATTTCTGTCGGGAATTCCGGTAGTTGGCTAAAGATGGCATGTTCCGTTCCGTCCTTAATCCTGGCTGCTCTCTTAGCTGCTGCCTTATACCTTTCAAAATCAGCCAGCGTGTATATGGAAAGCCTCTGCGCTGCCAGGGAACCCTCAGCGTGGATGGTAAGAACATCCTCATAGGTAGAAGTTAAGTCCCTTATTAGCTTGATTAACCGAATCCTGTGTTCTGTTGGGATGCCAGCTTTTCCTCCGAGGTATTTATCTAGGATGTCGTGGGTCTCAGGATTTATAAAGTCTTTGGCTGAAGGAACCGTTGCTACAATGCCTCCGGCTATGTCCTGAATATACTTGGTTGCCTGATGCCAGTTATCGGCAAAGAAGAATTTAGCTATGTTGGCAATCATTGGATTAGGATAAACCAGATCTGAGTCAGGCTCTGACACGCAATGTTCACAGGCAGCTCTACCTAAGACCTCGGTTGCCTCAGCATATGATACAAGCCAGGAAAGCTTATCCTGAACATGGGAGGCTCTTTCTATACCGTTGTATTCGGCCATCAGTGTAGCCGCACCAGCCACAAGTTCCAGTTCCGCAGCTTTATATGTCTCAGCGCTAAGGCGATGGAAATTGCCGAACATATAAGCAATATCACCGGCTAATGGCCACTCTCCCTTCATAAATACTCTCTCGTTGGGAATAAAGACATCGTCAAAGATAACCATGGCATCGTTAATGTATATACTGGCACCGATGGGGTGATCTGCGAGATTACCTGCCTCCTTTACCTCATGCTCAGCAGATATCAGCGTAATGCCCTTGGCGTTAGCTGGGACACCAAAGCAAACAGCATATTCTTTATCATCTTCACGCATAGCCCGACAGGGTAAGACAATTATCTCATTGGAAAGTGGTGCCCCGCTGATATGTGCCTTGGCTCCCCTGACGATTATGCCATCCTTACGCTCTTCTACAATTCTGACGTAATAATCTTTATGAGTTTTCTGTTGTGATGGGCGGAGGCTCCTGTCTCCCTTAACATCGGTCATACACAAAGCAATAGCGGAATCATTCTTTTGCAGGTATTTTCGATATTCCTTAACATGCTCAGCATAGTTAGTGCCGAATTGCTTATCAACCCGTTGGGCAACCACAGTTACCGCATTTAATCCGTCTTTGCCGACAAATTTTGCCCCTGGAGGCTTACCAAAGCACACTCTAGCCCAAAGTTTGACAACCTCTCTCAATCTGAGAAGGTCTTTCGCACTTCTTTGCGGCATAAAGGCAAAGCTAACTATTTCGCCCTCCTCGTTTTTCGCAGTAACGAGGCTTTTATACCGGGGGTCTTGCTGCAGGATATAATCCATTGCCATCCAATCAATCGCAATCCTCAAGATAGGGTGCTGGGTAACATCTTTGACTCTCTTCCCTTCAAAGTAAACCACCCGGTCATCTCTGAGGCTTTCTATGTACTGTTGTGCTGTTCTAATTGCCATCTAGAAGTCCCCCTTTCTCTGTTGTAAATTATTTTAATCCGTGCCAAACAAAAAATTCCTCATCGGTGGCAACCACACCGGTAACACCTTTAGCATCTTGGGCAGCTAAGAAAATAGCACACTTTACCATCTTTTCCGGCGTATGCCACTCGGATTTATCAGCATCTGGTTGCCAGAACCTCATCCCTTCAGTATCTACTACTCCTGCCGGTTTAATTGCGTTGACAGCGATATTGTACTGCCCTACCTCAGCAGCTAAACCCCAGGTAAAACGTTCAAGCCCGGCCTTGGCAACAGCATAAGCCACACCCGTGTGCACGGTACCCAGGGCGTGCTCCTCGACTGCCCGTGACGAAATATTTATGATACTGCCACTCTTTTGCTCTATCATTTTGGGCAAGACCGCCTTTGAGCAAAGAAAAGCACCGATTAAGTTAACTCTCAGCACCAGCTCCCAGTGCTTTAGTGGTGTTTCTGTCACCGGATAATAAAAGGCAACCCCGGCATTGTTGACCAGAATATCTACATGACCAAATTCACCCAGTGCCTTCTGCACCATATCATTTACGCTCTGCTCGCTAGTAACATCGCACTTTATGGGGAGTGCCGAACTCCCAAAAGCCTGGATTTCATCGGCTGTTTTGTATATCGTTCCCGGTAACTTTCCGCTGTCTGTTTCCGTTCGAGCAGCAACAACGACCTTAGCCCCTTCTTTGGCGAAACCTATAGCAATAGCTTTACCCATTCCTCGGCTACTGCCAGTAACAATAGCTACCTTGCCGTTGAGTTTCATTGCATGTAAAAACCTAGAGGCCTACAATAGCGACGCTACATACGCTTTGGGGTGGCTGGCCGCCGAGGTTGTGGGTGAGTCCCAGCCCTGGATTCTTTACTTGTCTCGGCCCGGCTTTACCTTGAAGCTGCTTGTACATTTCATACATCATTCGCAGCCCTGAGGCTCCGATGGGGTGACCAAAACACTTCAGCCCTCCATCAGGTTGGCAGGGGATCTTTCCACCAAGCTCAAAGAACCCAGCATCAATATCTTCCTTAGCCTTTCCTCGGGGAGATATCATCAGGTCTTCATAAGTAACAAGCTCAGTTATGGAGAAACAGTCATGAACCTCCATCATGCTTATCTGTTCCCGCGGGTTCTTTATTCCCGCCTCTTGGTAAGCCCTAGTAGCGGCACGATATGTTGTCTCTACATGAGTATAATCGTAACCCTTGTGCATCAGACTTTCTCCGGAGTCGGCAGCAATCTGGAGCGCTTTTATATAGATTGGATCAGGTCTGAAGCCCTTTGCCGTATCGGCTCGTGCCAGAATAGCTGCTGCTGCCCCATCACTTACACCACAGCTATCAAACAAACCGAGAGGCCAGGCAATCATGGGCGCATTAAGCACATCTTCCAAAGTGACTTCTCTGCGTAGGTGTGCCTTAGGATTTAAAGCCCCGTTGTGATGGCTTTTGACGGATATCTTGGCCAATGCTACTTTGCCTTCTTCAATGCTGAGACCATAGCGCTCAAAATATCTGATAGCCATCATAGCAAACATTCCCGGGTTAGGGTTAACCCAGTTCGGGAAGATGACTCTTCCCCTGGTTCCAAGGGACACTATGTCTTCGTTAGCCCTTGGCAGACCACCAAAGCCCAAATCCTTAACCTTTTCCACCCCGAGTGCCAAAGCGATGTCGCAGGCGCCTGAGGCAACAGCGTAGCAAGCAGCCCTGAGTGCCTCCGTACCACTGGCGCACAGATTCTCAACACGGGTTACGGGGATAAAGGGTAACTTTAGCGTAGTAGCTAAGGGGAGAGCACTATGGCCTATGTTGATCTCAGTGAATTGGTTACCCTGCCAAGCCGCCTGGATATCTTTCTTCTCTATCCCGGCGTCTTCAAGAGCCTCTTGAAATGCCTCAACAATTAAATCCTCAGCACTCTTATCCCACAGCTCTCCAAATTTAGTACACCCCATCCCTATGAGAGCAACCTTGTCCTTTATTCCCTCTGGCATTTACGCTTCCTCTTAATTTATCACTCTCTTAGTGGTATTGCTTTCCAGAAATAGCCATGTATACCTCGCGGCTCATCAAGATACTTCCTTCGCAAGCTCATTTCCACTGGCATACCTGTCTTGAGTAAGTCACGCTCACAATCGGTAAGCTCAAACACAAATCTCGCTCCACCGTCGAAGTCTATCATGCCGTACAATAGAGGAGGGTTGATAGAGGAGGCCACGTGGTCTGAAGTAAAACTGAATAGAGTCCCTCTCTTATCAGAGAAGCAATAATCTTCCATCTCATCAACAGCCCCACAGTCAGAGTTGACACAAATTCTCTGTGGCGGATATTGGGTGGTGCCACAGCGTTTGCATTTAGAGCCGTAAAGCGCCAGAATCGCCCTCCGTTCTCTCCATGTCAGTGGCAGCTGAGTAGGGGCAACTTCTCCTCCAAAGCTCATCTCTACCGGAATTATGCCACGGAAAGCCAGATATTTCTCGTAGCTAGTAAGTTCCTTCTTAAAGGCGAGGTATTTCTTTAGTCGACCCCTATCTCTCACCTTTTCTATCTCCTCGGACACCTTAAAAAACAAGGACTCAGCTCCGTTTCCATAGCTGACGAGAAGAATATTATCGCCCGGCTTAGCCTCTTCCAGCATAGCCACCAGCAACATCAATGGCGAAGCAGCCCCTGCTTCACCTATGACAGTAAACAACGGCTCCTTAAGTTGATCTGGCTGAAAGCCCAGTCTCTTCCCTATAGCGGCATGCTCTCTAAGATTAAGGCAGGGGTAAGCTACTTTGGCAAAATCTTTGGCTTCCAGCTTGTACTGCCGTAATAAACCCGAAATAGCCTCAGGGATAAACTTGGCATATCCTTCTTCCCGAATGAATCTATCCTCTGCAGTTCGCACGAATTTATCATCTTCTGACCTGCGGTAATCTGAAAAATCGTACGAGGTGGAATACCAACCCTCTAAACTAGCCATCACCCCGCTTCTACCTAAAAGAATGGCAGCAGCCCCATCACCAAAGACCATTTCTTGTGAACTAGCCGGCTTGCCCAGACGACAATCAGAGCCACAGATAAGAATACCTCTCACCCCTTTCGCTTTAACGGAGTCGTAGGCAGAGACAATAGCGCCAGTCCCTGCTTTGAGAGAATTAGCGAAGTCAGCCGTACGTATGTTGGGACTAAGATCAAGAGCGGTAGCGATTATAGCTGCGCTTTCTTTCTCCCGGTAGGGAAAGGTAGTCGAGGCGAAATATAGGCCGTCAACCCCTACCCGGTCAGCTTCCTTGAGGCAATCTATACCTGCAGCCGCAGCCATAGTAAGACTATCCTCATCGTGATTAGCTACTGCCTTCTCACCAGGTAAGGCTGCTGGACTTAGCCAGCCCATGGCTGTAGAGATAGTTTTGCGGCTTAGCCGATATCGGGGTATATAAACACCGTAAGCGCTGATCCCTATACCTGCCATCTTTGAAACTCTTCCAACATTAATCGAGGTGTTATTATAAAAAGTAGCTCATATCATATTTGTCTGTTCACATATTGTCAACACGCTCGAATCTCGCCGAGGCGAAGATTTTGATTGAGCAATGGAGGAGGTAGTATAATCAAACATGCCCTCAAAGTTCCCTGGTTTACCGGCCAACTGCTCTGGAGGCTATATTGATTTTGATAAAGACTTAAGAAGTGGTATCACCATTGGGGGCAGGTCAGGAGAACGGTTTGCTGAATATGGATATTTCATCCCCGACCTGGTCTATTCCGGAGCGATTTGAGGTGTCCCACTGGTGATGTGCTGGCGTTAAGTATAGTAACGCGGGTCGCTAGTAAGGAGGTTTTATGGGGAAACATGCAGCTTGAATCACTTTGTCAAGGGAGCGAATAACTACCAATATTAAAATAAAAAAGGAGGACTTTATGAGTAGGACAAAGTTCGTGAAATGGCCAAAGTACGAAGAATATAAGGAGATGTTCAAAGAGCATTTTCATATGGAAAAGCGCGATGACGGCGTACTTTTGGTCCAGATGCATACAAAAGGGGAGCCACAGATATGGAGTATGGAGTTGCACAGGGCGATAGGCCAGATGTGGCGTATTGTAGGCAGCGACTCCGACGTTGAGTTAGTGATCTTTACGGGGACAGGAGAAAACTGGATCAACGAGTTCGAGTCCGAAAGCTGGGCGCCGGAGATAACAGAACCGGAATATACCAGGTATGAGCATATGTTCATCGACGGTCGCAGAATGCTTATCGCAATGATTCAGGACGTAGAGGTTCCTACGATTGGCGTGCTGAGCGGTACCGGCGGACACGCCGAGCTGGCTCTGATGTGCGATATTTGTATCATGTCTGAAGATGCCGTAATTGCTGACCCGCACTTCCTGTATGATATCGTCCCCGGGGACGGCATCCACAGCTGCCTAATCGAACTTATGGGCGTCAGGAGAGCCGCTTATGCCATGTATATGGCTCAGAAATTCACCGCACAGCAGTGTCTGGAATATGGCCTAGTAAACGAGGTGGTTCCACGCGACAGATTACTCCCGAGGGCGTATGAAATCGCTGATTTCATCATGGCCCGTCACCGCACCATCAGGCGTCTGACCTCTCAAGTTTTAAAGAGACCTTGGAAGCAGCGCATCGTAGATGATCTTGATATGACATTTGGCACTGAAATGTTCGGAGACTTCTGCAAGAATGTGGAGCATGCCAATATCAGCTCTGTTGAATGGTTTAAGGGCAAAGACGTTCTTTTCCACGATCAGGACCGTGCAAAAAAGCTTGCTGAAGAGAGCAAAAAAACGGAAAAAAGTAAATACGAAGAAAAATAACGCCTATTGCGACTTATCTCATAAAGAGAATGCACCCTCGGGGTTTTAGGTTGCGTTCTCTTGTGGGAATACGTGCATGCCAGCATGAGGCCCCAGAAGTTCCAGGAGGGATGTGCTCTATAAGTAAAATACCGTGACTGCTACATGCAGGTGATATCAGCAAGGAAATCTCACCTGTATTTTCTTGGTTTTATTTACCACAGGCCTTTTGGTGGTCCACTGCCGGGTAGCCCCATGCGCTCGGTCCAGCGCATAACGTTAATCTTCCAGTTCCCGTTCTCTCTGATATAGTCCATATCATAGAAGCCCTGTACCCAGAACAGTGACTGCCCGGTGCGGGGATAGCAATACATCATATACAGCAGCCATTTACCCTTGGCCTTATCGCCGTTGACCTTTATAACGGGATGGACAACGATGTCACCTTCCTTGCCGGCGTGTGTCAGGGAAAGCTCCTTTTTGAACCACTTTCTAATTGCTGCATTACCTATAACCGGCTTATGTAGGTAGACATCTATTTTAGCTTTCTCCGCAAAGCAGTCCGCGCAATCATCCCACTCGGTGCATATCAGGGCATTAACATAGCGCCTCTGCAACTCATGAATCTCCTGAATATCCTCGGTAATCCTGACCCTTTTTTCCAGCTTCTTTAAAGCATCTTCAGTAGCCGCCAGTCTTTTCCCCATTTCCTCTAGTGTCATAATTCGCCTCCTTGGTGAAAATTTACAAACCCTCTTCTAATATAATTACCCTGAATTTTATCACAAAGAAAGCAGTGAAACATCCCTTGAAATAGGAATGTCTGTTGACAGGCACATATCCTTATGCTAGATTTGTGCGGCACGCTTTGTAGTGAGGGACCGTGGTCTTTGGGCCAAAAATAATATATATATAAGGCAAAGCTGATTTATAAGTATAGGAGGTGACTAGGCGATATAATCTAAAATTTAAATAGCGAACTACCTAATATGAGCCAAAGGGGGTGATGATTATCAGGAAATATAAAAAACAAACTTGCAATGAGAGGTTCTCAGTATTGGATCAACTTAAAACTAAAGGAGGTATAGAATAGTGAGAAAGTTATCGACAAAGACTGTGGCTGTTTTCATGGTACTAACATTGGTCATGTTGGTATCTGCGTTCGCTTGTGCCGAGCCAACTCCAGGTCCCACTCCCCCACCCGCGGTCATCGAACTTACTTTTAACGACCACAATCCCCCACCTTCAGGTCCAGCTCAGGCTTACGACTACTGGGCACAAAAAGTCGAAGAGGAATCCAATGGCAGGCTTAAGATAAATATTATCCATGGTGGGGCGCTGTTCACAGGTGATGAAGTTTTTAGGGCTGTGCAGACTGGTGCTTGTGATGGTGGTCACTACGTTGTCGACCGTGAGGACGGCTTCCTCCTGAACCTTGTCATGACGTTGCCCTTTATGGGCTGGCCTGAGCAGCATGTAGAAGACAGATATCAGGCTCTACTGGACAAGTTCCCCGAAATGCAAGCAGAGTGGGAGGGGGTAACCATAATCCAATTTATGATGATGCCCCCAACACATGTCCACACGGTCTCTAAAGTGATAAAGACCCCTACCGACATAAAGGGTGTGAAGATTATGTGTGCGGAGGCTACATTAGCTGAAGTGATGAATGCAGTGGGCGCCACCGCGGTAGAATTAGGCATAATGGATATGACTCCGTCTGTGCAGACGGGGGTAGTTGATGGGGCTTTTAACCATTTTCCAGTCCTCTTCATCTTTGGAACGCTGGAATTTACAAAGTGTCACACTATATTCGGCGATGGCGGCATTAACATAACCCCGATGTTTGAGATCATGAACACTCAAAAATTGAACAGCCTTCCCCCTGATCTCCGGGATATACTCTTAAACTCAGGTCACTATTGGCTTGAGAAGTTTAGTGAGTTAGATGCTGCGGATATACAGCGATCAGTCGCATACTGCAAGGAGCAAAATCACACCTTCACCTATCTCACAGATAAAGACATAGAGGAATGGTATAATCTGGTTAAGGCTCCAATCCACGAGCAGTGGATAGCGGAATGCGAAGCCGCGGGGCTGCCGGGGCAAGAAGTATATAACGAGGCTTTGCGACTGGCAGGACAGTAAACTAAATAAAACATAATCGCATCTCCTCCATACAGCAAGTGGGGGCTTTGGGCACGCAGGGCTCACAGATATTGCCCGGTGTTCTGTGCTCCATTCCCCCGCTTGCTTGTGGGTATTATGGAGTATGACGGGGCTTAGGTAAAACAATTCAGGAGTTCAGCCAGTGAAGATAATTGACCGTCTATGTCTGTGGCTGGGTTATGCCTCGGCGGTGGCAATCATCATATTGATGCTGGTCGTCGTAGCTGATGTCTGCGGACGCTACTTTTTCAATAACCCCATAACAGGTGCCTCAGAACTCGCCTCGTTCCTGATGATAGTTGTGGTTTTTCCGGCGCTGGCATGGACGGCGCTAGAGGGAAAACATATAAAGGTAGACTTATTAGTGTCCCGTTTTTCGCCTAGGGCACAGGCCATTTTGGATAGTATTACTCTGCTTGTCGCCCTGGGCATTTATATTGTTATAACCTGGCAGAGCGTCCTGGAATCTATGAGTGTGGACACGGCAACCGGTATGCTTAGACTGCAACATGCTCCATTTTACTGGATAATGACGGTGTCTCTGGCCATATTTTGCCTTTCTATATTGGTGCTCGTGATTAGGAATATAACCAGGGTGGTGAAGAGATGAGCCCAGAAACTATTGGCGTCATCGGCCTGCTTATTCTGATTATTCTTTTAGTTCTCCGGATGTGGATTGGTGCCGCCATGGCTCTGGTTGGCTTCCTTGGCTATGCCTACATCTTGGGCATTAAGCCAGCCTTTGCGGTAATATCGCAGATTCCCTTCACCACTGTATCCTGGTACCCTATGACAACGGTTCCGCTGTATATATTCATGGGCTGTGTTCTCTTCCAATCGCAAATAGGCAAGGACCTGTATGACACCGCGTATGCATGGGTGGGACAGTTGCGGGGGGGGCTGGCTTCGGCTACAGTTATAGCCTGTGCCCTCTTCGCCTCTATCACTGGCATCAGCGCACCGGCATTAGTCACCATGGGCAAAGTAGCCCTGCCGGCAATGAGAAAGTATAATTATGACGACCATCTGGCTCTAGGTTCTATTGCTTGCGCCGGTACTCTCGCCTTCCTTATTCCCCCCAGTATGTCACTCATTATATACGGCATTCTAACCGAGACTTCTATCGCCAGGCTGTATATGGCCGGCTTTCTCCCGGGAATACTTATGGCTGGCTTATTCATGGTCACCATCATGATTATTACGGCAATTCGCCCTACGGCAGGCCCAGCGGGACCAAAGACCACCTTTAGACAGAAGGCAGTATCACTGAAAGGCGTCTGGCCTACGTTGCTACTGTTCCTAGTCGTATTGGGGGGTATCTACCTGGGTGTCTTTACCCCCACTGAAGGAGGAGCAGTTGGCGCCTTCGGGTCTGTCGTTATCACTGCCGCCATGAAGCGGCTTAATTTCAGAAAGTTAGTCGACTCTGTTATAGAAGCAACGCAGACCACAGCCCTGGTCTTCCTCCTTATCATCGGGGCTTATATCTTGATGAAGTTCCTGGCTGTAAGCAAACTTACTATTTTGATGGGTACAACTGTTGCCGCGCTACCCGTGCACCCCATGGTAATTTTCGCCGGTATAGTGGTCCTTTACATCATTCTGGGTATGTTCCTTGATATTATTTCAGCCGTTATTCTCACTATCCCCGTTGTCTACCCCCTGGTTTTGGCCATGGGGTGGGACCCGATATGGTTTGGGGTGATAATAACGATACTTATAGAAATAGGGCTGGTTACCCCACCAGTGGGTATGGATGCCTTTGTCCTTGCTGGAGCGATTGATATTCCAATTGCTAAAATATTCCGGAGTATAGTTCCTTTTCTAATAGCGGCGATTTTTTGTATAATTCTCATTACCATTTTCCCGCAAATCGCACTGTTCTTACCCAGCACGATGGGGTAGGGTAGAATGCAGTGGCTGGGCTTGTGAACCCGTGAAGCTAGACACCTGGCAACTGTTCCAAAAGAGGAACCAGAGGTAGAGGAATTAAGACAAGAACTTAATTTGGAAGGAGGGGACATATACCTATGGAGGACAAGAAATATAAGGAATTATTGGAAAGGCTGGAAAAAGCAGAAAAAAATGCGCGGCTAGCCAGAGACTGGGTGGAGATTGCCAACTTGCACGGCAGATATAACCACCTCTGCCTGGGACACTATTGGGATAAAATTTGTGATGAGCTGTTTGCCCGTAAGACCCCAGGTGTAAAGGCAGAGATAGTAGAAAGCGGTGTATTCCATGGTATCGAGGGAGTTAAAAAAGTCTTTATAGATATGTTGGGTAAGCTGTACAACTACGAAGGGAATTGCGCCGTACATGAGTTGACAACACCGGTTATTCAGGTGCAAAAAGATGGTAAGACAGCTAAAGGAATGTGGTACACCTGGGGTGCTAATACATTCCTGCACCCGGAGAAGGGCGTAATTGCCATCTGGCAGGTAATAAAGTACAATCACACGTTTGTCAAGGAAGCCGGCAAGTGGAAATTTTTAGACTTCCGCGCCCATTTAGTGTTCCGTAGCTCATTTGATAAGGGCTGGGTCGAGGAGCCTGTTATCCAGGGGAGCACTATCAAAGGTCCAAAGGAAACCAAAGCCGTCAAGCCTGATGAACCAACCAGTTTCCATCAGCCATATCCCGGCAAAAAAGGTTACTATCCCGGCTTACCGCTGCCGCCAGAATATGTGGAACTCGACTCTTAACTTTTGTCGGCATAAGGATAATAAAAGAGGCTTCGGAGTTCAATCAGAAGCCTCTTTAGTTTGTTGCCTATCAGCTACAATCGGACGCTAGATAGTACGGGCGGTGTGGTAGCCCTCAGCGATGGCATTTACTATCATGTGCGGCTCACGGCAGTCGCCAATGACATAAATTTCAGGAACTTTCCCTTCAAGGCTTTTAGAAAGCTCGTTATTCGGCTTCAATGGCGCAGTGGGTATGATACTGCTGGCTTTGAGAGTCTGTTTCTTGCCATCCTTGGTGTTGATAACCAGACCTTTATCCGTTATCTCCATGTCTTTGACCCCAGTAATCATGGTCACACCCCTTTTATGGAACCAGTCTAGAAGCAATCCCAGACGGAAGTCCAGCACTCCCTCTCCTAGAGCCTCGGATTGTTCCACTATGGTGACCTGTCTGCCTCGCTTTACCAGGAACTCGGCTGTTTCACAACCGTGTAACCCACCGCCGATAACAATAACATTCTTTCCTATGGGAAGCCAGAGTTTGGTTAGCCAACCCAGTACCCTCGGCCCAAAAAATCTCAGATAGGGTTTAACCATGCGATGCAAGGTGGGTATAGTTATGACTCTACGGTTATTGATTCCCTTAATATCGGGGGAGGTAAGTATACCACCAGTAGCCACGAAGATCACATCCGGCTTCATTTGCTCAATTAACGAGCTATTAACCTCTTTACCAAGCTTTGTTTTCACGCCGAGCTTATTAATCTGAGTTTTAAGGTAACGAACCAGGTCTGGCAGCTTTTCCAGCTCAATCCCTTTTGTCAGTGCTGCCAGTGGTACTAAGCCACCCAATCGAGTTGATTTCTCCACAAGGGTTACATCGTGTCCCCTTAATGCTGCTACTCTGGCTGCCTCCATTCCTGCTGGTCCACCTCCAACTACCACGACCCTTTTCTGCCTCTCCGCTTTGTCAATGGTATAGTACGGCGTCCCCATTGCCGCATTTATCCGGCAGTGTCGTAAAAAGGTCAAACTCTGGTCCAAGCAGGTACCACAGGCTGTGCAGGGCGCGATGTCGTCTAATCTTCCTGCGGCAATCTTGTTGGGAAGCTCAGGGTCACAAAATAGCCCCCTGGTCATGGCAATAAAGTCTGCTTTTCTCTGGCGCAGGATTTTCTCCCCGAGTTCAGGGCTGATTTTGCCGACGATGATGACCGGAATAGATACGACCTTCTTAATCCCTTCAGCTAAGTAGATATTAGCCCCCGCCCCCCTGTGTTTCCAGTTGTATTCTTTGGGGAATTCTTTCAAAGGGATGGGAGGTTCGGGATAGAAGAGGTAGTCAGGCAGAAATCCGCCAACGTGATATCCCAACCAGTGATTCCTTACCTGAATGGCATCAGCACCTGCTTCCTGTAATATATGAGCTATCTTCCTGCTATCCTCGACAGTAAGGCACTTGCTATCTTCAACACCTATAGTCCGACCAAGTTCGAAACCATTTATACAGATAGCGATGGGAAATTCTCGCCCGGCACGCTTCTTGATTTCCTTTATGATTTGTACTAAGAAGCGAGTCCTGTTTTCGGTCTTGCCGCCATATTCATCCTGACGTCTATTCCAAAAAGGAGAGAGAAAGTTATGCATTAAGTGGGTACTGCCAGCATTAATATCTACGCCGTCAAATCCTGCCTTTTGCGCCCGCACTGCGGCATTGGCATATTTATTCACAATCTCCTGAATCTCAGGGATGGTTAGCTCTTTGGGCACATCACGGTGAAACTCACCCGGCACAGGTAGATTGACGGGCGAAGCTCCTATCGGCGGACCAGCGAAGGTAGCTGGTGCGTTGGGAAAGAGCGGTGACTGCCAGGGCCCATCATGTTCCATTTGCATAAATGTGGGGCAGCCATGTTTGTGGATAACCTGAGTCAGTTCACTGAGGCCTTCAATGTATTTGTCATCGTCAATACGGTATCTTTCCCTCCACCGTGCACCTAAAGGGTAATCAATGGTTGGGGATTCTACTACCAGCAGACCTACACCACCTCTGGCTAGCGCCTCATAGAAGGCTTTGGTTGTCTCGTTCATGTGAAGTTCATCTTCATGCCAGGACATCGTTGAGGCACCTGATTTTATTATCCGATTCCTCGTCTTTACCGGCCCTATTTGATAAGGTTCGAGTAGCTTTTCAAATCTCTTGTTGGAAACCATTTATCTTTCCCTCCTTGCATTTTACGGTTTAGCGCAAAAAAGGGCAGCAGAGCGCCCCGCCCAAATGACTGAGACCTAAATAGCACGAGCAATACGCGAGCCATCAGCGATAGCATTTACTATCAGGTGGGGCTCATTGCAGTCGCCAATGGGATATATTTCGCGCACTCTACCCTTCAGGCTTTTTATAAGTTCAGTGTTTGGCAGCAAGGGCATCGCCGTCACTATCGTATCTGCCTCAATGGTCTGCCTCTTTCCTGGCTTGGTAGTGATGACCAGACCTTTGTCTGTTATCTTCTCATAGCTAACTTCGGTCATCATGGTCACCCCTTTTTCAGTCAGCCAGTTAAGAAGGAAAGGCTTAACAAATGTTTCTAACAACCCGTC
>Ga0209636_10001553_pt1 | contig 23291 bp, 18 predicted proteins | sample DeeMarSWOR152_54_FD_187464 | JGI IMG/M metagenome (GOLD analysis project Ga0209636, IMG submission 187464) | Marine sediment microbial communities from White Oak River estuary, North Carolina - WOR-1-52-54 (SPAdes) (version 2) | ecosystem: Environmental > Aquatic > Marine > Intertidal zone >...
CTCTCGGGCTGGGGCGAGCCGTTACTAAATCCGTTATTTCCTAGTATGATCGAGACTGCCAAGAAGGAAGGCTGCAGAGTAGGATTCACGACTAACGGGGCATTGGTGAATGACACGATTGCAGAGAAAATCGTAAGTCTTGAAACGGATCTTATATGCTTCTCCTTCGCGGGATCCATTGCAGAAACTCATGAGATGATAAGAGCCGGCTCTTCTTTTGAACGGTTAATGCGGAACATCCGTTCCATTGTCGGTCTCAAGAGAGAGCTAAAGCATGACAAGCCAAGAATACTTCTGCTGTATATGATGACCCAACAGAACATGAAGGAGCTGCCACATTCCGTTGATCTAGCAGCGGATGCCGGGGCCAATGGTGTGGTTGCCACAAACTTGGATTATGTAGCAGTTCCCCTTCAGGACAAACTGAAGGCTTTTTCCTGCGACAAAGCTGATAGCTGGTTTGTGAGTCTGGTGTCAGAGAGCTATCGTCGAGCCGACGATCGGAATATTTCTTTTCATGCTTTTCCCATTGAGATGAAACCCGTTCGCGTGTGTAGCGAGAATCCCCTTTCCAATCTTTATATCTCCGAAGATGGCGGTGTTTCACCCTGCGTATACCTCAACCCGCCGACTGAAGAAATAACAAGGATATTCTGTGGAAGAAAAGAGAGCATTAGCCGCGTCAGGTTCGGAAACATCAATAACCAAAGCCTTCTCGAGATATGGAAGAGCCCTGAATACGCTCTTTTCAGAAGCTCGTATGCGAAGAGGCGAGATTCACCTGAGGCATTCGATACTATTCCGCCAGCCTGTAGAACTTGCTACAAAGCATACGGGATATAGGTAGAGACAAGCCCTAAACCATACACAAGCGCGCGTATCCCTTGAATTGGCTGTAAGTCGAATAGTCATCGGAAAGCTAGCTATTCGGATGCCTTGTACTTCCACGAGTTCAAGCCTCTTATCTATGTCCGGTATTTAGGTTGTTGGAGAAAAAGATAATATAGAACGGCACGCATTAGATCCAAATCTGCAAGAAGGGTTCATGGTGACCGAATCGACAAGTCACGTTATACGACTTGAAGAAACAGATGAGGAATTCTCAAGGGCGGTGATCAAAGCCTTCGGGAAGAACCTCTATTATTGTTTCCAATGCGGAACTTGCACCGCTTCATGTCCTGTCGCCAGGTTTGATGAGAACTATAGCCCTCGCCGGATCATAAGGTCAGCCGTGTTGGGTTTGTCAAGGCTTGTTCTCGAGAGCGATCTCATCTGGTTGTGTGCCATATGCAATTCGTGTACTGAAAGGTGTCCTCGCGGCGTTCGACCGTCTGAAGTGATTCGAACGATAAGGAACATGGCCACCAAGAAGGGACAAGTTCACGAGTTCTATGTAAACCAGGCAAATGCCATAGCCAACTATGGCAGGATATGGAAGAACGAGGAGATTGTTAACGAATTGCGGGACGACATGGGTCTCCCTCAAGTTGCTCCTGTAAGTCTTGTTGAGATTGCCAAGGTCATGGACGCCACAAAAGTCAAGGAACTCCTAGCAGCCAGAGATGGGGCCACTGAGAAATGAAGTACGCGTATTTTCCAGGGTGTGTCACTCCCTTGAGAGAGAACGCTTACGAGCTTTCAGCAAGGAACGTAATTGCGAAACTCGGGGTCGAATTGGTTGAGCTGAATGAATCAAGCTGTTGTGGCTTCTTTTTGGACGCAGTGGACCACCTAAGTTCCTCCGTCTTAGCTGCAAGAAACCTCTGCACGGCAAAGGAGATGAGATGTGATCTTCTCACACTTTGCCCCACTTGTTCCGGACACTTAACTCGGATCAGAATGGAGCTTCTTGCCGACCCAAAGTTAAGAAACAATGTCAATGCGATTCTCAGCAAAATCGATAGGAAGTTCGATGGCTCTGTCGAAGTTAAACACCTTACCAAGATGTTGATTGAAGACGTGGGGATTTCAAGAATCAGAAGAAGCGTAGTTAGGCCGTTGGGACTCAAGATAGCTCCTCACTACGGTTGCCACATCATGAAGCCTTCTGATCAGCTGCATTTTGATAATCCTGAGAGCCCACATTTGCTAGATTCACTTGTTGAGGCAACAGGGGTTGAGTGCGTAGACTACTTAGAAAAGAAGCTTTGCTGTGGTGCTCCTTTGATGGGAGTGAACGAAACGCTGTCTTTGAGAATCCTAAGAGAGAAAGTCAGAAGCATTAGTCTCACTGGGGCTGAAGCCATAGTCACAATCTGCCCCTTTTGCCATACACACTTTGACCTAAACCAGATGCGGCTGGGAGAGGATCAGGGAGGAAAAGGGTTCCCAGCGCTACCGGTTTTCCATTACACTCAAATTCTGGGTTTAGCTCAAGGTTACGATCCAGACGACCTTGGATTGTATGAGAACCGTGTGCCCGTAGATGGTCTGTTGAACACTATGTGACTGGGAGAAGCGTGAAGATGAATAGTCCTCGTGTTGGGGTATACATATGTCATTGTGGCGGTAATATAAGTGACACCGTGGATATAGAGAAGGTGAAGAACACTGTTTCTCATTTCAAAGGCGTTGAGATAACAGAAGCACACGAATACATGTGCAGCAATCTAGGCCAAGACATGATAAAGCAAGACATAACGCAGAAGAGGATAAACAGAGTTGTAGTAGCCTCGTGCTCTCCACGAATGCATCTGGAAACATTCAGAAGGGCCGTAGAATCAGCTGGATTGAACCCGTATCTTCTTGATATGGTAAATTTGAGGGAGCAATGCAGCTGGGTTCACGACGACAAGGAGCCGGCAACCCTTAAAGCAATTGACATCATCCGCGGAGCTGCAGAAAGAGCTCGCTATTTGGAACCGCTTGAGCCAGAGAGAATAGGTGTCAACCGGGATGTTGTCATCATTGGCGGCGGCATCGCAGGCATAGTTTCAGCGATAGAGCTGGCGGACAACGGTTATCATGTCTACATTGTTGAGAAGTCACCCAGCATAGGAGGACACATGGCGCAGATCAGCAAAACCTTCCCTACTCTAGATTGCTCATCTTGTATCCTCACCCCAAGGATGGTCTATGCATCGCAGCACTCAAACATCGACATCCTCTCCATGAGCGAAGTCGAATCTGTCGAAGGTTCGCCTGGAAACTACCGAGTCAAAATTCGGAAACGCCCGCGATACGTGGACGAAGACAAATGTACCAGCTGCGGAGACTGCTCCAAGGTTTGCCCAGTAGACATTCTCAGTGAGTTTGAAGAAGACATGGGAACCCGCAACGCAATATACATTCCCTTCCCCCAAGCCATTCCTAACGCCTACGTCATAGATAAGCGAGGAATTCCACCCTGTAGTGCAGCATGCCCCGCCGGGGTGAATGTTCAGGGATATGTAGCGCTCGTTTCACAAGGCAAGTTCGAAGAAGCCATAGAACTTATCAGAAAAGACAATCCCTTCCCTGCCGTTTGCGGAAGAGTGTGCTTTCATCCGTGCGAAAGCGAATGCGAACGCAACAAGGTCGACACGCCCATAAGCATCAACGCGATCAAACGATTCGTGGCTGACTATGAGCTTAGGAAACGTAAGAGAAAACCCCAACCTACTTCTCAGACCCACAAGGAAAAGGTAGCAGTGATAGGCTCAGGCCCGGCAGGATTGACAGCAGCCTATCACTTGGTGAAGATGGGTTATCCGGTTACCGTATTTGAGTCTCTTCCTCACCCCGGGGGCATGCTAAGGTACGGCATCCCATCCTATCGACTGCCGAAGGAGATTCTCGATTCAGAGATAGATTATCTGAGAGATCTCGGGGTAGAGATCAGAACATGCGTCACTATTGGTGAAGACTTGGGTTTTGACACTCTAGTAGCTCAAGGTTACAAGGCGATTTTCGCCGCAGTTGGCAATCAGAAGAGTAGGAGACTATGGATTGAAGGCGAGGAGCTTGGAGGAGTCATCCACGCCCTTGATTTCCTAAAGGAAGTGAATCAGGGAGAAGAGCCGAGCCTCGGAGAGAAGGTTATCGTTGTCGGTGGAGGGAATGTGGCAATAGATGCCTCACGTACAGCTCTCAGACTTGGAGCCAAGGAGGTTACCATTATCTATCGTAGGTCAAGGACGGAGATGCCAGCCAATTCTGGTGAGGCCCAGCAGTCAGAATTGGAGGGAGTTAATATTGATTTCCTTGTCTCACCCAAAAGGATCAAAGGTGAAAACGGTCGAGTTTCAGCAGTAGAGTGCTTGCAGATGGAATTGGGGGAGCCAGACGAAAGCGGAAGACGGAAGCCAATTCCGTTGGAAGGGTCAGAATTCACCATCAAAGCGGACAGTCTGATTGTGGCCATCGGTGAACAACCAGATACTTCGTTCATGCCCTTAGAAGCCGAGACCACCAACAGTGGCGGGATTGCCGTGGACCCCTTGACCATGCAGACTAGCATACCCTATGTCTTCGCTGGTGGGGACGTGGTCGGTAGCCCCGCAACCGTGATCGAAGCGATTGCTCAAGGCAAGAACGCAGCGGTATCTATCGATCGCTTTCTGAGAGGGCAGGATCTAAGATCGGGAAGAGAGGAAGTAGTCAAGAGGGTCAAAGATGTCCCGAAGAAAGGGGTACAAGAAGAATCAAGACAGGTTATGCCACTGCTGCCCGTCAATGAACGATCTAGCAACTTCGAAGAGGTCGAGCTCGGTTTCACGGAAGACATGGCAATAAGAGAAGCGGGGAGATGTCTGTCTTGCGGTGGGTGTTCAAGTTGCCTTGAATGTATCAAGTCCTGCAAGACTGATGCGATTGATTTTGGCCAAGAAGAGGAGATAATCGAACTAGATGCTGGAGCTATCATAGTTGCCACTGGGTTTGAACAGATAGAGGCTGATCGCCAGAAAGAGTACAGCTTCGGGCTTCATCCAGACATTATCACCAATCTTCAATTTGAACGGCTAATGATTCAAGGCCTGCACAGACCTTCCGATGGCGGCAAACCCAAGAAGGTCGCTTTCGTACTGTGTGTAGGCAGCCGTATGATGGACGGCGAGAACGGCGAGAAACACTGCTGCAAAATAGGATGCATGACTGCAATAAAGCAATCTCTTTTGCTTCTAAAGGCGATACCTGACGCAGAACCATGGATTTTCTACATTGACGTGAGGGCTGATGGCAAGGGTTACGAAGAATTCTATATGAATGCGCAAGAACATGGGGTTAAGTTCGTCAGAGGGAAGGTTGCTGAGATGACCCGCACAGAAAGAGGAGTCTTTCTGAGAGCCGAAGATACAACTCTTGGCGCCTTGATTGAAGGATACTTCGATATGGTTGTGCTTAGCCCAGGAATCGTCCCGAGCTCAGGATCTGCGGAACTCGCAAAGGAACTAGGCATACAAATAGGAGCGGACGGGTTCTTTCTAGAGCGGCACTACAAACTAATGCCTGTTGACAGCCAGAGACGGGGAGTGTACATTGGTGGCTGCGCGTTAGGTCCCAAGGACGTACGAGAAACGACATTGGAAGCGCTTGCGACATCTTCAAGGGTCGCGACTTTCCTCCATAAAGGCGAGGTTTCTATACCGCCTGAAGTTGCCTATGTAGACTCAGAGAAATGTGACAGTTGTGGCGAGTGCATCGGAATCTGTCCTGTCAACGCCATTGGGGCTAGTGGATCTCAGATGAAGATCAATCCTATATCATGTGTAGGATGCGGCATATGCGTGCCGAGATGCCCCAAGCAAGCGATTGATCTTAATCACTGCAACGAAGCCCAGATACTTGCGCAGATCCGTGGAGTTAGCGAAGAGGGAAACCCGCCTCGAATCATTGCTTTCCTAGAGGGGAACACTGCTTATGCATCTGCGGACTTGGCTGGTCAAAACAGGCTGAGCTATTCTCCGCTGGTCAAGATTATTCGGGTCCCAAGTACGGGTCGCCTAGGGCCTAAGCATTTGTTGACCGCGTTCGCTTCCGGCGCTGATGGTGCTGTATTCATCGAGGGAGACGACAGCGTCTTCGACGAAAAAATGCTAAGGGAACACATCATTCAATTGAAGAACTATCTAAACAAAAATGGCATCAGATCTCTGAGACTAATCCACACGTCAACAACGATCCCGCAATATTCCAAGATGCTTAATGTCTTCGACACGTTTGTCTCAAGAATCGCCAAGATAGGACCCATCCCCAGCGATGAACGATTGAAGATCGCAGAAATCTTGGAGAAAGACGGCATCCCGTTGCATTCCTAGTCTTCGCATATGCCCGACTGCAGAGTCTATGTCAAACTGGAAGACTGAGTTTTCAGGATGGAGATTCCTTGCGTATTCTCACTTCAGTTACTATCTTAACCGAGAACGCTGGGGCTAGTTCACGCCTTATTGGGCAGTACTTCTCTGTTAGCCTCGCACATTCGTCGGCCTCCCACACTTCATCTTCACTGATCTCCGGGCTTATAGTGACTTCGACATCCGTTATGCTATAGTCAATCCAATCTACTCTGCCATTGACACAAACCTTCAAGCCTTTCAAGTCAAGGTTCATATCTCTTGCCATCCTAAGGTACGTGACAAGAATACAGCCGCCAAAGGATGAGAACAAGAGCTCGTGAGGACAAGGAAATCTACCTTTCCCCCCGAAGCCTTTGGGCATATCAACCTTCAATTCATGTCGATTGTCGATGTTCACTCCGGCTCCTGTCTCTCCGTCCCAATCCAACCCGATCCGATAATCCTTGTATCTAGCTGAAGCCTTTCGAACCATCTCGCAGTCTCCCACAACCTACATTAAGAGCCTTCTTCCTCTCTGGGTTCGCATGGATAGACAACTGGACCATAACCCTCTGCAAGGTTCCTTAGCTTCAAAATCGCTTCACCGAAATCCTCTGGGAGAATGCCCGGTGTCTGAATCTGTTTCTCTTCGTAGAAACTTCGAATTCGGCCCAGCAGCTCTTCTCTTTCCAGAGTTGCATCTTTCAAGGCTGAGTCGAGATCCATCAAAGCTTCTTCTGGAACCATGAAAAAATCGCCAGAGATCTTGATGTCCAGAATTCGAGTGCCCATGAGTTGCGCTCTAACTCTTATCAGTTTCTCGGCTTTGTGTTCGGTCTCCACCACTCTCACACCGTCAGCTATCTTGATCGCTCTGCCGATAGCATGTTCCTCATGTACTCCGTCAGGGGCGTGAAGCCATTCTCTTGAACGGTGCCTTGGCTTGACCTCGTTCTTCCATATCTTCCATTCAGCCTTTGTAGTCTCGGATGGGACAAGCTTGACGCCTAGCGTCTGCTCGTAACCCTCGACTATGAGTTCTTTGATCTTCTCAACCGGAGGAACCTGACCTAGTTCTCTCTTCAAAGACGTGACCCAATCCTTCATGCTCTTGGTCATCTTATCTCTGAACTTCTCGCTTGGTACCTTAAGGACGCTAGCCATTGAGTTATAGTCCAAGTCAAGGATTATGTTCCCCACCAACACAGTTGTGTTCTTGCCCAGCTTGCCAGCTCCGTTTCCAGAGATCTTTCTTCCGTCAACAACAACATCGTTTGAAGCCTTGAACTGCGCGGGAAGGCCAAGCTCTCGGTAGACGTAGACGGTCGCGCCGAGAAGCTTCTGAAAAAGCCTCTCAACGCTTAGTGGTATAATCTTGCTTTCCCCGCTCGCGACGAGCTGGTAGAAGATCTGGTTACTGTCCAGATAGACTGTGCCGCCTCCTTGTGACCTTCTAATGATTGGGATATTTCTGCTGCGGCAGTACTCAATGTTTACTTCCTTCATGATTTCCTGGTGAAAGCCAACGCAAACGTAAGGGCTTGAAGGCTGCACAAGGATCAGAGTGTTCGGCGAAGATCTCTCATCTACAGCCCTAGCAACTGCCTCATAGAAGGTCTGAGCGACAAGCGGATCTGCTTTGCCTAGATCGATTAGCCGCCAAACGCTCATGGTCTCGCTTCCCCATCAAATGACTTCACTACGGTCTCATCAGGGCCTTCGGTTCGTGGATCTTTCTGGTTTCTATTGAATAGTTTAGTCTGATTCCCCGTGTAAGACTTCTGCTAATGAAGCATCCCCGGTCAAGCATCTTCTTAGCTCTTTCAACCTTCCTGAGTGCGTCCTCATCATTTGCCGAGTCTACAACAAAGTTCAGGTTGACCGCACCTACGCTGTAGCGTCCCTTGTCATCTTTGTCTGTGATTATCTCGACAACAGTATTCAACCCGTCAAATTCAAGTTTGGCCCATTTGAGGTAGAATAGTAGCGTTGACATCATACACTCTGCTACCGATGCTGCGAGGAGCTCACGTGCTTCTCCTCCGCGTTCTTCTCTTGGAATCCGCGATTTGGCAACAGTCACGTCATCCATTGCTTTGCTGTCGAACTTTATTCTTAAATCCTCATTTCCCAGCCATTCAATCTCAATCTTGACCTTGGAACCCAACCAGGACATGTAGATCAACTTCCAATTGAAGGAATAGCGAAATGCTATTGCTCAGCCTCTACTCTCTCTATCTCCTCTTTGAGCCATTCTTCGATCTTTCCTGAGTCTGACATAAGGTTTCTCAGATCATCCTCTAGGTTTGTCGGCTCAGTAATGAACATCCAACCAGCACCATAAGGATCTTTGTTGACCAAGTCAGCTGTCTTGACCGCTCTCAATGCCTCATTGAAACCGACTATGGTTCCGCTTACGGGGCTTCTCAATGGCCCGACCCATTTGCCAGTCTCCATTGTTCCCAGAATTCTCCCTTGAGCCACCATTTTCCCAAGGGGTCTAGGTCTCACCATAAGTATCTTCCCCGCTATTTGTTGCCCGAAGTCTGTCAGACCTATACGAACCTTTCGATCCTCGATCTTGGCCCACATATGATCTTCCGAGTAGTGATATTGTTCCGGAAAGTCATATTTGCCAAGGATTTTTGCCATTCTGGGCTCTCCCATATGAGCTGTACGATTCCTTCCTATATGAGCAAAGCGCGACTTAGGAATCGCTACCTTCCGCATGCAACCAGTTGTATTTGTAGCTGAATTTGATGCCTCGTTCCACGCTTCTGCTCATCAAGCACCCAACCTCAAGAAGGTGTTCAAGAATCGCCCTTGCCTCGTCGAGCCTGTCATCTGGAACCTTCAGGTTCACTACAGTGTCACAAGATGCAACCACTGCGCGACCATCTTCGTCGTTTCCCATTTTTGCTTCAGTCACAGTGGAGAATTCCTTAATCGGTATTTTCGCTCTTTTCAAGCTCATAAGCATCCATTCGACCATACATTCTGAGGCTACAGCCGCAATGAGTTCCCGTGATGTTCCAGCCCTTTCACGGTAAGGCAAGACGGATTTGTGCATTACCATGGGCGGAAGCGCCTTGTGATTGAACTTGAAGAAAAGGTCCTCGTCTCCGTACGAGAGAATCTTGCCTAACCATTGCACCTCAACCTTTGGAACATACTTCTTGACTTCTTCCTTAGGTTCACTCATATTCTCAATTCACCTGCGTCGGATAGGCTAGCTATTGGGCATCCTAATAAGAATTGTGTATTCCATACTTATTGATCCTCATAGCGATCGATCGGGAACCAGTCGAGATTCAATCTAACTATCGCTAGAGAAGGACCAAATCTTCATCGTACTTCTCCCTGCTGCTATCTGCGTAGCCCACAACGTGGCCGTGGTTTTAATCGTTGGCTTGGCTGCCCTCATTCGTATGAAGAGGAAGACTATCCTGATTTGAGGCAGGGATGGAAGGAGCTAGTTGGCCTCTGAATCTACTTCACGATTCTTCCTTCTCTTCCAGAATCCCTTTCAGTTCCTCAATCAGGGCTTCTATCTCTTCCTTGCCACCGATTGTTACAGTTGTTCCGTACGCGTCTGATATACACCATTCACCTGTTACGGCACGCCACAGACTCCACACATATATCCCTCCCAGCATTCTGTCTAGTTGAATGTGTTCTCTATATCATGTCTTATGTCTTAAGGTTTATGATTGGCAAATTAAACTCTGACTCAAGCGTCCAGTTTGTACCTTGGATCTCATACGTTTAGCTTATATAATCAGTACTTGCGTACAGTAGCAGGAGGTCAATGGCTTGGAGTCCAGAAACCGCGATCAAGAAAGAGGTAAGTTGGGTCTGAAAGAACGCTCTGTGACAAGGCGAAACAGCGACTTTCCTCGAATTCTATCCATGCGGCAACAAGCCAGCGTGATCAAGGGAAATCTTGAGAACCGCTTCGAAACAATCCTGCCCAAGGCGATGCGTGAAGCCGGCTTCGACATGTGGCTAATCCTCTGCCAAGAAGATGACCTAGATCCCGTTTTCAAAACGCTCATTCCCGTGGATACTTGGTGCCCAATACTCCAGATGCTAGTCTTCTACGATGAAGGCTCAGGACCCGTGGAACGTATTAACGTCTCCGGCACCGATACGTCCGGTCTCTATGATTGGCCTTACAGAGGGCAGATCCCGGAAAAGCAATGGCCTCTTCTCAGAGAGATCATAGAGGAACGTGACCCGAAGAGAATCGGCGTCAACATCGGCTCTGTTCAGTGGGCGGCAGGCGGCTTGACTCACAATCTCTACACACAGCTTGTGGACGCGCTGCCTACCAAGTATCTGAATCGATTAGAGTCAGCTGAACCGATCGTCACCAGCTGGTTGGCAACCTTCACAGATAACGAGGTTGCACTGTACGAGCATGTGGTGAACGTTGCCCATCACCTCATAGCGGAATGCTACAGTCGCAAGGCCATTGTCCCCGGTGTGACTACGACACGGGATCTCGAATGGTGCTATTGGCAACGCTGCGCTGACCTGGGCCTCCAAGTCGCGTTCAAGCCTTCTTTCTATCTGATTCGTAGCCAAGCGACGGTAAAGGAGTTTGGCCAACAAGACCAGGTGATACGTCCCGGTGATTGCGTTCGATGCGACATGGGGATTCGCTACCTACGGCTAGTCACCGATCACTGTGAATGGGCTTACATTCTTCGGGAAGGTGAAACTGACGCTCCCGACGGTCTGAAGGGGCTTATGGCAGAGGCCAACCGGCTGCAAGACGTTTTCATGGCAGAGTTCAAGCAGGGTCTAACTGGCAACGAGCTTCTAGGCAACATTCTGACGCGCGCGCGGAACGAGGGCATCCCCAACCCTAGGGTGTACTCCCACTCAATCGGCCTCTACTTGCACGAGCCTGGTCCGCTCATCGGACTGCCGTGGGAGCAGGAGAGGTGCGAAGGCCGTGGTGATGTCAGACTGCAGTACAACAACGCGTTCACAGCAGAGCTATCTGTTCGGGGTGACGTTCCCGAGTGGGGCGGTCAAGAGATTGTTATGGCCTTGGAGGAGATCGTGGTGTTCACTAGAGAGGGATGCCACCCGATCGATGGTCGTCAGATGGAGTTCTTCCTAGTGTAGAACCGGCATCATGTACGACTAGGTTAGTGTTGCCCAAGCGAGCTTCACACGATGCGCGGATTCGTTCTTCCTAAGGATCGCGTGAGGATGAAACTTACAGAATATGTTTTCACGGATATGGAGGACGCAAGTGGGACGATGAACTTGCCTGCATTCTGCTGGAATTCCTACCGATCGAAGGTCAGCATGGTCACCTACCATATTTGATCCAGATAGGCGAGGACCAAGCCATCTGTCCATTCTGTTGCGTTATTCGTACATAGTAGTAATTCTCCTCTTTCCGCCCTTCATCTGTGCATCTGAATCTGACATGGTATCCTTCGTATGGTATCGCCTTGTGCACCTTCATCTTCCAGGCATTGTGCCAATAGACATCTGGGTTCTCAACGTCGTCCGGTTCCAGCCTAAATTCCTCTGCTATCAGGTTTTCAGCCTCTTTTCGTAGAGCAACGACACTTCCCTTTTTCAAGGCATCTTCCAAGGTCGATTCGAAAGCAATATCACCATTTCCTATGGTAATCCGGTTCTCGGGTTGTGATTCCACCTCGAATATAGCTCCTTGAAAGTTCGACCTGTGATGCTGGGCTAGGAAGGCGGTCTGAGAAGGTCTTGGTTGCAGAGTGAAAGTGAACTCGCATGTGTTCCGCGACACTTTCTTTATGTCTTGACCGAAATATGTGAAGCACGGTTCAACCGAGAGTATTTCACCATCAGATATCTCAAAGGATCCCTTCAAATTCTTACTGCTTATGTGTTTGAATCCGTAATGGCTTGCAGGTCCTCCACTGAACTGGATTCTAATCTTGGCTCGAACGAGACCTTTTCCTTTGGGAAGGTTCCAGTTTCCCGAATGGGAGTAAGTAAGCATCACTCTACCGTTTCTGATGATCTCTATTCTGTCAATTGCATGGCTACCTGTCACTTCAACGTCTATTTCGGCAGGTGCTTCAGATCTGAAGACTTCCCCCATCATGTGCCCGTTTGCTGTAAATAGCAGTTGGATACGATCCCCAGTGACTCCGTAGACGCGTCGCTTCTTGAAAGCTTCCCAAAGGTCCTTCCTCGTCAATCTCCGTGCGTACACCGCCATGAGTCCGTTGCCCCAAACGCCGGGGAAATCGTTGTGATTATCCCCGGAAGCTATGATCCCAAGCTTGTATCCACGGTTCAAACCGTCCAGAACTGTTCCACCTGATACTCTTGGACCCATAGATATGTTATGTTCGAGAGTGAAAGGAAGCCAGCATCCTTCAGATGATCCGTGACTTGAGTATACCTCAGCGAACGGGGAAAGCTCTTCATCATAGTAGTCCCAGTCCTTCCCTCTCTCTCCAACCTGATAGCCTGTGTGGTGAGGCACGGCTATTCCATTGGTCCTTTCTAGATTCCTGTAGAGTCCCTCGATGGTTTCTGAGCAGTCTAGAGGCCCATAGTCATCAAGATAGTAGACGTTGTGATCTCCGTACTTCCTCCTGTCACCATGCCATTCATAGCCCAGCAAGGTCACAAACTTGTCTGGTTGATTGGCCTCAGCCACCGCTTCTTTAACCAATTTCCAATCTTCGGTGAAGCGGTCTCTGTGCCCACAGGACTCAATGGCTAACCCGTTCTTTGTGTACCATTCGAAAGGATAGTAAGCAATGGGGAAGAAGTCTAGGTGTTCCTTGGCAGCTCTCATGATCCTTCTTAGCCTTTTTCGGGTCAGCTTTGGAGTACCCAAGAAAGGATCTTCCCCATGCACGTTTGTGTGAGCGTCGCCCCAGAAGAGCTTCAAATCATCAAATCTCTCTGCCATCATACGCTCCCCATCTATCTGAGTTTGAACTGTAACTAGGTGCATGTAGCAAAGAAAAGAGGGTCATTATCAGTTAGTCCGCAATCTATCGATTCAGGGACATCGCGGCAAGCCCTGTCGCTAGAACCCTCATAGCTCTTCCCCAAGTAGTTAACCCCATTATGACCCCGCTAGTTTGAACGCGATACCCAATAGAATGTCGGATCTCTTCTCGGTTCTTCAGATGAATTGGACAGGTAGTCTATTGCCGGCTATCTTGAGTCTTTCAGCCCTGTACATTCCCCATCCTGAAGGCTTGAGCTCTATGTCCCAAACGACTTCCTTTTCCTCTGTGACCTCTATGAGTCTGCTGGTTTTGGGGTGGGTTCTAGTCCCGAAAGTTATCAACGTGTTTCCTTTCTCTAGTCTGTCTGCGTCACCCCATATGGGCGCAAAGAGACCAAGCTCTCTCCCCCAGCACCAGACGGCTTTCGCTTCCATCTTGTCTTCGTCTATCTCTAACTCAACCGCTCTGCTGTAGTTGCCACCATACTCAGCTGGTCTCCCAGTTCCGTTGTCGAATATTAGGAGGTTACCGTTCGGCTGCAGTTCGGGAGCATGTTGATGATAGAACCGGTCCTCACCACTGATCTTGAAATCGCCATCTTCACCTAGTCTCCAGAGTATGTGGCCGGTCTTCCGTTCTATCTTAAATACCGAATTCAGGTTTCTGGCGGACAAGTATAGGAACCTTCCTTCCGGGTCTTCCTCTATAGTGTTACAGTGTGACCAGTCCCACCAGCCAAGCCGACCCAGTGTAGGTTTCTGACTCATATCAGGGGTTACGTAATCTAGGAGTCTCCACATCCAGACAATCGTTCTTTTTTTTGGATCGTACTCGACTATTATGTCGCTTGCGACAATGGTGTCATCTATCTCCCTAGCCTCGTTGATTAGGAAAATGAAGTTGCCGTTTCTTCTTCTGTGAATGTGATGGTGGTTGACAATCTTTCCTCTCCAGATAACTCTCTGATCCCAGTCAACCAAGACCGGGAAGACAGCGTCCGCTCGCTCAACGATATTTGTCCCGCCGATGAGTATGCCTTCAGGGTCGCTTCTAACGTCAATATCTCCCCTTGCATCTACTACTGCGCCATTTTGGAAGTGCCATCGGATGACTCCTCGGAAATCGATTACAGCGGCCGTTATAGGAACCCTCAACTCCCAATTGAAGAAATTGGTTAGGGTGAATCCTGGTTGCATCTTCTCAATAACTGCTCTTCTTGCGACAATCTCAGGAAACACGTTCTGACATGCTTGCATTCTTCATCCCAATGATGGTTCACTCATCTCAACTGCCTATAAATGCTTTGGGATCGATCACGGTCGGGCCCTCCAATCTAGATGGACGTTTTTAGAGGAAGAAGCTAGGTGTTCTGGAGCATAAGGGATTCCCGTGCGATTTCTGATACAAACGATCGATCGAGTGTCCCGTTTGCCGACAACGATTAATATGCGTCCAAGCATTACTCCCCTTCAGAGGTGATCCCTTGTGAGGAGTTCCTTGAGATCCATTACAAGATTCGAGGATGTTCGAACACGCAGAATCTCAAGCTTCGACAGGAGCGGCGGAAACCTAGACTTCATACGCATACCCCAAGGTGAGATCATGAACTTGGCTGACATAGAGGGCGCAGGATGTATCACGCACCTGTGGTTCACGGTGAACTGCCGAGACCCCGACTACCTAAGGAAGATATTGCTGAGAGTATATTGGGACGGAGAGGAAGACCCAAGCGTGGACACCCCGCTAGGCGACTTCTTTGGAATAGGACACGGTATCGCCAAGTCCTTCCAGTCTCTGCCATTGAACACAGTCGGAGGGACTGGAAGGAAAGGCGATCGAGCGGCTCTAAACTGCTACTGGCCGATGCCTTTCTCAAAGTCTGCCAGAATTGAGATAGTCAATGAGTGTTACTATGCGATTGGCAGCTTCTATTACCATATAGACTACGACGAATACGATGAGCCAGATGAGGATGCACTGAAGTTTCATGCCAAATGGCGAAGAGAAAACCCTTGCGGTGGCGAAGAACTAGCTGGAGCTAATGTTCTGGACATCTTCGTTGGCAAGAAAAACATCAACGGAGAAGGGAACTACGTCATTCTTGAGGCAGTGGGAACGGGCAACTACGTAGGCTGTATCCTCAACGTCGACAATCTGGAGATCGGCGATAAAGCCCCTAGGTTTGGGGAAATGCCCTTTGAGTGGTGGGGTGAAGGGGATGACATGATCTTCATCGACGGCGAGGAAGAACCCTCCATTGTCGGAACAGGTTCAGAAGACTACTTCCTCCATGCCTGGGGAATGCAGAAAGACTCTTACCTTTATGCTGGGACGTCGCTTCATGAGCGTGACCCTGAGTTCAAGGATAGGAGGAAATGCACCGCCTACCGCTTTCACATCGAGGATCCGATCCGTTTCAGGGAATCTCTGAAAGTCACCATCGAGCATGGGCATGCGAACACTCAAAGCAACGACTACTCCAGCGTAGCATACTGGTATCAAACGGAACCACACAAGCCTTGGGCTCCCATGCCAATAACAGAACTAAGACTGCCTAGATCTGATCCCTATGACTCTTCGACAGGGGAGGAAAAAGACCTTGAAAGAGAAATCAACCGGACAGTCGATGAGGCCCTAGCTCTTATGTGGTCTGGTTTGGCGGGAAAAGGAGAGTTGACACCAGAACATCAACGAGTCTTCGCCATATCCTTCAAGGTATCCGAGGCCCTGAGAAAGAAAGAATACGGAAAGGCCAAAGACTTGGCGGATCAGGCGCTCATCGGAGCTAGAAAGATTGCCTGAAGAAAAGAGGCGATCGACGCCAAAGATGCCCCCCTTCCATCGATTGATCCTCAAAACTAACCTTCTTATCTGGTCTATCTGGCTTCTAGATTACCGTCTGAATTAGTTCGGTGAGTTCGCAGACCTCGAGTTTACTATTCTTACCAATGGCGGCTTCGCTCAGGTTCTGTTTGCAGACTGGACAGGTAGTCACTATGATTTCTGCTCCAACGTCTAGAGCGTGTTCCAGCCTCCTTTCAGCGATCTTTAGAGCCATACCTCTGAAAGCAGATTTTAAAGGGACTCCCCCACCGCAGCACCATGAGTTCTCCCTGTTCTCTTTCATCTCCACGAACGTAACACCTGGGATATTCGATACTATTGTTCTTGGAGCATCATAAACACTCGATTTCCTTCCCAATTCGCAAGGGTCATGATAAGTAATCGTTTTGTCAAGCGACTTGCTGAATTTTAGTGCTCCTTTCTCAAAAAGATTCTCAAGCACCTGTGAAGAATGAATGACGGATATAGTCTTACCTATGATCCTCAGATAATCGTTTTTGAACATCTGATAGCATCGTCCGCAAGTAACAACAAGCTCATCGAAACCTTTCTCTGAGAAGTTGCTAAGATTCTCGTCCGCCATGTATTTGGCGAGATCAAGCTGCCCCGTGGAGAATTGCTCATTTCCGCAGCACAGTCCTTCTCTGATAACTGTAAGCTTCTCTCCTGCCCTTTCCAGTATGGATAGGAAACTCTGAACAATATGCGGAAATCTTGAAGAGGTATTGCAGCCTACGAAATAGCCTATTCTGGAATCTTTTGTTTCTATCTCTGGGGGTATCCAACGTTTGGCTATCTTCCATCTTCGAGGCTTACTCTCTATTCTAATACCTTTAGGTGGATCGTAGCCTCGTTCAAGAAGCTCCGCTCTCACAATCCTAATGATCTCGTAAGGGTCAAGTTTTTCTTGGCGATATTGGGGACAATGTTCAGTACAGTTCCAACAGCCAGTGCATTGATAGAACTTCTCTATAATGTTTCTCTTGATCTGAATCCTATTGTCCAGGATACCTTTCGCAAGCCCCATCTTCCCTCTCACTGAATCGCTCTCAAATCCCCCTGTAAATTCGAAGACAGGACAGATGTCAAATCCTTTCTTGGTTATTCCTTCGATAAACCCGGGAAGCCGGGAATCGTACCATGACCATTTGATACATGAGGCGCATCTCTTGCAGCTGTAGATCTGATGTCTATGTTTTTCTATGGTATTCAATGTCATATCAGCTCCACATTAAGCCTTTGGGGTCAATCAGTTTCCCTATCTCATTGGTCAATTCGAGGGTTGGTCCTTTCAAAGCGGTTAGGCTTGGACTATAGCCGGCGTATCCGCCCATTTCTCTCACTCTTTCAAGGACGTGGGTGTAGTACAGTTCGGCATTCCTAGTGTCTTCTGGACTCGTTTCGTCAAACATTACGCATGGAGAATTCGTTATCCCCGTGATTCCAACTCGACTGCCTCTCCAGTATCTTTCTCCAATCTTGAAACCGTGTTCCTCCGCCTCGGTAGCAGTGATTTCTACAGCCTCAGGGTATTGACTTATGGTGCAAAGAAAATGGGGTTCTGTCCAACCTGTACCGATAGCGTGTCTGTCTTCGTGGCATTTGGTGTTGCCGTCCCAATTCATGTTGGCATAGTGGTCTCTCATCGGTTCAAGACCTACATATTCTCCGCCACACTTTGCGGCGATACCACCTATCTTCTTTTTCTGGGTGTCAACCTGCTCACGTGTACCTTCAAGTACTAGCCCGATAGCATCTGACGGGAAAGGGGGCCATCTCTCGAAAAGATCCTCAAAATCTCTATTCAGATGCACAGTCTTCGGCATGTGTTGAAGAAGCATGAAAGTGTGGTTAGGCCACATATACATTTCATAGATTGCTGGCAAGTTCGTGACACCTTCTCTTCGAAGACCCAGAATAAAGGTCAGCAATCGTTGTCTACTCTGAAACTCATAGTTGGCAAAATCAACATACTCAGGTAACGGAAAAATCCTGAGGGTAACCGACGTGATCACGCCGAGGCTTCCTCCTGCTTCCAGAAAGAGACCGGTTAGATGCAATCCTGGAGCTTCACTTGCGAAGTGAGGCATCCCGAGACCTGCTGTACCCGTTTGGAGAAGAGTCCCCGTCGGCGTAGCTACTTCCAAGTCTACTACTTGATCCTGCCTTGAACCGTACTTGTTTGCTCCCGGTCCGTAGCCGACAAGGGCGCCAGCTGTGGCGCAATATGGAGCCAATGTGCCCTCTATGACCCGGTATCCCTTAGGGGCAAGGGCGGTGTTGATTTCAGCCATTGTGGTTCCAGCTTCCACGGTAACAGTCATCGTCTCTTCGGATACCTCAATCACCCGATTCATCCGAGTCATGTCGATGATGATTCCCTTTTTGCCCACCAGTTCCGGTCGCACCTTTCTCGGTTTGTGCGCTGTACATACCGTTCTCAATCCTACGGGTCTAACAAGAACGTTTTTCTCGTTAGCGATCTTCATAATCTCCAGGACTTCATTATTGTTTCCAGGCCTAACCACAGAGACGTCCGTTCCCCCATACTGTTCTCCAGTATAGCACCAGATCTCAAATTGTTCAGAAGAGACATATTCTGAGCCTACAACATCCTTCAACATCTGATCCAAAGACATGCCCACAATCACCGATATTGCAATGCATAGAGTTATGGAAAACTTAAGGCTTCCTACACTGCTTCGGTTTTCTCGATCGACCACAAACAAAGGGCGATGGTTGTGGACCTTGTCCTGAAAGATTGCGGGCAGTATCTAGGATCGATCGATCGAAAGGTCAAGATTCTGTAATCCATGAAACCGGGGAGTTAAGGAAACCCATTTCCACAAGATCAGGCGAGCAGTAATCCCGTCCGGGAATTGTGCGTCGAGTTCTGCTTTGTATTGGTCTCCGACATATGGGGTTGAGACCCTTGTCATAACTAAGACTGGAAAGGTCCTCAGTGTTCTTGTCCCAACTACAACACTGATAACCGAGTTCAGACTCGACTGAAGCGGTACGAAGCGTATAATGACCAACGATCGATGACATTCAGGTTCTGTGAGGCTTATAGAAGCTCTTTGCCTCCGTTATACGCAGCAGTCTCTCGTCTTCAAGTTTGCCCGCCGGACAGACGGCGTAGCAGTTGTGACAGTACAGCCCCTTATTAGCAATCTCAGCCCGTTTTGCCATACACTTCTCTCGTGCGTATGAGTACGGATAGCTCTTCGCTGGATCAAAGGCCTGTGCAGGACACATCTGTATGCATCGATCGCAGTTCTCACAGGGATTGAAGCCCTCAAGACGGCCATCCGGTTCAAGAGCCGCGTCTGTCAGGATTCCGCCAAGTCTAATGCGACTGCCGAGAACCGGGTGGATGATGAAGCCTGCGCGACCGTAGACCCCTATTCCAGCTTCATATGCAGACAATTTGAGACCGGGCAGGCCAAATGACGAATACTGCACACAAAAGCTATGTCCATTTGCCTCAAGGAACTGCATTCCTCTTAACGTGATCTGCGAGATTAATACACGGGCAAGTCTGTCCATCGCAACCTCATCCGACTGAATGTCTAGGGGGACGGGGCCGACGTTCCGATCGCCCTTCCAAGGTGCATAAGGACCAAAGTATGTGTTGTTAGTCTTCGGCGGACATGCTAAAGCAAAGACAACGACCGACCTACACCTGTTCCAAAGGTCTAGAGGATGTTTCCTAAGGCGATCCGGGGAAAGGGGCTTCCAGATGCTGTCTGGGTGTCTTCCTGGTTGAACATGTTCATATCCAACGTTGGGATCGGCAATACGTACGTCATATGCTCCGGCCTGCTTCAGACGATTCACAAGGCCCTGCCTCAAATCGCTTGCCATTTTTCCACCCTCCCACAGCTAGAAGCGCGTTCTCATTCTGCACTGTCATTGTACACGCCCTGTGCAATCCTTCTGTTCAGACAGAGCAATTAAGGTTATCGATCGATAGCTTTATAGCATATGAGCAAGAATGACTATGGCGTGAGAAAAAATGAAAATGCGAATTGAGCTACGTGCAATAATACTTTCAGCACTTATGTTCTCAATGATTTCCTTGTCTATATCAAACGCACAATTGCCGCCTGAGATACCTCGAGAAGACACAGTTATATGCAGTCTCCAAAATGTTATGTCCGATCCATATAGTTTCAATCCGTTCATACCTGGACACCTAAGAATGACAGGATGGCACCAATGTCTCCTCGACGTTCTGTGGGAGGTCAACGTAAGCTACGGTGAATATAACAACGAACTGGCGAGAGCTCCACCCGAGCCTCTAAATGAAGAGTACACCAAATGGCGAATCTATCTCAGGGAAGGGGTCTACTGGAGTGATGGCGTCGAGTTCACTGCTGAGGACGTGGTATTCACGCTGAAGATGCTAGCGTCAACTCCGGGGCTTACTGTATATTCATTCTGGAATGACTCGCTTAAGGACGTTGTTGCCGTCGACAAGTATACGGTTGACTTGGAACTCACGAAGCCCTTCGCAAAGATACAAAACTACCTAGGGGCTCAAGCCTATACGGTTGATACAGTGCCGGTTCCGAAGCACATTTGGGAAGGGCAAGATCCAACAAAGTTCAAGTTCTATCCACCTGTAGGCACCGGACCCTACGTGTTGAAAGACGTTGATCCAAACGGTCGCTGGGCGCTATGGGAAAAACGTAGCGACTGGCAGAGATCAAGCCTGGGCCAGATGTTTGATATGTCGAAAGCTCCGAAATACGCATTGTTCATGAACTATGGTACTCGCGACATATTCGTTCTAGAGATGATAAACCACAATCTTGATGTAAGATTCTCGTTCAACGTCGAGGAATGGGAAACTGTGAGGACGCAAGACCCCAATGCAACTGCCTGGTACGAGGATTTTCCATGGGGATGCTACGATGCAGGATGCGGCACCTTTGTAGCAGCTAACTGGGAAAAATATCCATTCAACATAACTGATGTCCGATGGGCCCTCGCTCTGTCAATAGATGTGGTTGATCTCGTCATGTCATGGGTGAGTGGCATGATGCGGGTAACACCTTGCCCCCTGACATCATATGGTCGCCACATGGAACTATATCACATACCCATCAGAGAGTGGCTTACTAATGAGTTCACCTTGGAGGACGGGTACAAACCTTTCGACCCAGACATTCCCTTCAAGATAGCTGAAGCTGTGAAATCCGAACTGGGCTACGATGTTCCAACCGAGGATCCGGACAAAGTAATAGATATGTTCGGAGTGGGATGGTGGAAATACGATCCTGAAAAAGCTGCCGAGTTGCTGGAGAAACATGATTTCACGAGAGATGCCGATGGAAAATGGCACCTGCCTAACGGTGAGCTTTGGACTTTCACAACCTATGCCGGTGTAGGAGATCAGTTTGTGAAGCCAAACCAGATCATCGCGGGCCAATGGAACGAGTTCGGAATACAAGCACAACCACAGGCACTAGAAGGTGCAGTTTTGGGCCCATTGCAAGGAACCGGAGACTTCGAAGTCGGCACATCTTCGTATGTATGCAACTCGCCGCTCGACGATGTTTGGGGCGCCATAAACGAGCACAATCCAGCGTACTACAAACCTGTCGGCGAGTATACCGCAACAAATGAGTGGCGTTACCAGAACCCAGAAATACAGGAAATAGCGGAACAACTAGAGAATCTGGCACCGATCGATCCGACCATACCAAGCATAGGTTTGGAAGGATTCAAAATACTCGTAAGGGACCTCGCAATCATCTCAATAGGCAGCCAGATAAGACTCATGCCCTATGATAGTACCTATTGGAAAGGATGGCCAACCGCAGAGAATCCATACAACAATCCCGCTTGCCACCGCTCAGCCTTCACCTATACGCTAGTCAATCTGAAGCCCGCTACTGAAGTGACTCCGCCGCCTCCGCCGCCTATAATTGAGATCGAAACGATAGAGGAGATGCAGGAAGCGATATCCGATCTGACGCAGGAAGTGACTGACCTATCAGCATCAGTATCTGGACTTGAGACAACGGTATCCGAACTACAAACATCTATAGCAGAAGCCACAGGTCAAACCTCGATGGTCAACAACATCCTGATTCTTGCCGTAGTGGACCTACTGATTGCGATAGCTGCGGTGATCCTCACAATAACCCGGAGGTAAAAGATATTCAACCAGATAGCTAGATACCTAATCTCCCGCTTTTTTTTATATATTATGATAGTACTCGCTGGCATGACAATTACTTTCATTGTTCCACGAATCGGTCCAGCGGATCCCGTAACAGCTGCTCTCAGCAGAATCATGGCTATCGACGAATATACTGACCCAGAGATTATTGAGTCCGTGATGTCCGCTCTAAGAGAGGCCTACGGACTGGAGGGAAGTCTTGCGGACCAATACATAAGATTTCTCCAAAGGGCGTTTGTCGGAGATTTTGGATATTCAATATTTAGCTTAACTACGACAGTGAACGAGATCATAATAGCAAGCCTGCCTTGGACTGTAGGACTACTATGTACAGCAACGATACTATCATGGCTATTGGGGAATCTGATCGGCGTCATTGCTGGCTATTACAGACGGAAATCAACCCATCTACTCGAATACATAGCCATAATTGTGCAGCCGATACCATACTACATCTTAGCTTTGATGCTCATTTTCCTGTTCGCCTTTCTGATCCGAATCTTTCCTTCAGGTGGTGCTTATTCACCGGGAAGAGTCCTAAAGCTAGATCTGCCTTCCATACTGGATGTTCTGAATCACTCCTTTCTTCCGGGCTTGTCACTGGTTTTAGGCGGCTACGGTTGGACATTTCTGAGTATGCAAGCGTTAACTCTTACAGTTAAGAAAGAGGATTACGTATTGTTTGCGAAGATGAAGGGATTGAGTCAAAATAAGGTGATGACACGATATGTCATGAAGAACGCAATGCTTCCTCAGTTTACCCAGCTTGCCTTGAGACTAGGTTCTGTATTCAATGGTGCGTTGATAATGGAGACAATCTTCGCTTACCCAGGCTTGGGCCACAGACTGTTTACGGCCATAATGACGTTTGACCTTACCCTCATGATGGGCATAGTCACCATATCCATTTTTGCCATAGCAACTGCGGTGCTCGTCCTTGACATAGTATATCCTTTCATAGATCCGAGAATACGTTTCAGGTGATCCCAATGGCAATCGTTGCACGCTCCTGTTCACGTTTAG
>Ga0209636_10001554_pt1 | contig 23279 bp, 20 predicted proteins | sample DeeMarSWOR152_54_FD_187464 | JGI IMG/M metagenome (GOLD analysis project Ga0209636, IMG submission 187464) | Marine sediment microbial communities from White Oak River estuary, North Carolina - WOR-1-52-54 (SPAdes) (version 2) | ecosystem: Environmental > Aquatic > Marine > Intertidal zone >...
CGCATGATTACAATTTTAAAGCGGGTTCCGTCAGATAAGAAATTGATTGTCGCCGGATGTCTGCCTCTAATAAACTTTGAAAGACTGTGCAAAGAAGTGCATTTTCACGGAGTTGTTGGTCCAGCGGCAGGCAACAAAATCGTTGATGTTGTAAAGCGTGTACTGAATGGCGAAAAAGTTGTTGCCTTAGAAATGGCTGCAAATGCAAAACCCAGCCTAAATCTTCCCCGACTGCGACTAAATCCTGTCATAAGCATTATTCCCATAAACTATGGCTGCTTGGGCTCATGCGCATACTGCTGCGTAGTTTTTGCCAGAGGTCGTTTGAGAAGTTACAGCATTCAAGAAATCATCGAGAGGTTGAGAACAGACCTGTCTTCTGGAGTACGAGAGTTTTGGATAACCTCACAAGACACAGCATGCTATGGAAGAGACATCAGCACAAGTCTTGCAGATCTACTTAAAGCTCTGTGCAGTATTAAAAGAGATTTCAAGATTCGCGTCGGTATGATGACGCCAAACCTGGCAAAAAACAGTCTAGAAGACCTAATTCAAGCTTTTGAAAGCGAAAAAATCTTCAAGTTTCTCCACGTACCAGTGCAAAGCGGTGACAACAAAGTTTTGAAGCGCATGCGACGGCTATATTCCGTAAAAGATTTCAAAGACATAATAAATGCCTTTAGAGCTAAGTTTCCTGAGACCACGATAGCCACGGATGTCATCTGCGGCTTTCCCAACGAAACAAAAGAGGACTTTGAACGGACTCTACGTCTAATTGAGGAGGTCCAGCCAGACATAGTAAACGTTTCAAAGTTTTTTGCAAGGCCGAAAACCACCGCAGCCGACATGCATGAAGACTTTGTATCTTCTCAGGAGATCAAGCGTAGAAGCAGCCTAACAGCAAAGCTAGCTAAAGAAGTTGCTTTTGAGAGAAATCGGTGTTGGGTCGGCTGGACAGGAGAAGTTCTTGTGGACGAAGTTGGCAAAGTTTCTGGCTCTTGGATTGGACGCAACTTCGCCTACAAACCAATAGTTCTAAAGAATTCTGGTTCTGGTGACTTAATCGGCAAAACTTTTCATGTGAAAATTGCTAAAGCATTTGGGACTTATTTGGAGGGCAAGATAGTTGAATAAATATTTTTATGCTGATGTGTTGTTATGTGTTTTAGGAGTGAAAGTAGTTGAGTGAAGAGAACGTTGTTGAGGTTGGGCATGTGACCCATTTCTTCACAAGGATCAGTGTTGCCGTTGTTGAGCTAAGTGCGACTTTGGCTGTTGGCGACACCATACTCATTAAGGGACCTACAACCGATTTCGAGCAGGTTGTTGAGTCTATGCAGATTGAGCATGAAAACATTGAGAGGGCTGAGGCTGGACAAAGCATAGGCTTGAAGACTGAGCAGAGGGTAAGAGAAGAAGACATCGTATACAAAAAACTGTAATAACCTCTTCCTCTTTTTGTTGTTTTGGCATGAAAAATCCAGTGCTCCTTGTATTTTTAGCTGTTATAAAACTCGGTTACTCCATTGCTTAGGTCTATAGAATAAGATTCCATAAGTCTTTTAAATGGCATAAATCTTAAATAAGTCTCAGTTGAATTAATAAACATTTGTTGTGGTTGATTTGGGAGGGTCAAGCTGTAAGACGGGGTTACCCTTATCCACATTAATGATTATGTTTTTGCTGTTTCTTGCGATTTTTCCATATCGTGTCTTGGCGCAGTGGCCCTACGAATTTGAATTTGTGCGTGTTGGAGATGTCAGCCTCGACGTTTATGTCGTCTGCTTGGACGGCGTGGATGCGCATGGCGTCGGAGACGTTTCCGAAATGGTTGAGGGTGTTTATCGTGCGGCACGTATCCCCTTACATAGTGCCGAGCAGCCCGAGGAGGGCATCATATGGTTCAGGTCTGGATTCAGTCCTGATCCACTCTTTACGTATTATGGGGTTAAGGTTAACGTGAGCGTCACTGTTGTTGGAAACTGGAGCTTGTACCGTGAGGTTGTTGAGGAGGGCTCAAACAGCATTGTTGTGAATGCCCACGGCGAAACCATCCCAGTACCAGCTGGATATACTAAGGAAGAGTGGGTTGGCCAGATTGCCTCTGCGATGGCTGAGAGAAACATGACGTGGGTGCATACGACATGGTACCCCTTCTACTACTACCAACTGCAAGGAGGCTTGGAAGAGGAATGGGGTGAAGCAGGCTTCAAGCGGCTCATGAGCCACATGGGCAAAGACAACATAACATGCCTGACACGCTGGGGCAATCACGGCGAAAGAACCAAGACCCCACTGACCTTTGAGGCTGACTGGACCATTAGAAAGGTATGGTACGGCTTGAGTAATGCTATACAAGTGCAGCTTGGCAGACCGTTGAAAGCCTCTGACTTCAAGAACTATACGGTGATGCCAATATGGGGGTACACCGCAGCCTACCTAACCGGCGCGGTTATAAAGTTCGCGGAAGCCTACAACGCGACATCTAGCTTCGGCTTCTACGTTCATGTTGGCACGAATCAAACTTTTGATGGCTACAGAGAACCTACTCCTAGGTGTGATATGTTGAGGGGCTACGCCGGAGCGGCAGCAGCAATATGGACTGTAAGCCTCAGAAAAGTGGCTGAAAAGTCTATTCTAGAGGCTCAAGAGGCGGTAGATAAGGCTGTAAATGATGGTAGAACAGAGGGGTTAGACGAGGCGCTTGACTTGCTTCAACAAGCGGAAGCCTTCCTCACAGGCGAAAACGAGTTTAACTTACAGCACCACTATGACAGTACAATCGTGTTGGCTAAAATGGCCAAGGAAACAGCCGAAAAAGCAACAGAACCAAGCCCCACAGAAAACTACGGCCTACAAGTCATAGTGGTGGGCGCAACAACTGCAGCCGCGGCGGTCGCCGGCACCATAATAATAGTACGGAAAAGAAACTCCAAAAGAAAGGGGAAATAGATGAAGAAGATTCCTCAACATTTAGCTATCTGATAAATCGAAGCATATAATCATTCACTGTTTGTAGAAAAGTTTCTTCTAGGTTTATGCCGTAATGTTCAGCTAAAACAAAGATGATGTAAAGTAGGTCTGAAAGCTCTGTGGCTAACATCTCCTTTGTTTTAGGCTTTTCAGGAGGCTTAAAGCCTTCCAATCCTTTGACTACAGCAGCTACCTCCCCAGCCTCTTCAAGCAAATCCGTAACCATGACGAAGGGCGTCCAACCTTTTCCCCTTACAGGGTCAAGTTTGTCGTTGATTTTCCTAAAGTTTTTCCAACAAACGTGCTGACCATCACGTAAAGTTAGAGACATGTAATTCACTGCACATGATATAGTATTGAACCCAAATTAAGATTGTCTTCAACAAACGATTGAGAAACAGCCAACCTGAAAATATTTGTGTTGATTACCGTGCCAAAACGTTCCGAAAACATGCATTGGCAGCTTTTTATGGGATTATTTCACACCCGTTATACTTCATGAATTCAAAATCTCTTAAGTTGACTTTTCCATTCTCAATGAGTTTCCTCATTATACACATCTCTTCAGATGTTACATCTATAAGATTCCTTACAGTTTTGCACACTAGATCGTACGCTTCTGGAGACCATCTTTCTGTTACTTTTGCATATAAGCATCGACCGCCACAAATGTTGAAAACGTCGCACTTTATGCATGGCTCGCCGACAAAACCTATCTAATGAATCAACATTGTAAGTCATTCTCTTGGGTAAACAATAATTAATTTCAAAACCCGGAAAATCAGGATCCACATCCTCCAATGCCTTCTCTCAACATAAAGTAAATCGATACGATGTTTAAGGCATGCTTAAAGAAGTTCTCGAACCATTCCTTCCATCTCTAAATGTTTCTCAAATCCCAATCTCTTCATCGCCGCGATCAATTCTGGCCTCTTCAGAGAGGCTGCCCCTTGGACTTTTTTAGTTCTGCTCTTTCTGATTCTATTTATTCCTGAACATACCAACATCTCTTCTATCCCTTTTGACCTCATATCCGGATTGACTTGGACGTTCCTAATCCGCCCAGCTTCATTAGGTGTTGTGTAAATCGCTTGAGCATAACCAACTATGCGGTTATCATGCAAGGCAACAATTTTATTTTCCGTGGAGAAGTGGAAAATTCGTTGGATAAAAGAAGTTTTCAAGTCGCTTTTCTTGAAGTTAAATGTCTCGAGATGCTTCGGGTCTTCTGAAGATTTTATTAGTTCATAAACTGCATCTATGTCATTTTTCTGGAAGTTTCTGATCTGAATTCCTTTAACGTTCTCAGGTTGTGAGAAAGAATCTACGTTACCAACTAAATACACTGTTTTCTCAAATTCTTTGAAGCCCAATTTAGTGTATAGACTCTTCGCTGGTATATTCGTTGATACTACGTGCAAAACTGCTTTCTCCATCTTTTTCTTTTGAATATAGTCGAGTGCATTCTTCATGAGTTTCCTAGCTATGCCTTTTCTTCTGTAAGTAGGATGCACCATAACAGTCGATATGTAGCCTACTTTTCCTCGCGTAGTTATCATAGTTGAGGCGACAAGTCTCTTATCAACTTCTGCTACAAGAAACTTACCAAGCTCCTTTCCAAATAATTTGGACAAGCCTAAGAAAATTCTACCGGTAATTCCAAACATCTGATCAGTCATTTTCTTCGCATAGTCTGGATCAAACCCAGTTACCTCGAATTCTTCGGCGAAAGACAGGCTGACGACATCCAACAGGTCATGTAGATCAGATTTGCGGAAATCCCTGACCAAAACATCATCAACATTTTCATTCATAGATTTCTCTCCCTCATTCACCAAATACTCACTGTCTTTTTTCATACTTTTCTCGACTCATCCTTCTGTCCATCTTTAAGCATCTTTTCTTAATATCTTTTACAAGCAAAGTTGAAGTAAAATCCATAAATACGTCACCAAAACGATACCTACATTAAAGATTACGCTCATTCGTCAGTATGGCATGAAAAAACATAAATTCCTCTTACAAAGGAAGAACTCAGACTTTAGTCGTATTTTTCCCTAACCTTTTTCGCTTTCTCAATATACTTCTTAAGCTCTCTTTCCTTAATTTTCTTTTCAGGCAAAGTCTCAGGAGCATACATCAAAGGAATGACAGCCAAGAACAAGAAAAAGCTAGCCAAAGAGAAAGTTGCACTTGATGGAATTATTTCTACATAAGGTTTAACCAATATGGGTAAGAGACCCGCAAGAAGGTAGGGAAGCCCACCTACAAGGTAATATTTTTCTCTCTCATACTTGCCGGCAAGATCGCCCCATAAAGTCATAAAGAAAACCGAGGCAAACATTCCCCAAGCAATGCCATCGAAAGCTGTATATAAGTACCAAGAAACTGGCATTTCAGACAAGAGGCTTAGTACGGCATACTCGATACCTAACACGACAAAACCAGTTATTATTACTCGCTTTCTACCTACATGATCTGCTAATATACCACCTATTAACGCAAAAATTCCTGTTAATGCGAATTCAATGAATCCAACAAGAATGTAGAAATCTCCAAAGAGATTCTCCAATATTGGCGCTTCCATAAAGTTCACAAGGCAGAACATAACCCAAGGGACTAAATATAAAATCACATCTCTTCTACGCAGAATAGAGGAATAGTCAGAAGGATTGCGTGTTTGTTGAATTTTTCCTTTACTTCTTACTAAGAAGAAGGTAATAAGACCAAGTCCTCTCCAAGTTGCAAGCGCCAAAAACCCTGAAATAGAATTGAGCGTATTCACAAGTAACGCCAAAAGAAGAATTCCGAAGCCAATGGCACTCCATGTTACTCCTCCATGAATCCCACGGTTTTCAACAAATGTTACATCAGCAAAATAAGCTAGACAGGAGGGAAGGCCAATTCCAAATGAAATTCCTAAAAATAGTGAAATTAGAATATTCACTGATGCGCTATTAGTTGCGATGGTAGTTAGCAGCACCGACATAATCGTTCCAACAAACATCCACAAGAGAAAAGAAATTTCTCTTGCACGTGGACAGATTATTGACCCTAAGATGGCTGAACTAGCAACTCCTACAAAGTGAACAGCGAAGAGCACTAAAGTTTCAGTAGCAGAAGCATGTAGGTTGTTTATGGAACTATTAAACATCGCCCATGTTAATGTGTACCATGTAAGACTATTGAATGCTACGATAAATGCCGGAAGAAATTCTTTCCAAACTATCTTTGGTTTAAAGGCGTTTCCAGACCGCATTTTTTGATGCAACCTATTACTCATGAATAATATTGTAAGATAAAACATTTATTAAGTAAAAATTTCTGTATTCGTGTTCAACAATAAAACTTAAGTAGTAGATATGTTGCACAAATATAACATGAGGAGAGTGAAATGAAGAAGGTAAAGAAACGGAAGGTTCCGGTTCGAAATCTTCCTTTATAGACTACCACTATAAATCCTCCAATGTAGATTCTGTAAAGTTTACTAGCAGTGCTTTCAGTTGTTTATCCTTAATTTCTGAAACTAAGTGAGTAGTTTCTTCTATAAGATCCTTCATCATTTTTTCAAGTTTTCTCACGGCTTTTGCTTCGAAAACTATGTCAAGGATTTCATCAACATCCTTGCTTGTTACCTGTTTTTTTGCAAGTAGCTTTTGGATCCTTTGTTTTGAGTCTCTGTCTTGTATGGCGTATAAGACTGGAATGGGTAAACATTCACTGTGAATACGGTGAGACAATTCTTCGATTTCGAAAACATCTATGAATTCTTCTCTAAGTGTGGCTAATATTCCTAAAATTCTTCCATACCTTGTTAAAGCTTCAACTTCACTGTTTGTTCCTCCGCCAATTATGGCTCCAATTCGCATATCTGTTTCAACACTCGCTGCCTTCATTTCCAGAATTTTCATGTATTCTTCCGGTATAACATTGATTTTTCCCTTCAGGTTTAATTCTAGAGCATGTGCGTTTCCAATTTCAAATAGTGATTTTTTAAGCGTTTCAAAAATTTCTTCCACTTTATTCTGAGGTAACTCTCTAATTGATTTACCCAAAAGAATGAAGCCCTTCACTAGGAATGCGTTTCCCAAAAGAAGCGTTATGTCTTTTCCGAACTTTCCAAAAACCGTTGATTTACCGTGCTTCTTAATCTTTGATTTGTCGATAATATCGTCATGTATGTCAAAAGCGGCCGACATCAGGGATATACCTGCTTGAACTTGCACCGCTTTGTCTGGGTTGCCACCCACCGCTTCACAGGCTATTGAAAATAATCCTGGGTGAGTGAAATCGGTCCAGTTCAAAATATAATATTCCAATGCTTCACGTAGTTTTTTACATTCAATGTTTTCTGCTAGAATTGTCTTTTTTGCAAATTCAAGCCCTTTTTTACTTTTTTTCTTAAGGACTTCTACAACAATCTCAGATGCTTTTTTGTGTTTTTCAGGGCTCATAGTTCTATCCTTATCATTAGTTCTATTTAAAATCTAACAGCGATGGTTCTGCAAGAAACAGAACTTATTAAGCAATGCTTTTTATGTCTTGTTTCTGTATTTGTTCTTTTAGTAGGCTATTGTATGTTTCTATGTACTGTTTTCCTTTCCTAGTTATTGTATAAACTTTTCTTGTTCTTCCTTCTTGCTTTTGTTTTTCACTTGTTAAGAAGCCTTTCCGTTCCAGTTTATTAAGCAGTGGATATAATGCGCCGTGCCTCAGCGTTACATCGAATAACGCTTCTACCACTTTTTTTATCTTGTAACCCCACATAGGTTGAGCCTGAATAAGCCTTAAAATTTGAACATCAAGCAAGTTTCTGGTCATGCGTTGAACAAGTTCTTTTCTGAAAGTTTCTGTCAATCTTTCACTCTCTAAACATGTTCTATTCTGAACTGGTTCATGTTTGAGCTTATTTAAATTATGTAGAAAACGGAATATTCCCATATGCTTCGGTATGCTTTTTTATGTTTCTAGTAAGTCTGAACCTTTATATTCCCGTTTATGCAATAGAGAGTCTTGAGATATGTCCTACGGGAGACATATTGTATCCATGTCTAACAGTAAAACTGTTGGACAGAAATACAGAAAGGAAGTAAACATATGGTTAACAACTCAAAAGAAGTTCAGGTCAAGTTGATGAAGGGACTCTTAGACCTCATAGTGCTACAGCTCTTGAACACGAAACCAATGCATGGGTATCAGATAATCACTAGAATCCGCAAAAGTTTTGGAGTGTACTTTGGACCGAGCACCATTTATCCGCTCTTGAACACGTTAGAGAAAAAGGGGCGCGTGAAAAGCAAATGGGACATGAGCAACGAACGACCCAGAAAAGTGTACACACTGACAACTGAAGGGAAAGGCCTGCTAAACTTCACAGAGGACTCGCTTAACTTCATATGCAGAAAAATAGGCACACCAGGAATATCTAAAGGAGTCTTAGCAGAAGGTGATAATCTAAAACCAGTCTTGCACCCATTTCTGAGAAAAATTGAAAGAACAAAACCACGAATTTAGTCTCTAACTCCACCAATCTTTCAAGCTAACGAAGACTAACAACACTGAGCTTCTTCCAGCAACAATCAGCATACTTTTTATTGTACACCTCGCTTTTTGTACAAAGGACGCGACATTGGAAAAAGCAGACATTCTAATTTACGGATGCACCATTTTGCCCATGAACGGAAAACGTTTGATACAAGATGGAGCCCTAGCCATAAAAAACGGAAAAATAATTTTTGTCGGCAAACGTGCATCTGCAAACAAAATACAAGCAAAATTAAAGATAGACGCAAAGAAAAAAATAGCCATGCCAGGCTTGATCAACTGTCACACACACGTACCTATGACCCTATTTCGCGGAATAGCTGAAGACCAACCCCTAAAAACATGGCTGAAGGACGCAATCTGGCCTCTAGAGGCTAAGCTCAAATCAGACGATATTTATGTTGGAGCCCTCTTAGGCTGCTTAGAAATGATAAAAAATGGAACAACTTGTTTTGCTGACATGTATTTTCATGAGGACATGATTGCAAAGGCTGTAGAGAAAAGCGGATTGAGAGGCGTTCTAGCGGAAGGCATAATTGAAGCTGGAAACAAGGCACAAGGCGAACAAATGCTGAAAGAAAGCATAAATTTTGCCGAAAAATTCCGTGGATACGCTAATGGCAGAGTAACCACTTTTCTAGGACCCCACGCAGCTTACAGTTGTAGCCCTGAACTCCTCACCAAAATCAAGAACAAATCCTTGGAACTAAACGTCGGCGTTCACATTCACTTAGCTGAATCGAAAGAAATGTTTAGGGAGTTCAAGAAGAGATGTGGTCCTAGCGAGGTCGAATTTTTGGACAAGATAGACTTTTTTAGCGGTCACGTTCTTGCTGCTCATTGCGTAAATCTGTCAGGTGAGGACGTGCAGATTTTGTCCAAGCGTGGTGCTAATGTTGCTTATGTTCCTGTGGCTAACATGAAACTTGGTGTAGGTGCAGCAAAAATTAAGGATTTGACTGATTTAAGCGTTAACGTCAGTCTGGGGACGGATGGTCCAGCCAGCAACAACACACTTGACATGTTTGAAACAATCAAAATTGCCACCTTGCTTCAGAAGCTCGTTTATTTGAATCCCAACATTTTGCCAGTGTATGAAGTTTTGAGCATGGCGATAGTAAATGGGGCTAAAGCCTTGAGACTTGGGAAAACCATTGGCTCACTTGAGGTAGGTAAAAAAGCTGACGTAATCTTGGTTGACCTTTCAAAGCCTCATTTAAAACCCTTGCATAACACTTACGCAAACATCGTTTATTCTGCGCATGGAAGTGATGTGGACACGGTTATTGTTGACGGAAAAATTGTAATGGAGAATCGACACCTGAAAACATTAGATGAGCAAGCTATAATGGAAAGGGCTGAAAAAACAGCGCTGGATCTGCTGGCACGATAAATCCTCTGGTTTTTCAAGTCTTTCTACGGTTAAATTTATGAATACGAAACGCTATCTTTTTTCTTCCTCAACAAGTTTGGTTTGAAGGCTAAATCTATGAATGAAGTGAAGGCTATCTTTGAACCGCAAAAGGTTCTTCTAGTAGGTTCAAGTAAGATCCGAGAAAGAGTTGGAATTGCTTCTCCACAGCTTTTCAAAAGCGTCATTTATAACATGAGAAAATTCTTTCGCGAGAAAACTTACGTTTTAGATGCGGATGGAAAACATGGTTACAACAAGCTAAGTAAGTTGCCAGAAATTCCTGAACTTGCGGTTATAATGCTACCGCCAAAACAATCGGTTGAACACGCAGAAGAATGCGCTAAAATGGGGGTGAAAGCTCTTGTAATGATTACCGGTGGGTTCAAAGATGAACAGCGTCAGCAGCTGCTCAAGATTAAAGAAGAGTATGATGTTAGAATTTTGGGACCAAACACGATTATGGGCGTCATAAACACTGCAAATGGACTAAACACAACCTTTGAAAGAAACGTCATGCCTAGAAAGGGAAGTATTGCTGTCATATCCCAGAGTGGCGGAGTCGGTGCTTGTCTGCTTGACTTGGCATGTTTTTATAATGTTGGCATAAGCAAATTCGCTTTCGTAGGAGACAAAATAGATGTCGATGACGTTGATTTGCTGCGGTATTATGGAAAAGACAGAAAAACAAAGGTCATTTGCCTATACATGGAAGGAGTAAAAGAAGGAAGAAAATTCATAGAAGAAGCCTGTAGAATAGTGAAGAAAAAGCCTATTTTAGCTTTAAAAGGCGGAATAACACAGCAATCAGCGAAAAGAGCGAAGTCACATACAGCTTCAATTGCAGGATCGGAGGAAATTTTTGATGCAGCCTTCAAAAAAGCTGGAATAATAAGGGTTGAAGACGTTGAAGAATTGATGAACGCAGCCATAGCACTTTCGAAACAGCCTCCAATGCGCGGAGATAACGTGGCAATTGTAAGCAATGTAGGTGGACCAGCAATACTGGCTGCAGATGCTGTTGCAAAAGACAATCTAAAACTTGCAAATTTGTCTGAAAAGACCAAAAAGAAAATTGAAAAGCTCTATCCAGGTGTCGATGCGACAAATCCTATAGACCTGATAGCTGACGCTAGAGCTGAAAGATACTCCAAAGTTTTGGAGTTAGTGCTCGCTGACAAAAACGTGGACGGCGTCCTAGTGATAAACATGCTTAAATCTTGCTTCTTTGAACCAAAAGACGCCAAAGTGATTAACGAAGCAGCAGCAAAATATCCAAATAAACCAGTTGTTGACGTGCCAGCAGGCGAGGAGGACTTCGCACGTGTATACAATGTCTTAGGGAAGACTACTGTACCCCTGTATAATTTGCCTGAAAAAGCAGTCAGGGCATTGAAGTTTTTGAGAACTTATGGCAAAATTCTTGAAAAGCATTAACTATATCTTGAAGAGTTACAGATTCTGTTTATTATTATATTACTTCAGGTGGAAAGTTGTCTAGGCAATTGAGGCATTCAGATGGAAAATTAAGAAGGCAGATTATCAGTTTTTGCAGGCGCATTGCTGGTTCGTACCAAATTGCGACAGCCTGCATAGTTGGTGATTATGCCTTAGGACTGACTGATGCAAAAACAGTTCTTGAAGTATTGCTTGTAATTCGCGGTTTTCAGCCTAGGTTGATGAGTTATGTTAAAATTTTGGATGATAGAAGTGTTATTGTTTTTGCTGTTGACGAATGGGTTTTTGAGAGGGACGTGGAGAGAGGATTTTTAGGCGAGGCGTTGGCTGAAGAAATGATTTTTCCATACGTCGCCCTAAAAAACGAGGATTACTTGCATCTTCAAGAGGTTAAATTGAAAAAGCGTTTAATTCTTGAACTCTTCGAAAATCTCGTTTTGGATTTTCCGGAATTATCCTACAATTTTCACATAGAACCAGAGTATTTTATGTATGAAAACATGTTGAGCAGAGCCAGGCTTTTCCCGCCGATGATTTACACCGTGTTAAACTTCATGCAAAACAATACTAAAAAAGAGAATGTTGAATTGGTTATGCGCGGATATTTGGAGGCTTTAAGGGAATTAGAGGAAGAAGAGGTAATTACTTTTTTAGATGGATACGTAAAGATTTCTAAAAAATTTGTGGAGAAAGTTGAAAGTAAGAAAATTCGTTTCATAAATATTTTCAAGACCGCCCAAAGGGCTTTGTTCAATTCTTTGCTGGGCATTTTTTCAAAGACTTTGCGTTTTGTCTCGCAAAATAGAGGAATGCATAACTTTCAGTGGGATGCTAGAGAAAACTCGAAGCTTGTCCATCAACTTGAGGACCCGCTGAAATATTTGTATATTCCTACGGCTCACGGGCTTGTTCCTTTGTCAGCTAAAATGGACATAGAAGCTTTTGCAAGGAAAGTGCTTTCAAAGCGCAAGGAAGCTGAAATAGAGATTGAGAAGATTGGTGGTGTTTTGAACGATGTCTATTTAGTTAGTGCTTCTGCAAATAATGACAAAAAAGAAGTTGTTGTTAAAAGGTTTAAGGACTGGTCAAGTTTTAAATGGTTCCCCCTCAATCTATGGACCCTCGGGACAAGAACTTTTGCTGTTTTGGGACGCTTGAGGCTTGAAAGGGAATGTGCCATAAATCAGCAGTTATACAGCATGGGTTTTGATGTTCCTAAAATTCTTTATGTAAGTCATGGTGAACGCTTGGTTTTCATGGAATACGTTGAAGGAGAAAAACTCGATAAGGCAATAAAGAGGATTGTGAAATCACAGACGGATGAAAGTTTGAAAAATGAATTGGGAGTCATAAGCAGGGTTGGCGAAAAATTTGCAAAGGTGCATGCTGTAGGCATAGCTCTAGGCGATACAAAACCTGAGAATATTATGGTTAGAGGAAAAAATGGTGAAATTTGCCTGCTCGATTTGGAGCAAGCATCTAGGAGCGGTGACAAGGTTTGGGATATTGCCGAATTTCTGTATTACACGGGGCATTACCTTCCACCCCTTGTTGGAACGCGCCCAGCAGAGCTCATTACAAAAGCCTTTATTGAAGGTTATTTAGAGGCTGGAGGAGACGTTAAGCTTGTTAGAAAGGTTGGAAATCCGAAGTACACGAAGGTTTTCAGTATATTCACTTTTCCGAGTGTAATTTTCGCTATTTCAAGCATTTGCAGACAGATGGGTAAGCTGAAGGCATGAGTGCGATTAATACTATCTTTTGCCTTTTTTATGTCTTGTAGGAAGTTCAATTTTCTTTTTCTGTTTCTTCTGCATCTTCCTAGCTCTTACTAATTGTTTATGCTTTTCCCGACCTGCAGCTTTGTCTTTTTTGCTTCTTCTAGCCACGTTTTGACCTCCATTGTATGGCATAACCACATGGTACTTGCTAAAAAATATTACTATCTTTAAATAACTGTTAGCATGCGCTCTGTGTTCAAAAAGCCTATTTAGGATGGACGACACAGAAAGTTTCTTTGTCGTTGGTGTATGAATTGGTGAAGCTAAGCACTTCGTTGACGTTTTATGGTGGAGTAGATGAGATTGGCGGAAACAAAATCCTACTCCAAGACAGAGGCACGCAAATTTTCTTGGATTTTGGCATGTCCTTTGCTTTGAAAAAGCAGTATTATTCGTTGCCTTTCCTTTCGCCTAGAAGTGAAAAAAGCTTGCAAGAGCTTGGAATTCTGCCGAAACTTGAAGGCTTTTACAGGTTTGATGATAGGGCTGCGGAAGTTGATGCTGTTTTCCTTTCGCACGCTCATATGGATCATTCAGCTTACATATCTTTCATAAACCGTGAAATTCCAGTGTACTGCGGAGAGACAACGAAGATTATTTTGCAGACGCTGGGTGAAATGCGTCCTACGGCGTTGGAGTTTGATGTTGAAGACGTATTGTTTAGGTCCTTTAGAACAGGAGACTCGATTACTGTTGATGGTTTAGAGATTGTGCCAGTTCATGTCGATCATTCTGTTCCAGGAGCCTACGGCTTTATTATTCATACTTCTAATGGCGCTGTTGTTTATACTGGAGATTTTAGGGTTCACGGAACGAAGCCTGAGATGACGTCTGATTTTGTTGAAAAGGCAAAAGAAGCAGACCCAGTGGCGGTTGTCACTGAAGCCACGAACATGACTGGTGCTTCAATTTCTTCCGAAGTTGAAGTTAAGAATAAGTTGAATGGAATTGTTGGGCAGACGAGTGGTTTGGTGCTTGCTGATTTTGCTTACGCTGATGTTGATAGGTTGAATTCTTTTTATCGAACAGCCAAGAAGAATGGGCGATGTCTTGCTGTTTCACTTAGACAGGCTTACATGTTGAAAGCGTTGCGCAAGGACAAGCACTTAAGGGTTCCAAGCTTGGTTGATGAAAGCATATTGATATTTCGAAAGTCGAAGAAAAGATATCGCAAATGGGAAAAACAAATTGTAGAGGAGCATTCGGACAAAATTGTTGATGTGTTCGAAGTTTCGAAGCGACAACGGGAAATAGTTTTAGCTATGTCTTTTTACGATTTGGAGGAGCTTGTGGAAATCAATCCGAAAGCGGGTAGCTGTTATGTTTTGTCTGCGTCTGAGCCGTTCAATGAGGAGATGGAGATTGACTTTGAAAGGTTGGTGAATTGGCTTAGGCATTACGGGTTGCCGCAGTATCATGTGCACGTTTCTGGACATGTAATGCCGCTTCAGCTGAAAAACATTTTGGCAGAGATCAACACACGCAAGGTTTTTCCTGTTCACACGGAGCATGCGGATTTATTTGCCAAGTTCGTGGGAGACTTGAAATGTGAAACTGTGGTCGTTGAGAAGGGGAAGGAGTATAAGATTTGAGGTAGCTGCAGGAAGGGTTTTGCTCTGAAAAACTAGACCCCCCTTATATATACTAGTGGAAACTGGTTTGGGTTACTCTGATTTTGTCAGTTTGTGATGTGTTAGTTTTTGGGACTGTAATTGAATGTTCATAATCTGGAGATTAGGACAGGAGAAACAGTTTTTCTGGTGGTCTTTCTCTGTTGGAAACCTTTTGATTAGGGGATGCATTGCGCACGCGATTGGCACATTGTTGTTATGGCCTGGAAATAGGGTCTGTTTTATGGGTCTACTTCTCCGTAGTGGGCTGTCACTCTTACGGCATCGAGGATTATGATACGCCGTTGTCATTTAGGTCGGAGTGAGGGCTATACTCAGTTTGCTCTTCCGTAAGGTTCATGAAACCACAATTTAAAATCACATGTCTGTAGATGTAAGGTTTGGTTTTAACTTCGTAAAATGGGTATTAACGTTGGATATTGAAAATGAATTATTAGGTTTTGTCGTGTGTGACGATTCATAACGTATAAGTTGACGTATTGCATCTTGATATTACCGATACAAATGAACGCTACAACACGTGACCATCGAATACGATTGCTGCTTCACAGCTTAGGCTTAAGCTGCCTAGGCGGAGCCATATTCCTCCAAATACTAGTCTTTACAGACATACTGCAACACGGATATTTCATGGCTGTGGAAAACAATCCAGCCATCTTGACATTCGAAATCGGCTTAACAGCATTTGCTCTCATTTACTTCATCTACATGTACCAACGCTTCATCCGCTCAATCAAATAACCATTTTTTAACACTAAAAATTAAAAAACTCCTTCTAGACAGCGGTTGAATAACAAAGAAGAATAAAATCGCTTTAGACAGCTGTTGCGACTCAACTGGTATCTCTGATTTAAGCATTCCATCTTCTACATAAATTAAATAAGCTAGATCTTTGCAAAACACAAGCAATAATTCTCTCAAAACGGTGAAAGCCTTGAAGGGATTAAAAGCTCTAACAACAATTTCTGTTATGCTAATTCTCACACTAGCACTTATTCAAAACACCACAGCACAAACTTCGGACGAGATGCAAACCTTCTTCTCCAAAAAATATGTTGGAATCTCAATTAAATTTAGTGCTACACGAGAGACGATGCCTGACGAGAATGCGACAATTAACTTGTGGATTAATTGCACAGCTGCCGATGTAGACGTGGAGTGCCTTACGCTTAGCATTTATGGTTTCAGGTATGGTAAAGAAAAGATACTGCTGAAGTCTGTACACGAAATAGAAAGCACTTTTCCCCTAGTCTTCAATCATACAAAACAATATAACTATACGGTGCACATACCTTATGACGTTTGGGATGCAATCTACGCTGAAATGTATATCGAATACACAGTTGTGGACTCGACTTTTGAAGAAAACCCGAATTTCTCGATCACAATCGTCAGAAATGTCTACTTGGAAGAACTGGAAAACATGTTCGAAAATTTGAACTACACTTATTGGCAGCTTAACGAAACTTTTTCGGGATGTTTCCAAATGAACCTCACAAAAGAAAACCTAGATTGCTTAAACCAAACTTACTGGGAGCTTCAGCAAAACTTCACTTCCGTCCAAGGAAGCTTAATCGAACTTGGAAACACAAGGACGGCAGTGATTATTTTAGCGATAACAACCGTTTTCTTCGTAGCTACAACCTTCTACGTCGTCATGCGAAAACCCAAGCAATATTGGTGACACACTATTTCCCTCTATTTTTCGTCCTTGCTTAGCTTGTAACATCGAAAAAAACAGTAGGAACTTGCAAATAACTGAAAAACTCAAAATCATTTTTTATGCAGGTTCCGAGCTGCGATAAATGTCAGGCCTCGCTCTGTAAGGGCTCTGGCTGTTCTGTTCACCGAATCATGTTTATCAAGGTAGTTCACTAGGAGCTTCGGCATCAATCCCTGTGCAATTATGTCTTTTTTGGGCATGAAATATTCCAAAATATCCGAAGGATGCTCTCGTGTTGCCTCAATCTCAGGGAACGCACCTTCATGTTTAGCGCTCACGTTTTTGACATGGTCTGCTATTCCTAGAAGCTCGTTCAGTCTGTTGTATGGTTGTCTGACAATGCTCTTGTAGGTTTCCACGATGTGATGTTCGATGCGTACAATATCTTCGAAGCCAAAGTCTTTCCGCATATAAGCTGACAGTTCAATGGTCTCATTGTTTACGGCGTTTGAGAGGTTAAAGCCTACGAGAGGTGTTGTCCCATCATCTCGACTGAAGAGTTTTGCAGTCATCAACGTCCAAAAACACGCATAAGGATTGTCATTGCCAAGATAAACTGAAATCTTGAATTCCATGTCAATTCCAAGTTTGTGCAGCCAATACCCAAGCATCACAGTACCTATGTTTACATTCAAAACTTGTCGAATGCCGTATTCAGTGTAGTAATAAAGGAATTCGTCAACCCACTTCAAAGCGTATTCGTTCGGCACTCCCACACCACCGAAATAACCCGTGATGGTTTCAGGACCTCCCAAATGAACGTTAATGGGCTGACCGTCAGGTCCAGGCATAGTTCCTTTTGTATCCAATGTCTCTACGTAGGAAGCACCTATGATCTGCATGGCTGCTGCAAAAGCGAGAATGTGATCGTCTTCAACTTGTTCCTTCATGGAGCGGACTCGAATGTAACGGGCCGGCATAAGATTCTGCTCTTCAACGGTTTTTTTTGCCTCTTCTATGAGCCACGGGAAAAAGTTACAAGCACTAATTTCAAGGGTTACAGCAAAGGAATCATCAAACTTCATGGAATCAGCTTTTTCTCCCAGAACTTTTCTGCGATATTCTGGAATGCTGATAAAGGCTCCTCTATCCCGCTGTTCAATCAGCCACTCAAGGTCCATTGCATAAGCTGAATTTTTTCTCCTGAGTCGTTCCATGAGGTTTTCTAGGTTACGGGCTTCTCTGGCTTTGCGGTTAATCTCCTCAACACCGCCATATTTCTCAACGATTTTTAGCAAGCCATTTACAAGAGGGTTATCTTCTCTCAGAAGAAAACTATTGATCTGCTTCAGATTTTCCTCTTTCATTCTTAATCTTTCTCTAAGGGCACTCACTAAACTGTCCTCCCGGATATTCGTACTGGAGTAAGTAATTTAAGCGTTTTTCAAAAATTTAAGAAGTTTAAATGATGCTCACTCATTTTGGGAAACAGCATAGCTAACGGATGATTTTCCTATTTTTCAAGAAGTGGATGTTGTCAAAATTTTGTCTCCGCTTTTCTTCTTGTTCTTCCAGCCAGTTCTCATAGCCAATCTGTTTTATCCTTCTGTAATTTTCATCAATTTTGTAGGTTTTTTTTGATAACTGAGTTTTTCACAGTTCATAAAATCTTTACAAAAATAACAGTTTTTCAAACCCTTTTCTATACAGCAATTCCTAACTTCACAGTTTGGCATTCCTCCACCTTGAAGACAGCCAGAACAACCCGAATTGGCAAACCATTCTAGTCCCTCCGTGAAATTTTCGAAATCAAAGTCTCGAGTTATATGCCCTATCCATTCACCATAACCATAGGCTTCAACAAATCGTTTTAACTCTTCTGCCATCTTCGGAACGCGCACTTGCATGGCGCAGTGGCTACAGCAAACCCCACAATATCCTATTAACACGCTCTTATTGAACTTGCTTAACTCCTTGAGAGAAGACCTTCTCTATTTGGTCCTTTATTAGTTAACGCTTTTTCTCTTTTTGTTTTTTCTTTTTAATTTCCTTCAATATTGGGAGTATTGGTCTGCCCTTTCTCCACAGTTCTTCAAACTGTTCACGCAAAATTTTCGCCAAGGGAGGAATCCTAAGCCATAAGGCTTCGAGTGTCTGAGCCATTCTCAATTTAGATTCTGAGGGAAAAACAAGAATGACATCCCTCTCATCAAATACCATAAACCGAAGTGGAATCTCTTTTATGTCCAGAGATCTCACCTGGCTGCCAAACTTGATATATTCTTCATATCTCTCCAAATCTTCTAAAGTCCACAAATCAGTTATCTGCCTTACAACCCTAATGGATTTCCCCTTTGTTTTAAGGGCGTATTTTACAGCTTCAAGTATTTCTATTTCAGGAGGGCGCAGAGACGTTGTGGCTACCAAAAATTCTTTCTTAGAACTTCTTATGGCTTCACTGTATATTGCAATAAATGCAGTATCTCTGCGAGTAAACCACACTTTACTCCTTTCAAGCTTAAGGCTTTTGCTTTTTTCATACATTTGTGAAAGCAACTTCGTCAATGTCTGAGCGGTTTTCCTCTTTTCTTCCAACTGCCTTAATGTTTCCATCTCTGTGGCAATTAGAAGGTTTTTTAGTCCCTGTGCTGGTTCAACAGCAGCATAAATTGAAGGCCTCCCAGACTGCTCCATTAACAAACCTTTCTCCATAAGACTTCTGAGCACGTCGTAGGCTCTAGGTCTGGGTATACTGGTTTTTTGGGCCAGTTCACTTGGGGACATTGGACCCTGGATCATTAGAGAAACGTAAGCTCGCGATTCATAGGGAGTCAGACCTAATTGCTTGTTCAAAATCTCAGCTAGCCTCAACCACTCTTCCATCAAGCTTCCCAATACTCCATAAACAAATCGTTCTATATAAGTTTTGTTACACGAACCAAGTGTAACAGACCCAAAAAGCTTATAAGGCTCAGTGTCCCTATAAAACTTGTTACACGACAATCGTGTAACAAAAAAATGAGGAATGAAAAATGAAAAGAACAGATTTAAAGAAAACACCCACCTCAAAAAAAGCTCTCCGCAGCAAGTTACTCACATCATTCAAAAGAGCGCTCAGTATTGAAGCTGAGCCTAAGTCAACATCAAATTTACAAGTTTCCAGAAAAGGATTACCTGACACTTTTCTGACTTATGATGAGCTTCGAAAAATAAATGCTCAATTACTGAAAATGGAAATGCAAAAAGCTGAAGCAATACGACTTATTCGTGAAAAAAACCGTTGCGTCTAAGGTCAACAAATGTCCTTCAACAAGCTCCCCCCTTTTTAACTATTCTATCCTCTATTTTCTAAAATTTTAAATTCAAAGCTTAAATGGTATAAGGCATACGGTTAACCAAAAGGCGAGAAAAACATGTTTAAGCCTGAGGGAATCTTGCCAGCTTTGGTTACGCCTTTCACGGATGACGGAAAGGCTGTAGATGAGGAAAGACTGCGAGCTTTAGTCAGCCATTGCATTGAGTTAGGCGTTTACGGGGTCGTTCCATGCGGCACAACAGGCGAGTTCGTAAACTTAACAACAGAAGAGAAAAAACAGGTTATTGACATAGTTATTGACGAAGTCAAAGGGAAAGTTTCAGTGGTAGTAGGCACAGGAGCTAGCGGAACAGATCAAGCTTTAGAAATGACAAAATACGCGAAGGATGCAGGTGCAGACGCAGCCTTAATCGTTACACCTTTTTACTTAAAACCTAAAGACCGTGGCATTTACCAACACTACCATACGATTGCAAGTGAAGTAGACTTGCCGATAATTCTTTACAACATCCCACAATGCACAGGCGTTCAACTTCCTTGGCAGATGGTTGAAGACTTGGCTCAAATCCCAAACATTGTCGGTTTGAAAGACAGCAGCGGACAACTAAGTTACATTCTTGCCGTCTTGGAGAAGGTACGCGACAAAATCAACGTCATGTGTGGACACGACGAAGTCGTTGTTGCAGCACTAGCTGCTGGATGCTCAGGAGCAATTCTTGCAAGCGCCAACGTGATACCAGACATTTGGGTTCAAATCTACAATCACGTGAAAAATGGTGAACTGCAAAAAGCCCGTGAACTGCAATATAAAATACAGAAAATGGCACGCATAATCGCTGGAAGCGGAGCAGTAGGAACAAAGGCAGCCCTGAACATGATGAAAGTAAAAGTCGGACCAGTCAGAAAGCCGCTGAGCATAGGCGGAGAACTAACATACGAGGCAAGGGAAGAGCTGCGAATAGAATTGGAAAAAACAGGGAAGATAAAACCAAAAACCATAACATTTGAAATCAGCGAAAAACCCGTAGAAGAACGGTTCAAAGCAATTGACGTAACACCAGAAATCATAAGAGACTTCAACTTGCGTGTAGGGGAAGCCTTAGCGGGACAAGGTGCAGAAGTAGCCCACATAGACTTGCTTATCGGAAAGAAAGATGGACCTCTGGGCGAAGCCTTCGCAAAGGCTAAATCTACACCAACACAGGGACATGAACCTTTGCTAGCCATTTTGGAGCCGAATCTAGCTGTTAAGCCTGTAACCTTGATAGTTCCAACGGTTACGATTAGAAGTATGCGCCAAGCAAGCATGGTTTATGGTCCTGCACAAACAGCAGTTGCAAAGGCAATCATTGACAGCGTTGCAGAAGGAATAATCCCTAAAGAAGCTGCTGAAGACCTAATAATTATCGCTAACGTGTTCGTTCATCCAACAGCCGTTGACAGACAAAGAGTATACATAAACAATTACAAAGCTATGCACCACGCCATCCGCAGAGCAATAGAAGGAAGACCCACAATAGACGAATTAATAGAAAACAAAGATAGGTCAAAACACCCCTTCAAATACACACCTTAGTGACCGAAATTGTCAACTCAAAAAATAAGCGAAGGCGACTACGTACTCCTTTATTTAAACCGACGAAAAACATACCTCGTCAAAGCTGAAAAAGGCAAAACCTTCCACACACATAAAGGCTTCATAAAATTCGACGACATAATCGGAAAAAAATACGGCTCCAGAGTTTTAAGCAACCTGAGAACCGAGTTCGCAGCGTTAAAACCTTTGCTACGCGATTACATTTTCAAATCTACGCGGAAAACCCAGATAACCTACCCGAAGGACGTGTCGCTAATGATTATGTTCAGCGGAATAGGTCCAGAAAGCTGCGTAGTAGAAGCTGGAACAGGCACGGGTGCGCTAACCACAGCTCTAGCTCATTATGTTAAACCGGATGGCAGAGTCTACAGCTACGAAATAAGGGAAGAATTCCTTGAAACCGCAAAGAAAAACCTGAAGCGAGCAGGCTTGATTGAATTTGTCGAATTCAGGAATAAGGACGTGACAGTTGGCATAGACGAAAATGACGTTGACGCGGTTATACTGGACTTGGCAACTCCTTGGCTTGTTGTTCCACACGCTTACACTGCCCTGAAGCCTTGCGGGACAATAGTGTCATTCAGTCCAACAATGGATCAGATTGTAAAAACAGTTGAAGCTTTGAAAGAGAACAGCTTTATAGACATCGAAACTGTTGAATGCTTAATGCGTGGAATGCAAACTGAAAGAGGAAGAACACGTCCTCACACTTTGATGACAGGACATACAGGTTACATAACATTTGCACGCAAGGCAACGAAGCCCGAAGTCTGATCTAACCCTTCTCCGGACCACCAATGGCAAAAACACCATCTGCACGTTCAGTTTCAAGCTTTTCTCCAAAATGCATATGAATGCTCTGTGAATACTGCCTGAAATCAAAATCCTGCAAAATTTCAACGGCTACTTCATTCATAGCTGGAACACCCACGTAAAGCTTTGCGTTATGTCCTATTGTCTCCATGCATTCCATTAAAAGTTCGCGTGCGACTTGAGGGTTTTCAGGGTTACATACCCAAGGTCCTATTCTATATCCGCTTTTTGTTTTGCGAAACATGATGTAGCCAACGATTCTAGAGCCTATGCGTGAAACAAAGCAGAGCTGAGGGTTTTCTTGATAGAGTCTGTGTAAGACTTTGGTTCTGTTTGCACCAAAGTATTCGGCATCGAATTTTGTAAGTTGTTTTATTCCTTCTATTTTCAAAGTATTTATGCGATGACTTGGTAGTGATGTGATTTTTCTACTGACTCCTGTGAATCTTAAAGAGTCGTATTCATCAGCAAATCCCAGTCTTCGATACAAATCTGCTATTGCAGCCACTGCTTCCAGCTTTATTGTTTCTACTTTACAACTCAACAGATAATCCATTGCCCTTCTTGTTAAGAGAGTGCCTATGCCTCTCCTTCTATACTCAGGCTTAACAATCAGCAATCCTGTCCATCCGAGTCTTCCATAACTGATGGAGAAAACATGGCCCACAGGTTTACTTTTTATCTCTGCGATGAAACAGCCATTGGGTTCACCATTGAACATGCGTTTAATGTCATTTCTTGTGTCGTCCCATTGCTCCATCACATTCAATTTGTATGCAAAATCGATATCTTCATCTTTGAACGGGCGAATGGAAAAATGTTCCATAACAGCATCCCAAAAGTTTCTGTTGTTAAGCCGTTAAAAGCATTTATGTGTTCTCTGTTATAACTATTTTACAAAATCTTGGGAGACATACGATAATGAAATTTACGATAAGTGAAAGTGAACATCAAGGTCGAACAGAAAAGGTTAGAAAGTACTTGAGGAGACGGAAGCTTGACGCATTATACCTGACAAACGGTACAAGCATGTTCTACCTGACAGGTTACTCATTCATTTCCACTGAGCGACCAGCAGCATTAATCATACCA